>Ga0182010_10001020_pt1 | contig 15272 bp, 7 predicted proteins | sample 611E1MmetaG_FD_120488 | JGI IMG/M metagenome (GOLD analysis project Ga0182010, IMG submission 120488) | Permafrost microbial communities from Stordalen Mire, Sweden - 611E1M metaG | ecosystem: Environmental > Terrestrial > Soil > Wetlands > Permafrost | place: Sweden: Stordalen | collected...
CGAGACAACCATGAACATGAAACTTTTGCCCTGTCTAGCTCCTGTGTTTGCGATCCTGGCCCAAGTCGTCGCGGCCGGGTGCACCTCGACTCCGCCACCCAAAGTCCGCCCATCCTTTCCATACCCGGACGGGGGCCCGCGCGTTGCGGACGCGCCCGACAGCGTTGACGCCCCGGCGGCCGATCTCGTCGCACAGTTTGACAGCTCGGCGACTGATCTCGTCGCACAGTTTGACAGCCCGGCGGCCGATCTCGCCGCCCAGGTTGACGTCCCAGCGTCCGACACGGGGCCGACCCCTGACCGCCCATCGCCAGACGTTAACCCAACTTGCCCCACATCTTGCGACGACAACAATCCCTGTACAGTCGACACCTGCGACAACGGCGCCTGCTTCAACACTTTTGCTCCTGACAACACCCTCTGCGAAAACACTTGTCTGGCGGGCGGGCAGGGGAAATGCTCGTTTGGCGTGTGCCAGGGTGTGCCGGCTCCTGACGGGACGGCTTGCGAAGACAAGGATCCGTGCACCCTAGGCGACACTTGCAAGAACGGTCTGTGCTTCTCAGGGCCTACCATGTCCTGCCACGCACTTGATATCTGTCACGAGGTGGGAAACTGTGACCGGGCACTCGGAGCCTGCACCAATCCTTTGGCCAAGGACGGAAAAGGATGCGACGACGGCTTGGCGTGTACCATCGGGGATCAGTGCGAAAAGGGGACATGCGTAGGAACTCTTCTTTCCTGCCCCTCCTGCGAGACCGCGACCGGGATCTGTCAAAGCGATGGCCGGCCCACCTTTCCGAGTGGCACCCTGGCGGTCAAGCTGCCCAGCACGAAGTTCTCGGCGGTCAGCGCTGTCGCCGCCGACGCCATGGGTGCTCTGTTCGTCGTGGGATCGCTCGTGGGTGCGACCGATCTCGGGTCCGGGCTGCTCATTCCAGCGGGGAGCCAGGCCGACGCTGCCGCGAAAGCACTACCCGCCGACGTTTTCGTCGCCAAGATCAGCCCGGCCACGGGCAAGGCTGAGTGGTCCAAGCCTTTCGGTGACTACCAGGTGCAGGAGGGCCGCTCGATTGCGGTGAACCAGTACGGCCAGATTGCCATCACCGGCGTGTTCAACGGGTCCCTGGCTTTCGGCGATCACACCATCACGAATCCTTCAGCGACCGTGGCCGAGGCTTTCGTGGCTGGGCTGGGCGCGTCCGGTGATGGGCTGTGGGCCATGCGGCCGCAGATGAAACAGGACCTGGCCATCGCAGCCGATCCGAGCACGGGCGACTTCGTGGTCTGCGGCAGGGCGAGCGACGACCCGGCCATTGGCCTGCAGCCGTCAGCCGACGGGGGAGCGGCGCCCTTCGCCACGACGGTTGACAGCGGCGATATTGTCGTGGCTCGCCTGGACCGTAACACCGGAGAGGTGATCTGGGGTCGCCAGATCAGCGGTCCCGGAAAGCAAACCTGCGACAGCGTCGTGGTCGATGCCAGTGGCAGCGTCTTCTTGGCGGGCGCGATGGAGTCATTTCCCCTGGACAGCGACGGGGGCAACGCGGGCAGCAGTGTCGATTTCGGCTCGGGGTTCCAGTTTGCCTTGCCGCAAGCCCCTGCGTCGGCCGCCAACACGACGATCGTGATCTGGGTTGCCAAACTAGACGGGGCCACGGGACGCACACTGGCCGCCAACAGCTTGGGCGCCGCCAGCGAAGGGCAGCAGGAGATTCATCAGATCGCCCTCGACAATCAAAGCCCCCAGAGCCTTTGGCTGGCCGGCGGTCTCATCGGTACAGGATACGTGGGAAGCCGCACTTTGAATTCGGCCGGAGCAAGGGATGCCCTGCTGGTCAAGTTCGATGCCGATTTGCATCCGGTCTGGGGCGATCGCTGGGGCAGCACGGGCTCAGAAATCGCTGTTGCGGTGACGATCGAGCCGGTCGGTACTCTCTTGGTGGCTGGACAGTACGTAGACGGCCCGCCTCAGGGGTTGGTCATGGGCGGCATCTCCTTGCCGCCCGCTGCAATTCGCGGGGCCTTCTTGGCCCGTATCGACCAGTCGGGCAACCTTCTTCTGGCGCGGGGCTATGGCGGCGCCGGTGCCAGTCAGAATCCGTTCGGTGTGGTCACGATGACTGCCGGACCGGATGTGGGCGCGGTCTGGTTGGCGGGGACTTTCACTGGAAGCTTGCAAATGGGCCCGCCCGCGGATTTGCTCAGCGCCAACGCGGAGACGGCCTTTCTGGCCCGGATTGCGCCCTGATCGCGCGTCTTTGCCCCGCAAGGACGACTCTACCGCCAAGGCCCGCTGCGGCTATCGCGAGACGAGGATGTTCACTGGAACGTCGCAGATGGGCCTGCCCGTGTATTGGCTCAGCACCGACGGTGTTGATGCGGCTTCTTGGACAGAATTGCGCGCTGATCGCGCGCCTCCGACTCGCAAGGGCGAAAGCATTCGTTTGCACAGAGTTCGCATTACCTTCGCACGCGCTTTCTGAAAAAGAGCGTATTGAACTCTCGGACTTGAATCAGGCCCAAGGCGCACTTGGGGTTCTCTTGACAGGTCCAAAACGAAAACACTGAGCAGGAGGAACACAATGACAAGATGGTATCGAGGCTCTGGAATGAGGGGGACCATTCTCCCCGCAACCATCGCCGTGACGGCCAGCGGGATTGGGGTCGCGGTGTGGGCCGCTGGTCCGTACAACGATGATGGCTCGGACACGTTGGGCGACGTGGCCCCAGTTGCCATCACCCGATCTGGCGCCAATCTCGTCTACCGGGCCATGGGTTCGGGCCAGGCCGAGAACGAAATGACCGCCGTCCCGGTCCAGCAGTCCATCGGCTTCATGTCGCGCAATTTCAAGCAAGCCTTCTTAACCGCACACCCCGGTTGGCAGCCGGACACGAACAACGTGCTTGGGCTCGACGCCGCAGTCGTGGTCACGGCCGCCTACCCGTCCCGCATGCAGGATGTCGCCATGCCGCTCGACCCCAACGCCCCTGGCAAGGCCTCTGTCAACTCCGACTTCGCCGTGGTGATGAGTGGCTGGAATGCCGCTGGCACCACCGATGCCTGCCGCCATCCGAACCGGCTGGCCGCGCTGAATCGTCTCACCAACAGCATGCACGTGGACCAGATCGACCACATCTATCGCCGCAATGATGCCTCGGGCACCACGGACACGATGCGCGAGCGAGTCCGTATCGATCGTTTCTGCAACGGTCAAGCCCCGGGCGGCGTTCCGTCGAGCGGCGTGGGCCTGTACCACAACCTGGATGCGGATGACATGGACCCGATTCGGCGCGACTGCGTCCCGTTCGGCACGGACGATCCCCACAAGAACCAAACTCGCTGCACGTATTGGCCCTACAACGCGACTTGTCTCCCGGGCTGGGATTCGACAACAAATCCGATTTCCGGCGTTCCCGGCGGAATTCCCTGCACCCAGGGGCTCATCATCGCCCTGACCGACGGGGATCCGGATCCCGCCCATCCCGGTTCCTTCCTTGACGTGACCCGAAGCATTGCCCAGCGCGTGGCTGACGACACCACCGACAAGACCATTGGCTACGCGGGCCGCGAAGCGGTCAGGCAAGCCGGCACCACGGCTGGCCCCACCATCAACCATATCAGCTTCGCGGATGGCTCGGTTCGTCTGGCTGCGTACCTGCTTTCGCGCCGCTTGTACCTGAACCACGGCGACCAGCTTCCGGACAGCGGTGTCGGCGGTGCCAACTACGACAAGCAACAGCAGGAAGACACCCTCTACAACTGGGCCACTGATCCTGACAACGGCCGGTGTCACATGGACCCCATCATCAAGGACAAGGGTTTCGTCACCTGCACCCAGAACTGCAACCTGCCCCCATCGGGCTACAACCTCTGCTACGACACCCCGTTCCCGGCTGCCGAGTCGCTGCCCGCCTTGTGCGTCGCCACTGGCAAGAATGGCGACGGCTCCAAGCTCTGCTGCGCGACTGGCGCGGTCAGCGTGAACAACCAGCCCTGCGGGCTGCCGGTCTGCGCCGCCAACGGCGTTCCATGCCGCAGCAACGCCGACTGCTGTGCCAACCTGACCTGTCAGGATACGGGCGGCGTGGCCTACCTGTGCAAGCCCTAGTCGTCAACTAGTTATCAGCGCGTGAGGGAGATAGACGGAATGCGTCCCGGTTGGGCCAGACGATGGATGGGTGTGGTCGTGGGGGTGGTGCTGGGGTTGGCGCTAGCAGGCGTCATCGGGCCGTGGGTGGCGCGGGCCATCTCTGGTAGCCGGGCCACGCATGGGCCGTACGTGATCCACTGAATGGAATTCGGCAGGGGGACGTGGCGGACGCTGCGGCGGAAACCGCGCGCGGCGTGGATTGTACGCAAGCAAATCAGTCAAGAAATGAAGCGCCCGCAGTGGCGCAAAGACAGCAAGGACGAAAACGGATCAAAGGGAAAAAGGAGAGAACCATGTTTAGGCATTCGACAAAACTCATTCTGGCAGGCCTGACCACGGCCGCGGTCATGGCAACCGGCGGCTGTTCCCACAAACCGGACCCCGCGTCGCAGGGCTCGGCCCAGGTCGCGGTCCACGCGTTGAGCCTCTCGGGCGACGTGAAGGCCATGGACGTGGCCGTGTCGGGTAGTGGCATCGCCACGCCGATGGACATGCCGCTGTTCAAGCAGTCCGACGGAACCTGGAAGGCACTGGTCAACCACATCCCCGTGGGGACCAGCAATCGTTCCTTCATGGCCAAGGCCTATGACAGCACTGCGAAGACCCATCAGATCTACAGCGGCTCCGTGAGTGGCGTAACCATCAACAAGAACGAAATCGCTGACGTCGTCATCGTCATGCAAGAGGACCATGCGCCGAACGGCTTCGGCAACCACGCGCCTATCGTGGACAGCCTGAGCGTGTCCGCGACGAGCGCTGTCTACGGCGAAAAGATCGCCTACACATTGGCCGCGCATGACCCGGATCAGGGCGAGACCGCGACCCTGACCTTCGTGAACACCCCGAGCTGCGGCACGTTCGGGCCGATCAGCGACACCACTAATGGCCAAGGGCAGCGCGTGTGGGCCAGCCTGTGGACCGCGCCCCCCTCGGGCACGAGCTGCCAGCTCAATATGGTGATCACGGATGTCCATGGCGCCAAGGCCATGGCCGCGGTGACCATCTCGATCAGCGCTGGTGTGGACGTGGGCGGCGCCCGCGTGAGCACCCTGGTCGAGTCGTACCCGGTCCTCACCGGAATCACCACCGACCCGGCGATCATCTCGGGCGCTAACGGCAGCATCACGCTCAGCGTGCTGTACTCCATGTCCGACAACGAACCCGCGAGCTTCAAGTGGACGGCCCCGGACTGCACGGGCAGCTTTAACAACGACAGCGTTCAGTCGCCGGTGTACACGCTCACTACGGTCCCGAATCCTCCCATCTGCACCTTCAGTGTGACGGTGAGCGGCCCGGACCGCACCCCGACCAACGGCACCGCCCGGCACCTCTCCACCATCGGCAGCCTGACCGTGAACGTCGGCGAGTCGACCGTGCCTCAGAACGACGGCGGTGGCGTGGCGATCGACATGACCTCTCAGTCGCTTGAGACCGTGACCGACCCCAATCAACCCGTGACGTTGTATGTGAAGGCTAGCGAGCACACCGCTGGCGCGACCCTGACCCGCTACGACTGGAGCAAACTGCACGGCACGTTCGGCACGCAGATCGATGCCCCGGATCTCGGCAACAGCCAGATCGACTGGACGCCGCCTGCTTCGATGGATCCAAACGAGCTCGTCTACGTGCTCGTGACCGACAGCCTGGGCGCGACTGCCAGCTACACCTTCATCATCGGCCGGGGCATCAATCCCTGCGTCGGCCCCAACACGGACGGCCATGATTGCAACGACGGCGATCCCTGCACGCTGGGCGACCATTGCCAGAACCAGGCGTGCGTGCCTGGCACCCCGAATCCGTGCACGGCAATCGATGGTTGCCACGAGAACGGAACCTGCGACCATGTCACTGGCAGCTGCAGCACCCCACTCTCCACCAACGGCAAGGACTGCTCGGACGGCGATGCCTGCACCCTGACCGACAAGTGCGTGGGTGGTGTGTGCACGCCCACTGGCGGGACTACGCAGTGCCACGCTCTCGATCAGTGCCATGTCGTCGGCGTCTGCGATCACCAGAGCGGTGTTTGCAGCAACCCGGCCAAGACTGACGGCATGGGCTGCGACGACGGCAACGTCTGCAGCACCGGCGAAACTTGCCAGAATGGCCAGTGCACGGGTGGCGTCCTCCAGACGACCTGCCAGCCGAGCGACAGTTGCCATCTGGTTGGCACCTGCGACCCAGTCAATGGCTGCTCGACCCCGCCCGCCCCCGACACCACCCTCTGCAACTTCGACAGCGACGGCTGCACGGTGAATGACCACTGCTCGAATGGCACGTGCGTAGCGGGCGCGCCGATGTCCTGCCAGCCTGTCGACCTGTGCCACCTGGCCGGCAGCTGCATTCATCCGGCTGGCAACTGCTCGACCGGAGCGTGGAGCATCACGTGCGGCCCCGGCACGGGGTCCACTGCTGGCAGCGCTCTGAGCTGCGGCGTGTCGGACGGGCAGTGCCATTCGTGTGCGACACCGACCGACGTCAAGAAGTTCTTCGATCCTGCCACTCCGGGTTCGGGCGTCTCGTCCATCGCGGGTATGGCCCTGGATAGCAGCGGAGCCCAGCTCGTCTCGGCAACCCTGGTTACCACGGCGAACTTCGGTTCGGGCAACGTGAGCCCGGCAGGAGGTATGGATGTGGTGGTGGCCAAACTGGTCAAGGATCCGAACGATCCGAACGATCCGCACTGGACCACGCTTCTCGGCGATACCATGGACCAGATGGCGACCGGTTTGGCGGTCACCAAGTCTGGACGGGTGGCTGTGATGGGCAACTTCAGCGGAAGCATCGTCGCAGTCAACACCATCACCGACACTGAATCAGTTCCCATCGACTTCATCGCGGCTCTGGACCACGCCGGCGCGAAGCTGTGGGCCGACGCGGCCAACACCAAGGCCGGCGCCTTGCTCGCCATCGCTGGCAACCCGAACCGGGACGAGTTTGTGGTGTGTGGCTACACCGCGCCTTCCTGCGCCCATGACCCCAACCATCCTACCCAGTCAGAGCCCTGCGAGCCGATGGCTGACCTCGGGGTGGCCGGCTACCTGACTTCAGAGCCGAATGACCCGGTCACCGGTCTTCCCGTCCATCTGGAAGACATCGTCATCGCCAAGGTAAACTCCATCACCGGCGCCGTGATCTGGGGCCGCCAGTACGGTGCGGCTGGGACGCAGATGTGCACCGCGATTGCCTTGGATGACGCAGGCAACGTGTTCGCCGCCGGCAACTACAACGGTACGCTCGGCTTCGGCACAGGCCTTCCCTCCTACACCGACTACACCATTCAGGCCTTGTGGGTGGCCAAGTTCGACGGCACGAATGGTGACGTGCTCAACGCCAAGACCTACGGTGGTGTTTCCAAGCAAGCGGCCAGGGGCATCGCACTGGACGGCCAGGGCAACCTGGCCATCACCGGCAACATGAAGACCTCACTGGTCTTCGGTGGCACCACCCTGACCGGTGCGGGCGGCACGGATGGCTTCCTCGCGAAGCTCAACTCGAGCCTGGTTCCCATCTGGGCCGAGAGTTGGGGCGATAGCGCCAACCAGGAGGCGCACAGCGTGGCCTTCAACTCAGCAAATGACATCGTGGTGGTGGGTCTCATGAAGGGGTTGGCCAGCGGGTTCACCATCGGAAGCACGAGGTTGCGCAACCCCACCACCTCCACCACCGACGCCTACTTCGCCAAGTTCAAGGGTTCGGACGGCACCCCCGTCTGCGCCGCGAACTACGGCGACGCGGCCAACCAGAGCGCCGACGCTGTGGCTATCGCCAGTGACGACAAGATCAGCGTCTCTGGTTTCGGCTCGGGTACCTTCAGCTTCGGCACCCTGCCATTCACCTCCAGCAGTCCGAACGGCTTCGTGGTGCAGCTCACCACCCCGTAAGCAAGTCGTGTAACTGAGGCGTCCGCCTGGGCGCCTTCGCTAGAGAAGGGGTCGCTCCAACCGGGGCGGCCCCCTTTTTTTTGTGGCTCCCTGCCTTCGCGGTCCGCGAAGGTGAACTCCAGGTGACAGCCCGGCAACGCCAGCGCGAATTCCGTTGGCCGTGCTCACACGCTGGTTGACCAGTCTTCCACGGCTCTGCTACAGGAGTCTCACTCGCCTCGCAACCGACGCCTAACCAAAAGGGAGGCTCAATGGTTTCTTCTCGAATCCGGGCCGGATTGATCGGCACCGTAGCTGTGGCAGCTTCGCTGGCCAGTACATCCGCTGCCGCTCCACCAAAGACCTTGGGCAACTGCCTCTACCTCCCCGGAGGCAACGGCGGCAAGAACCTCATCATCATGCCGGGTTCCACCTCGCTGATCCCGGTGGTGATGTTCCTTGGGGCCAGGCTGGCCAAGATGAGTACACCCTATCGCCTAGTCTACTTTCCAATGGCTTCTTGCGATGCCCTAGGCCGAGTGAACAGTGCACAGGCTCTGAACCAGACCGCAGAGACCTATGACGATGATGGCAGCGGCAAGATCGTCACGAGTAACTGCACGATAGACGGAGCCGTGCCCATTGATATGGCGATCGGCGACACCTTCTACGAAAGCTGCAATATCAGTGGGCCCCGCTCAACCACATTGGGGGACTTTCAAGGCCCGCAGCAGGCCTTCGTGTTTGCGGTTCCTCGCACCAGCCAGTACACCACCTATATCACCGCAGAGGAGGCGCACAACGTCTGGGCCTGTGGCTCCAACAGTGGGGTTCTGCCCTGGGTCGATGTCAACTTCACCTATTCCTACATGGACATCGCAGGGGGCGCGTTCGGGGCCCAGATCATCATCAGCAAAGCCATCAACCTCATTTCGTTCGCCGGGAACCTCGGAATGACATCCCACGCCCAAACCCGAGACCAGGGCGTCGCGGACGGGGTCGCCAGTTCCACCAGCCCGGACAAGACCATCGGCTTTCTTTCGGCCGAGGTCTACGACCAGAACCGCTTCCAACTCAAGGCCTTGGCCTTCCGCGGTTCCAGGCAAACCATGGCCTATTTGCCCGACAGTGACTCCACCAAGTTCGACAAGCGCAATGTGCGCGATGGCCATTATACAGTGCAGGCGCCCATGCACATGTGGGCCGCGACCAACCCTGACGGCAGCGTGGTCCGCCCGCTGGCTAGAAAGATGATCGACTGGATGCAGGGCAATGACGTGGCCCCCGAGGATCAACTTCCTTTCAGCATCAATGACGTGTACGCACAAGCTGGCGTGGTGCCAAAATGTGCGATGAAGGTCACCCGCACGCTCGACGGTGGACTGTTCTACCCCTATGTCTCCGAGAAGCCGCCCTGCGGCTGCTACTTTGAATCCAAGGCGACCGGCGCGGCCGTGCCTTCTGGTTGTGTGGCGTGCAGCGACAGCAGTGGCTGCAGCAACAACCAGATCTGTAGCTACGGATTCTGCGAATAGTCCTGGTGGTGCCATGACGAAATCAACCATATCGGGATTGCTGGTGCGGGGAATCATTCTGTTTCTGGTTCCACTGGGAGCTGCCTGCGGCAGTGGCTCCAACCCTCCTGCTCCCACAAAGGCGTACCCCAATATCATCCCGGTCATTCGCGATGCCGACGTGTCCACCATCGATGCTCCCGTGGGCGCTGAGGCTGGTTCCAGTGCGCCCCCATCGACCGACGCCACGCAGGTCGATTCGTGGCGCAGTTCCGGCGATCCCAACGTATTCCCCACTTGCACAGGCACGCCCGAACAAGTGAGTGACTGCATTATCAACCTGCAGACACGCGGCGCGATTGCGGTTACGCGAGCCGATCCTGCCGCCTGCCAGCCCTAGCCAGAGAACCTCGTGAAAACCTCAATTCAGTGCAAGCCCCTGTCAAGCCGTGGGGTGATTCTGTCGGCAGGCATGGTCTTGCTGTGCTGGTCAGGTTCACCCGCTTTTGCAGCGCCGCCCGAATCGCCGCGCAAGATGGCCGCCGACGCCTTTGCCGAGGTCCAGGCCATCAAGGCTGAACTCGACATCATAAAGGAGCGTCTGCGTACCCAGGAAACGGAATCGCGCAAGCGCGAAGAGAAGGTCCGACAGGAAGGAGCCACGGCGGTCGAGGCCGCGCGCTTGGAGGCGGAACAGCGGATGACGGCTGAGCGAGCCGCATGGCAGGCGGAAAGCCAACGATTGCAACAGGAAATGCAAGCGGCCGCGGCTCGTGAAGAAGCGCGCCGCCAGGCCGAGCCACCCAAGGTGGGCGCCTCGGCGGCGGGCGTGTCATTGACCGGTTACCTGCAGAGCGATCTCGTCTTTCGGCAATCGTCTGAAAGCCAGCTCAACCCAACCAGCGGCGTGCCACTTAACGAGGATCGCTTCCTGGTGCGGCGCGCGCGCCTGATGCTGGACATGGACCGCCGCTACGGTGAGGGCGGTTTGGAGATTGACGCCAACACCGTCAATGGGCCGGTTATGCGCCTGCTGGGAGCGCGGGCATCAATCAAGCTGCCTGGCCGCGAGCCGGGCGCGGAGCCGTTGCTCATGGCCAGCATAGGTTCGTTTCGTGCGCCCTTTGGTCTGGAGCTTCTGCAATCCGATGTGGATCGGCCGTTCCTGGAACGCAGCACAGCCAGCCGAGCGTTCTTTCCCACTGAATTCGACCTGGGCGCGCGACTGCAAGGGGCGTGGCGCTTCGTGCGCTACGCAGTGGCGGTGATGAACGGCGAGCCCATGGGCGAGCGCAGCTTTCCCGCCCTGGACCCAAACCGCCAGAAGGACGTCCTCGGACGGGTGGGGGTCAACACCGGACCGTCGCCGACGGTGTCCGTCGCGGGCGGGCTTTCTGGGCTCTACGGCACCGGCTTTAGCAGCGGCGAGCTGGCCAGTAAGGGCGCCATTGGCTGGGTCGACAACAATGGCAACGGAGTCTTGGATGCAAGCGAGGTCCGCGGCACCACCGGGACCAGCGCGTCGCCCTCGCGCAACTTCGAGCGATTCGCCTTGGGGGCTGACGTCCACGTTGCGGCTGCGTTGGTCCCTGGGTGGACGACAACCGTCTACGCCGAGTTCATTTGGGCGAAGAACCTGGATCGGGGCATCCAGCCCGCCAATCCCTTTGCTCTGAGCCAGGACGCGCGCGAAATTGGCTACTACGCCGCTTTGACCCAGGCCCTGGGGCGCCACGTTCTGGTCGGTGTGCGCTACGATTTCTACAATCCCGATCGGGACCGCTACGTTCTCGTTGCCGGCGACAAGGTGCCGTCCAATCTAGACTATTCCACCTGGGCCTTCATGGCTGCGCTGGTGGCGCCCTGGGGACGACTGATGGTGCAGTACGATCTGAATCGCAATCACCTGGGTCTCAGCAGCGGGGGAACGCCGGGAAACCTGGCTGACAATGCCTTCACCCTTCGCGGCGAGGTGCGCTTCTGATGGCGCGGTCACTTCTGGCGCGAGCGGCGAGGTGGGTCGCGGCACTGTTGGTCGTGGGGTGGATTTCTGGCTGTCAAGGCGCCAGTTCATCGTCGGGACTGACCGCCATGCTGCGGGTCGAGGGGGCGCAAGTGAGGGCCGGCCATATCAGTGACGCACCGGAGGATCAGGCCACAGCCGAGGTCAGCGGCCTCAACGGCTCGCTTCTGATCTTTCCCGGCATCCAAGGCCGGACCGTCTCGGGTAAGGTCGGGCCAGAGGCGACTGGCGTTGCCGTCGGCCTGGCCAGAGACAACTCCTTCTGGATCATTCCCGCAAGCGGCCACGATTCAGTTCGGCCCGATTTGCTCACCTTCACTGCTCAACTTGACTTCTCTCCTGAACTAGCTGACAGCGGCGTGGTTGAACAAGGCAACAGCGGAAACCTAGTGGTGCCCGTCACCTTCCGTGGCGTGACCGCGGACGGCCGTCTGGGGCCATCAATCATTCTCGGCTTGACGCTGCTCAGCAGCGAGCCCTCCGGCTCTTTGGTGATCTCGCTGCGCTGGGACGCTCCCGTGGATTTCGATCTGCGTGTGTTGGCGCCCTCTCCCGATGGCACCAGTACGGTGGAGATCTGGTCCAAGCACGCGAGCAACCTGCCGCCTCCTCCGAGCACGGGCGCTGCCCTGCCAGCCAGCGACCCGGGCGCGGTGGGAAGCCTGGATTTCGACAGCAATGCCGAGTGCAACATTGACGGCCGTGACCAGGAAAACGTGGTGTGGCAAGGCCTGCCGCCGGCAGGCCACTATGTGGTTCGCGTTGACGCCTTTTCTCTGTGCGGCCAGGTTGCGGCCGAGTGGGAAGCACTGGCCACCTACAATGGCCTGCTCCTGACCAAGACGGACGGGAACCCGGCCGATGTCTTCGGCATCGCGACCGATGCGGCCACCCGCGGCGACCACGGCGCCGGGGCGGGAGTGCGCGCGTTTGAATTCGACCTCCAGTTCCAGCCGCAGTAGGTATTGGATGAAGCCGTTGTTTGCCTCGGTCGTCGCCACGCTCCTGGCCGCCGCGACCTTCCCCACCGCCTGGGCCCAACCCGCTGCCGACACAGGCAATGAGCACGGCTTGAAGCCGCCCAAGTTGATGAAGTTCGTCGAAGCGGTCTATCCGCCGGAACGCCAGGCAGCCGGCACCACGGCCAAGGTTCTTCTGTCGATTGAAATCACCGCCGAGGGCCGGGTGGAGAATGTCGAGGTGGTGCAGTCGGCCGCTCCCGATTTCGACGCCGCAGCCGTCGCGGCCGCGCGCCAATTCGAATTCGAGCCGGCCCGTATGGACGGCGTATCCACCCCCGTCAAGATCCAGTACGCCTACCGTTTCCAGATCAAAGAGGTTATCGTCTCGCTCGGCCCGCAGATCAATTTCGAGGGGGTGGTGCTTTACCGTGACAAGAAGGATCCAGTGGACCATGTCAGGGTGCGCGTGGTGGACGCGGGCGTGGACGCGATCACCGACGAAACTGGCGCCTTTGCCTTCACGGATCTGCCGCCTGGGCCTCACGTGGTGGAGCTTTCCGCAAAGCAGTTGGTCACAGTTAGGACGGAAGAGATCATCACCAAGGGCAAGAAGAAGACGGTCAAATATCAGGTGGAGGAGAAGGAAGCGGACGTGGACGAGGAAAGCGTGGTCCGCGCCCCGCGCATCAAGAAGGAAGTGGTAGAGACGCAGGTGCGCACCGAGGAAGCGCGCCGCGTGCCCGGGACCCAGGGCGACACACTCAAGGTGGTGCAGAACCTGCCGGGCGTGGCCCGTTCGGCCTTTGGTTCGGGGGCACTAGTGGTGTGGGGCTCGGCGCCGCAGGAGACGCGGGTCAATGTGGAAGGGGTCGAAATACCTGCTCTGTATCACGTGGGCGGCATGCGCTCGACGGTGAATGCCGACCTGGTCAAGTCAATCAACCTGTCCCCTGGATCCTACGGCGCCGAATACGGCCGCGGCCTGGGCGGTCTGGTGCGGATCGATCTGCGCGAGCTGCCGCGCGAAGGGGTACACGGGTACGCGGCGGCTGACGTGGTGGACGCTTCGGCCATGGTGTCGGCTGCGCTCACCCCCAGCCTGCGCGTGGCAGTGGCGGGCCGATTCGGCTACCTCGACCGCACGCTGAAGGCAGCGGTGTCGCGCGACGTGGGTGACTATTTCCCCATACCCCGCTACGACGACTACCAGGCGCGCGCGACCTTGGCTCTGCGAAAGGACGAAGACCTTAGCGCCACGTACCTCGCCTCCGACGACTACCTGCGCCGCACCATTCCTTCGGCTGATCCGTGGAAGGTGCGCACGCAGGACACCACCTTGCAGGCCCAACGGTTCAGTCTGCGCTATACCCGGCTGCTGCCCGACGGATCCAGCGTGGTATTTGCGCCATCGTTCGGGTGGGATGCCAACGGCTCGGCCGCGCACTTTGGCACCACGCCGGTGACTATGAATGTAGATGCCTGGCAGTACGCGCTACGCGCCTCCTATCGCCGTCGCGTGTCGGCTTCTGCCACGCTGTCCCTGGGTGTGGACGTGCAGGGCCGCAATTCCTCGCTGCGCCGTTTCGGCTCTATCAACCAGCCGCCGCGCGAGGGCGACGTAACGGTTTTCGGACAAGCCCCGGGTACTGACGTGAATTCCGATGCCTGGAAGGTCAACCTGCTCGGCGCCGCCACCTACGCCTTCTGCGAGATCACCCTGGGAAAGTTTACCGTGACACCCGGACTACGCTTAGAGCCCACCCTGATTGACGGGAATCTGCGCCGGCCCCAAACTGAGGGCGTGCCCAACGTCGGGTACACTCGTCTGGACACGCCCCACAATCCCCTGCCATGGAGCAACAACGCTTGGTGGCTAGTGCGCCGGCTTCCCAATCCCCGTTTGTCAGTCGACTATCGCGCCACCCACCGGCTGACCTTTATCCTAGGCGGCGGGGTGTATGGCCAGCCACCCCAGCCCGAAGACATGAGCCCGGTGTTCGGCAATCCGAGCATCGGCCTGTCCACCGCGGTACACGCCAGCGGCGGCGGCGCGTACAAGCTGACCGGGACCTTGTCGCTGGAGATCATCGGATTCTACAAGCGCCTGTACGACTTGGTCGCGCGCAGCGCCCTGCAATCCCCGCAGGAGGGCCAGGCCCTGCAACAGACGGGAATTGGGCGCAGCTACGGAGCACAATTCTTGCTGCGCCAGGAGTTGGTGGGCGGCTTCTTTGGCTGGTTGTCGTACACAATCAGTCGCAGTGAGCGCAAAGACCGTCCCGATTCAAGCTGGCGCCTGTTCGACTACGACCAAACCCATGTGCTGACAGCTCTGGCTAGCTACGACGTATGGCGTGGACTTCAAGTGGGATTGCGCTTCCGCTACGCCACTGGTGCGCCCCGCACTCCCGTCTTGGGAGGCTGGGCCAATCTGACAGCGAATCAGAGTGAAACCATTCCGGGGGCGCAAAACACAATCCGCATTCCCGCCTTCTATTCGCTTGATGCACGGGTCGAAAAGGGCTTCATTTTGAGGCGGATGAAGCTGGAGGTTTTCCTCGATGTGCAGAACCTGACGAATCGCAAGAATCCGGAAGAGATCACCTACAGTGCGGATTTCAGCCAACGCGACTACATTACCGGGCTTCCCATTCTTGCTGTTGCCGGAGCCAGACTGGAGTTCTAATGCGCGGTCTTGTTGTCACCATCGTCCTTGGCGGCTTCGCCACCGGGCTCGGTTGCAAGCCGAATGTCGGCTC
>Ga0182010_10001021_pt1 | contig 15270 bp, 14 predicted proteins | sample 611E1MmetaG_FD_120488 | JGI IMG/M metagenome (GOLD analysis project Ga0182010, IMG submission 120488) | Permafrost microbial communities from Stordalen Mire, Sweden - 611E1M metaG | ecosystem: Environmental > Terrestrial > Soil > Wetlands > Permafrost | place: Sweden: Stordalen | collected...
AGATCCGTCAGAATAAATACACAAAAGGGTCCGGGTAAATAAAATGTGAAATCTAAAACTTTTACGCCAGCCAAAGGTCCTGCCATGTCTTCCTCCTGTTAAATTTGCTCCGCTTGGTTCTATCCGGTACGTAAAACGGCGTGTTTTATTAATGTTCCGCATCAGCGCGGAATTTACTTCAATATAAAAGTTAGGGATACAGTTTTTCGGCTTCTTTTTTCAGATCGGCGCGGAAATTCGGGTGCGCCACCGCGATCAATTCCTGTGCGCGCTGCTTTAAACTTTTACCGAAAAGTTTAGCGATGCCGTATTCGGTCACCACGTAGTCGCCGAAAGCTGCAGGCAAAGTAACGGCTGCGCCTGGACCGAACCGCGTGACGATGCGGGAAACGGTGCCGCCCTTCGATGTCGATGGTGTCGCCAAAATTGAGCAGCCGCCTTTTGATAAAACGCCGCCAACCGGGAAATAGGCGCCGTAGGTATTTGTGACGCCCACTGTCCATTGTCCGGTCAGGTCGATGGCAGCAACGCTGTTGATCGCCACAAAGTTGTTGATCTGGGCGCAGACAACGGGGTTGTTGACATACTCGTAGCCGTAGACCGCGAACAACGGGTTATTATCCATGTAGGCGATGTCTTCTTCATCACCGTAGAAACCGCTCGCAATGATCTTGCCGGGAAACAGGTTATTGTACTTGCCGGTCATGATGCCGGCTTTGGCCAGCTTGATGACGCCGTAACGTGAGCCTCCTGCCCAATAGCCCAGATCGTGTTTTTTATCGAAGCAACCCAGGTGGGGCAGTGTTTCCACCGCGACGCCTGCTCCGAGGCTGATGATATCGCCGTCTTTGACTATTGTCTCGATGTACCCGGATATAGCTTTGGCGGAATCGAATTCGGGGAAATGGTCGCCCTTGCCTGAAACTTCGGCCACCGGTGTATCATGCTCTACAAAATAATCGATTTCCGAAACGTGGATGGAACTGTCGCCGCCGGTTCTGATTAGTTTGCGGTTAACCTCGGCTAGGACTTTCTTTGCTCTTTTGGCGTAGCCTTTCTGGTGGAACAGCGAATGCCCGAAGCAGCACACGCCGTCCTTATCCGGGGGAGAGACCGCCACCACTGCTACATCGACGTCTCTGTAAGCGCCCTCGCGTTTTTCATCCAGGGCTTTGAAGCTGAGGCTGAAAAGTGAAGGCACAAAATTGCCGACGGTAGCGTTCACTTCATCCGGCACGATCACATTGAAGGATTCTTTGGCACCGGCAAAAATCGCCGGGTCGATACGGGGGCTGCCGACCATGATGCTGACATCACGCAGCTCATTTTTACGGTCGGCGATTGCCTGGGGGATAACTCTGGTATTGGTCCGGTAGGGGATGACAACCATGTCACCTGATTTGACTTCTTTTGCTGCTTCCGCTGCCGATACGAGCTTCTTCTTATAATCGTCCTGCCACCGCATATTGTTTTCCTTCCTTGTGCCATGGGGTCAAGGTAATTTCAATCAACTCAAAGGCTGAAGTTTTTCACTTCGATAACGAATTAAACGCAAATGTTACAAGTAAAAATGTTCAAGAGTAACCCGGGGGTTAGTAGTTCAATAATATTAAAAGTTACAATAAATGTCAAAGAAACTCCGAACAGGATAACCTTCGGGAATCACAAAGAAGGTGATTAATCTTTCTGAAAATCCCCGAAATCGAGCGTAAAAACGCATAAAAACGGTTATTGATCACAATTTTATGGAGCATGTTTTCACTGAGGAATATCATTACGAAAATAGGGAATGAAGAGCGAAAACTGTAAACCTTAATAACAATGAGGGGTAATGGCCATCTTCCTCCTTCTCATGGGCAATGTCCCGTACCATTTTCCCAACGGGAGGAACTAAAGGAGAATGAAAATTTCCATTCTTTTCCAGTTCTCCAGATACCAGTTAATTTAGAAGCGTTAATTCTAAGCACTATCTGCGCTGTGGCCTATTTAATAATATATTTCGCCAGCGCTTTCTCATCAAATTCAATGCCCAGTCCCGGACTTTGCGGTAGCTGCCAGTAACCGTTCTCCATCGCAGCGAATGGTTTCGTTAAAATCGGCGCTTCCGGCAGGTCAACCGGCGTCTCGATAATAAAAGCGGCAGGTTCGGAGAAACATACTTGTAGAGTTGCTGCCAGCGCCGGTCCGGTCGACCAGCAGTTGGGCGCTACTTTGAGGTTAGCAACCTCTGCCATGGTGAATACTTTTTTCTCCTGCAGTATTCCGCCGATCTTAACGATGCTGGGTTGCAGGTAATCTACGGCTCTTTTTTCAATCAAAGGTCTGAATCCAACGGCGGTATACTCATCTTCCCCGGTGGCAAGCGGAATATTTAATTTGGTTTTTACGAATGCCAGCCCGTCGTAGTCATCATGCGGGAATACCGCCTGTTCGTACCAGTAAGGATTGTATTGCGCAAACTCCAATCCCTTTCTAACAGCGGTGGCTGGATCCCAGCGGCAATTCGCGGTCAGATCAACCATCACATCAAATTTATCCCCAACTGCTTTGCGCACAGCGGCCAGGGTTTCGATATCGCCCAGATGTAATTTGAGCGCGGTAAATCCCTGTTTGGCGGCAAACTCCGCGGCTTTCGCGGCTTCGGCCGGAGTGTTGAACTGCGAGAGACTGGCAAATGCCCTGATTTTGTCATGAGCGCTCCCGCCCAGCAGTTGGTAGACCGGAGTATTCAGGGCTTTACCTTTGATATCCCAGAGGGCGATCTCCAATCCGCTCATGGCTGCAATCGTAATGCCCGAACGCCCGACCGAATAGAATGCATAAAACAGTTCGTTCCAGAGACCAGAGATTGCCAGCGGGTCTTTACCGACGACCTTCGGTTTGATCATGGTTTCGATGCATTTGGCTAATGTCGCGGCGCTGTTAGAGGACAAGGTGGTAAAAGATTGCCCGATGCCTGTAATGCCCTCATCCGTAGTCACCTCCACGATTATTATCAGACTTGGGGCAGGCGCAAAGGCCGGGAGGCCTGCTTTGGCAAACGGCATTCTAATAATGATCGGTCTGATATCAATAATCTTCATCGCGAGCCTCCGTTAAGAACTATTGCCGCTCTGTCTGGTTTGAATTATTTAAAACGCTGGCGTCAATAACACTAATAAGTCCGATGGAGCTCTCTAGATCGTGCTTCTTTATTGAGACATAATTATTTTTAAAAGTACAGACTGGGTTTAACTTTTTGTCGGAGAAGGCATAATCTGAATCTGTTTTACGTAATCGAATGTCGAGCCATTTCGGAACGTGCCGCTTATTCTTAAAGGATATAGAGTGCTTTCACTAAATCCTCCGCTTATAAGGGTTTGTTCGGTACTGATCGTTTTACCGGGCAATACAGGCACAGGTAATGAAACATCGAAAACGAAATTAAAAGGTTTATTCAATTCAAGCGTAACGTTTAAAGTAACTATCGGTTCAGTGGATATATTTTTCAATATTATCTCGACGTTTGGCCCTCCGGGATTTACCGGCGGCAAAGGCCCGATCAAAGAAACGACTTCGATCGGTTGCTGATTGGTAGGAGTGGATGAAAGAGTAGTGGCAGAAGTAGTTTTCGAAGGGGATGTAATTGGTGCAGACGAACAGGCCGTAAGAAGGGCAATTAGCATAAAAGCTGCCCACAATAATAAGACTTTATTCCTTCCCAATTTCTTCTCCGACTTTTTCATTTTCACCTTTTCCAGTTTCATAAGTTTACACCAATCAACTTTGTTTAAAAGGCAGCATTCAGGTGAATATTATATTGCCAGACTGGCGCCGTTGGAGTCAACGGTAAGCGTTTAAAATTAAACCCACAGCGGTTTCGCGTCTTGCGTCCGCATCAGTTCCTGCATTTGTGCATCAGTGGGAGCTTTTTCATATCGGCTGGCGGCGTCTAGCATCATTGGCAGCAAACTTACATCGCCGAGAGAATTGATAAACACTCCCGGAGTAGAAAGCGCCCAGTGGATCGCCAGATCCATTGATTTTTGGTCGCTATAGGGCTCATACCAGGTAGTTGACCAACGCTGATTTTTGTCAATCCACCAACGTCGTGAGGCGGTCTTGATGATCTGCACCGCGACATTTTTTGCCTGTGCTGTTTTTACCGCCGTTTTAAAGTTGGCGGCATATTCGGGGTTGGATGCGAGTTGATAGTTCCAGGGGAGCAAGATCGAATCGAAATCAAAACGCGACAGACTTTTTTGATGGATGATCGGCGCGCGTAAGGAATGACTGGTAATTCCAATATATCGCACTAATCCCTGTCTGCGAGCTTCAATGGCAGCTTCTAAAGCCCCACCCGGCCCCATTATTGTCTCGAACTCGCTGTCTTCAATCACACAATGAAACTGAAACATATCCAGGTAATCAGTTTGCAAATGCTCAAGCGATTTCTGGATAGAGTCTTTAGCCTCCTGGTATGTTCGACCGTCGGTTTTTGTCGCCAGGAAAAACTGGCCGCGGTATTTTTTCATCCAGGGACCAAGCCGGACTTCAGATTCGCCGTAAGAAGCGGAAGTGTCAATATGGTTGACCCCATACTTCATAATTGTTTCCATTGCTTTATCGGTTTCAGCTTGCGTCGCGCGAGATAACGCCGCTCCACCAAATAATACCCGGGTGCTTAAATGACCGGTCCTGCCAAAAGGTAAAGTCTGTATCATTTCCTTCCCCCCGTTTTTGTTTATGCAGATCGCCGTTTTCTGCCGCCTTTAACGTAGCATAACTAGAAAGACATTTTCAATCAGGATTTTTGAATAATTTTGGGATTTAATAAAAAAGAGTGGGCAGAATCTGCGCTCTGCCCACTCTGACTCAAACTTAGAATTCAGAACTGATAACGGGAAACTCACAACTCTTTTAGTAAATTACCTGTTCCGCTTCCAGTTGTTTGATCTCTTCTTCGGACATTCCCATTAGTTCTTTATAAATGTAATTGTTGTGCTCGCCGGGTGCCGGCGGATGCTCGAAATAGCCCCGGCCGGATTCGCTTAGATTGAACGGCAAGGCCAGGCGGTGGATGGTGCTCTTGTCCGGGTATTCCAGTTCCACCAGGAACCCGCGTTCTTTCAAATGAGGGTCTTCGGCCAGTTCTTCGATATTGAGCGACGCTCCGGCAGGGACACCCGCTTTCTGCAGCAGTGCCATCGCTTCATAATGGTCGTGTTGGGTTGTCCAGATTTCGATCAATCTATCCATTTCGTCCCGGTTTTCCCAGCGGCTAACCGCGTCTGCGAATTTGGCATCTTTCGTCCATTTTGGTTTGCCCATCGCTTTGCACAAACCGGCCCAGTCTTCATCGCTGCCGCAGGCGATCGCCACCCAGGTGTCTTTGCCTTTGCAACGGAAGCAGTTGTGCGGCGCGATGATCGGGTCTGCGTTGCCCTGACGCGGACGTATGCGGTCGTTGATGAAATACTCCAGCGCCGATTCGGGGGACAGCGCAATTTCCGATTCTGTCATCGAGAGGTCCAGATACTGCCCTTCGCCGGTCTTATTGCGGTGATAGAGCGCCGCTAAAATGGCAAATACACCCTGCTCGGCGGTGATGGAATCTGTCCAGCCGCGGCAGCCCGGTTCCGCCGGTTCGCCGTCCGGATAACCGTTATCGTAGCAGAATCCGCTGTAGGCCCCGATGATCGGAGCGTAAGCGGGCGCGTCTTTCATGTAGCCGGTTCGTCCGAAGCCCGAAGCCGAGCAGACGATAATATCCGGTTTTATCTTCTTCATTTCCTCGTATGAAAGTCCCCAGCGGTCCAGCACGCCGGTGCTGAAATTTTCAGTTACGACATCGATGTGCTTGAGCAGTTTTTTCACCAGCTCGATTGCTTCAGGTTTTTTCATGTTCAGGGTAATACTTTTCTTGCTGTAGTTCAAAGAGGCAAAATACCCGATCCGGTATTTCACCGGTTCGGCCAGCCTGCCGGGTCTGCCGACATCCTGGAAAGGAACGGGACGCAACTTGGTTTCCACGCGCAGGACATCCGCGCCCATCACCGCCAGCCACTGTGTCATCTGCGGCCCCATTCTGACCTGGGTAAAATCGAGGACTTTTATATTCGATAAGGGGAGTTTCTTCATTTTTTCTCCTTCCTGACTATCATTTAGATTGCACCGGCTTGTTGCATCTTGACGAGTTTTTCCGGGGAATAGCCCAGTATCTTTTCGAAAACCTCGGAATTGTGCTCTCCCAGCAGCGGGGCCGCGTGCCTGATTTTACCCGGTGTGGCAGAGAATTTACAAGGCGCGCCCGGGAACCGGATCTTGCCGGCTATTTTATGATCGACATCGACGTAGTAGTTTCTTTCCACGAACAGTTTATCGGCGGCTACCTCTTTCATGGTGCGGACTATCGAGAAAGGCAGACGTTTTTCTTTGGCCAGTTTTTCCACTTCATAGACGGAATGATGTTTCATCCACTCAATGACATGGGGCTGGGAATCACGCAGGTTGAAATGGCGTCCCACCGCGGTCTGGTATTTTTCTTCCTTTGACCACTCCGGGTTGCCGAGCATATCCATCAAAGGCGCCCAGAATTGATCGGGGATATTCATCATGATATAGCCGTCCTTGCAGGCCAATTTCGGCGAATGTTCCCAGCGGTCTTCCCGGTTGCGCAGATAACGCACATCGGCATCGTAATAATCGCCCACTTCATGACAGACCATCGCCGCCAGGGCTTCCTGGATGGAAAGATCGACGTGCTGCCCTATTCCAGTGGCCTGTTGCATGAATACCGCAGACATCGCGCACATCGCGCCGTTCAAGCCGCCCAGGAAATCACCGGCGTGTCCCGGCAGTTTCAATGGGGGATTATGGTCGGTATTGTAGACTTCATAAGCCGGGTTGGCAAAAGCCTCGCCGCTCATATTGACACCGATCAGGTCTGTGCCTTTATAATCACTGTAAGGGCCGGTCTGCCCGAAATAAGTGATTGAGGTCACAACCAGAGCCGGATTGATCCTGTGCAGTGTCTTGTAATCGATGCCGAGTTTTTTCGCTTCCTTCGGCGTATAATTCTCGATAAATACCTCGGCCCATTTGGCCAGTTCGTAAAAGGCTTTTTTCCCGGCGGCATTTTTCATGTCCAGGGTGATGCCACGCTTATTGGCATTTAGGTACAAAAAGAGACCGCTTTTTTCCGGGTGGGGAATATCTTTGGGGAAAGGTCCGCGCTGCCTGGCGCTGTCGCCGGTGGGGGGTTCCACTTTGATGACATCGGCTCCCAGATCCGCCAATAGTTTTCCGCAATAGGGCGCCGAAATAAAATCACCGTATTCAAGAACTTTTAATCCGGCAAGCGCTCCGTCATTCATTTCCGCTCCTCCTTAAATCATACAAACCGAATAATATTGACGTAACGATACGAGCCTGGTTGAAGACAGTAGACTGCGATTGGTTACGCGAATAGGGAAATTCTCCTTGCCCTGGCTCAGTCTTATGGCACCAAAATCCGCATTGCTTCTACAAGGTACAAAAAATCGGTCCTGATTTCACCAGACCGAATTAAAACAACTTGATTAGAACGATGCAAACCTGAAGATATATTGGTTAAATAATATAAAAAGCAGCCGGAAATGTCAACTTCTCTAGGTAATAATCAATAGACAAGTTTCAAGAATCGAATATCATAACGGCTAATGTTTTAACAGATATATTCAAAAACTGCCGATTTACCTTGATTGTCGGGTCAAGCCCGACAATGACAAGCCGAAAGCTGATAGCTGAACGCTGACTGCTTCCCATTTGACAACCGGCAGCGGGATATATACAATGTCCTCATGAAAAGCATGGTGTTAGTTCGATAGCGAATAAGACACTTTGAAACGTATTTAAGGAGGATTCAATGAGATTCAGCGGAAAAGTTGTATTTATCACCGGGGCGGCTCGTGGTATGGGTGCCTGCGCGGCGGTGGAATTTGCCAAAGAAGGCGCCGATGTGGTTTGCGTCTCCAAGGGGAGAAAGGATGCCGCCACCGGTAAAATCACCAATGTCGATATGGACAAAGTCGTGGCCGAGATCAAAGCGCTGGGCCGTAAATCGATCGGTATTATGGCTGATGTCAGCAAAAGCGCCGAGGTCAAATCTGCCGTCGCCCAGGCTATTGCGGAATTCGGTCAGATCGATATTCTGGTGAATAATGCCGGCATTATCCTGAATTCGCCTATTATTTACACTCCGGAAGAGTCAATTAATGCCATTATCGATGTGAACCTGAAAGGGTGCATTTACTGCTGCAAATATGTGGTACCGCACATGGCGCGCCGGAATTACGGCAAGATCATCAATATCTCCTCCGGCGCCGGACTCTACGCCGAGCCTAATTACACCGCCTATTCCGCTTCAAAATACGGCGTGCTCGGTCTGACCGAGTCATTAGCCGCCGAAGTCTCGCACTACTATATCAATGTCAATGCGGTGTGTCCAGGCGCAGTGCTCACTCCGATGCTGCGCAACGCGTTGTCCCTCCGCTTCCCCGGTAAAGACCCTGATGAAGAATTCCAGAAACGCCTCGACGGCCAGTTTTTCCACCGAGAGGTTACTGATAAGGACATCGCCAACACGGTCATGTTCCTGGCCTCCGAAGACGCGCGGAATATCACCTCGCAGTGGATCGCCGTCACCGCCGGTAAAGAAAAGAAACAACCGGCCGCTAAGCCCTATTTTATCCTGCCGCCGGAAGGGCAGGAAATCGAGTAGGTTAGCTTTAATAGTTGATTCTGTAAATAAATCGCCTGCCGATACGGCAGGCGATTTTGTTTTGCTTATCTTGGAATTATCAGCTATCCGTGGATATCTTCCGTAATCACGCCATCCGATGGCGAAATGCGGCCGATTTTTTCACCGTTTACTTCGGTGAACCAGAGATTTCCATCCGGCCCGCTAACAATATCATGAGGTGCGCTGTTTTTAGTCGGAACCGCATATTCGACAATACTACCGGTAATCGAAGAAATACTGCCGATTTTGTTCCCGTTATATTCTGTAAACCATAATTTACCATCACTACCCGCGGTAATGCCGTCAATTACGGCGTCAAGTGTGGGAATATTATATTCTGTGATTACGTAGCTTGACAGGGATATTTTCCCGATTTTATTGCCGGAGGGCTCGGTGAACCAGATGGTACTATCAGGCCCGGCAGTAATGCCGCTGGTGATTGTGAGTGTTGTGGGTGTACTGTATTCTGTGATGAGGCCCGTTGTCGGAGAAATTTTTCCGATTTTATTGGCGCCTTCCTCACTAAACCACAGGTTACCGTCATCTCCGGCAGTAATGGTATTCGGGCGAGCTTTAGCATTGGCAACCCGGTATTCCATTATTTGACCAGCCGTAGAGATTTTTCCAATCTTACTCGTATTATATTCGGTGAACCAGATATTACCATCCGGGCCTGCCGTAATACCGCATACACCGGCTTTTGCAGAAGGAATGGCGTAGGTCGTAATTATACCCGTGGCGGAGGATACTTTCCCGATTTTGTTTCCTTCCCGTTCCGTAAACCAGATATCGCCGTCCGGGCCGGCAGTGATGCCGCTGGGGGAAGCATCGATGTTCGGGACGTGGTAGAAGTTGACGTGAATTTCCGGCAGAAGGGTGATTTTCCCTACGCCGTTGAATTCTGTAAACCACAGGTTGCCGCCGGGGCTGTTGGTGATGCCTACCAAACCGGAATATTCTCTGATATACCAATTTGGCATAGCAGCCGTTGTTTGTAATGTCGGTTGGGGCTGGCAGCCGCAGACCGCGATAAATACGGCAATTGATGCCAATGATATAGAAATTTGTTTTAATGTTGTCTTCATAAATTCAATCATAACTATAATATCATATCAGATACCATATTTGTTTGACAGACAACCTCTTCAATAAACGGCAACTTGGTAAAATTAGTGAATCAGGTTGTTTAATTGGTGTTTAATTAATTTATTAGTGCTATATACTTGATTCCAATTTCCCTGCACTGTATGATTATTAAAAATCAAAGTTAAAACCAGAAGGATCATGAAGATGGAAGAAAGTGCTTGCTGTCAGGAAAATTGCGCAGAATGTAAGCCCGAAAACAATATGCTTAAAGCCGTCATCCTGGTGGGCGGGCAGGGCACGCGCTTACGACCCCTCACCTACAACACCCCCAAGCCGATGGTGCCGGTTTTGAATCTGCCGTTCCTGGAGCACGTCATCCGCAACCTTAAAGAACATAATATTACGGAAATCGTGATGGCCCAGCATTACTTGGCAGCCTCGATGCGGGCCTATTTCGGCGACGGCAGCAAATTTGGCGTGAAGTTGTACTACGTGATGGAAGAATCCCCGATGGGCACCGCGGGCGCTGTCAAGAACGTCGAGGATTTTCTGAATTGCACCTTTTTTGTTTTAAACGGCGATGTTTTCCAAAACCGTGATTTCACCGCCATGCTCAAATTCCATCGCAAGCACAAAGCTAAAGTCACCCTGATTCTTACTCCTGTTGAAGACCCGACGATTTACGGCGTGGTGGAAACCGACAAGCGCAACAAGGTCACACGTTTTACGGAAAAGCCGAAAGCGGAAGATGTCACCACCAATATGATCAACGCCGGTACTTATGTGCTGGAGCCGGATGTATTGCAGCGCATACCGCCGGACACCCAATTCAGTTTTGAACGGCAGGTCTTTCCGCAAATGCTGACGGATGGCTTGCCGGTTTACGCTTATCCCACCGAAAATTACTGGATGGATACCGGCACACCCGAAAAATACCTGCAGTTGCACCGCGATCTGCTTAGCGGCAAACACGAAGGCTATATCTTTGAAACCGATGTGATGATCGGGAAAAGGTGCAAAATCCATCCGTCGGTCAAATACAAAGGCAAGGTCATTATTGGTGACAATTGCAAGATTGAAAACGGCGTGAAGTTCACTGGCCCGGTAGTCATCGGCGCGAAATGCAGTATCGGGCAAGACGTTAAAATTACCGACTCGGTGCTCTGGCACAATACGGCCGTCGGGCAGAGAACGGTGATCAAGAGTTCGATATTGGCGGATAACTGTAAAATCGGCGATGATTGTCAGCTGAACGACGCAGTCCTTGGTGACCATGTCACCATCAATGATCGCGCCAAACTCAAGAAAGGCACTCGCGTCATGCCCGGCGAGACGGTAAAAGAGTAAATTGTCATTCCCGCGAAGGCGGGAATCCAGCGATTAATATGGATCCCGTATCAAATATGAGATGCTAAAACAATCGGTTATGTCTATTTTTCTCAATCCCACGCTCACTGTGATATAATTTTTATGTTAGGTGATAGAAATGTGGGAAAAACTCGAACAGATCAATAAAAGATATGAAGAGATCGTGGCCCAGATGAGCAATCCTGAAATTGCCATTGACCACGTACAAATGACGAAGCTGGCGCAGGAAAAATCTTCATTGGACGCCATCGTCAATCTTTATCAGGAATACAGAGCCACCGTGAAATCGCTGGAAGATACGCGGACAATGCAGGCTGAGAAGCTCGACGCGGAAATGCTGGCGATGGTCAAAGAAGAAGCGCGCCAGCTGGAAGATAAACAGAACCGCTTACAGGAAGAGCTGAAGCTGGCGTTATTGCCCAAAGACCCCAACGATGAGAAAAACATTATCATGGAAATCCGGGCGGGCGCGGGCGGTGACGAGGCCTCGATTTTTGCTGCCGAACTATTCCGCATGTACAGCCGATACGCTCAGACCAGGAAGTGGAATGTGGATATTATCAACTCCAGCGAAAGCGTCGGCAACGGTTACAAAGAAATCATCCTGGAAATCAGCGGCAAAGGTGTTTTCAGCCGTTTAAAATACGAAAGGGGCGTCCACCGAGTGCAGCGTGTGCCGATTACTGAATCATCCGGCCGAATCCATACTTCGACCGCCACCGTGGCAGTCTTGCCGGAAGCTGACGAAGTAGACTTAACGATTGACCCCAAGGATCTTCGGGTTGATATCTTCCACAGCGGCGGGGCCGGCGGTCAGAACGTCAACAAAGTGGCTACTGCCGTTAGACTGACCCATTTCCCCACAGGTATGGTTGTAATTTGCCAGGACGAGCGTTCCCAATTGCAGAACCGGATCAAAGCAATGAATGTTTTACGTTCCCGTCTGCTGGATATGGAAACCCAAAAACAGGAAGCGGAAATGAGCTCGATGCGCCGTTCCCAGGTCGGCACCGGTGAACGCAGCGAGAAAATCCGCACTTATAATTTTCCCCAGGACCGTCTCTCCGACCACCGCATCGGTCTGACCTTGCATAGTCTGCCCAGAATCATGCAGGGTGAACTCGATACGTTGATCGACGCGCTATCCACTGACGACCAGTCGAAGAAGCTGGAGGACGCGCAAATATGACGAGGCAGCAGGCTCTCGAACGGGCGCGAGAGCTGCTAACACGCCACAATATTGAAGATGCAGCCCTGGAATCTGAAGTCCTTTTAAGTCATGTGCTTAAGATCAACCGCGCCCAACTGCTCAGTGAACCTGAAGTCGAGTTACCGAAAAGGCATGAGGAAACCTTCAAAACCTTCATCAAGCGGCGCATCAAAGGTGAACCCCACGCCTATATTACCGCTCATCGCGAATTTTACGGGCTGGATTTCGAAGTTGATAAACGCGTGTTGATCCCGCGTCCGGAAACAGAACTGCTGGTTGAGCAGGCAATTGAAAAGGCAAAAAATTATCCCAATCCGGTCATTGTCGATATCGGTACCGGCAGCGGCGCCATCGCTATCAGCCTGGCTAAAAATCTTCCTCACGCGCAGATTTATGCCGTCGATATTTCTAAAGCAGCATTGAAAGTAACAGAGCGTAATTGCCGGAAACACCAGGTTGAAGAAAGGGTTACATTGGTGCGTGGCGATTTACTGGAATCCTCCCCGGAACAGGTCGACATAATCGTAGCCAATCTGCCCTATGTCCTGACCGGCGAGGTGCCCAAAGTAAATACCGATGGTTTCGAACCTGATTTGGCGCTGGACGGTGGTGCGGACGGTCTGGATGCCATTAGAAGGCTTTGCCGGCAAGCTAAGGACATATTACAGCCCGGCGGTTGCCTGCTGCTGGAAATCGGGCAGGGACAAGATCAGGCTGTCTGTGATTTGCTGTATACCGTCTATCCATCCGCGCAGGTCAAATGTTTCCCTGATTTCAGTGGCATCATGCGGATAGTTTCTCTGACACTGCCAAAATAGCTATCCTTCTGAAATATTCAAAAAATAAGTGTCAAGATTCGCGAATATTGTATTTTATTCAAAAAACGGACAAAATGTAGGGTGGGTATATCCGCTGCTTCTCAATCCCGTCAACGAACCTATACGCAAAGGATAGAAACAATCAATGAACATTATTGTTTGTGTTAAGCAGGTGCCTGACCCGGAAGCACCTCCGTCTGGTTTTAGGATTGAACCGAAGACGAACACTGTGGTGCCTCCGCCCGGATTCCCCCCGGTCATTAGCACTTTCGATGAATACGCGGTGGAAGCGGCGCTGCGGATCAAGGATGTTCAAGGCGGCAAGATCACGATCATCAGCCTCGGTGTCAACCTTTTACGCGAGGTAGTAAAAAAACCGGTTTCGATGGGTGCGGACGAATTGATCCTGCTGGAAGACCCCGCCTTTGTTGACGGCGACAGCTGGTCGACGGCTTATGCATTAGCCGTGGCGATCAAAAAGGTCGCGATATTCGACCTGATTTTGTGCGGACGACAGGCCTCCGACTGGGACGGTGGTCAGGTTGGGTCCGGCATCGCTGAAATACTGGAGCTGCCGCAGGTGACGATGGCGCGTAGGATCGAGGCGGTAGGCGGTAAAGTGAGAGTCGATAGAGTGACGGGGTACGGTTACGAAACAGTGGAAACCGGCATACCTGTGTTGATCACGGTCAGTAACGAATTGGGCAAACCGCGGTATCCCAACATCAAGGGCATAGTGGCCGCCAAAAATAAACAGCCGTTGGTTTGGACACCCGCTGATCTCGGCCTCGACCCTGTAAAAATCGGCGCAGCGGGACGCCGCACTAAAATACAGAAATTATTCCAGCCGGTGCATGAAAGCAAATGCGAAATGGTCACCGGCACGGACGACGTTGAATCCGGGGCAAATCTTGCCCAAAAAATAGCGCAAGCTAAGCTGTTGTAGACAATCCGCCGGAATCCACAATAATCGCTGGATCCCCGCTTTCGCGGGTATGATAATTTATGTTCCTTGACACTCGCACTGTTCGAAGGTGTATACTGAATTAGGACGCGGGGTGGAGCAGTGGCAGCTCGTCGGGCTCATAACCCGAAGGTCGTTGGTTCAAATCCAACCCCCGCTACCACACTATAATCAAATCCTGCATTTTTTCACTCCTATTTTTTCATTTTTGCCTTGTATATTGGCATGCTATAATTACCATGCGGTCAACGGAGGGGTTGTAAATCATGAAAACACTGAAACTACCGGTAATTATCACGCAGGATGAAGATGGTTATTATTTAGTCGAAGTTCCGGTTCTTCCCAGCTGTTTTACCCAGGGAAAGACGAAGGCTGAAGCGCTGGCGAATTTGCGTGAGGTAATCCCGTTATGTTTAGAACATTTAAAAGCAGAAGGCAACCCTATCCCTGAGAAATATTTTCTGGAACAGATTGAGGTTGCGGTTGCATGACGAAACTCCCCATGATTTCCGGTGAGGAGTGTATAAAAGCCCTGCAACGGCTCGGATATAAAGTAGAACGCACTCGCGGCAGCCATGTATGGATGATTTGCTCCGGACGCCAGCCTGTCCCGGTACCGAAACATAAAGAATTGGGACGGGGAATACTGAGAAAAATTATCAGCATCACGGAAATCAGCGTTGAGGAATTCGTTAAATTGTTAAAAAATTAATCCAACCACCGCTACCAATTTCTGAATCTAAAAAGCCCTCGAATTTGTAATGAATTCGGGGGCTTTTTCTTTTTGCTAACAAATTGCTAACAGAATAGCTAACAAGACAATGGCAGCATTTAAGTATACGCGCAGTAATGTCACATCATCGCCTCAGTTCCATTTGGTGAGTATCTCTTCTCTCTGAAATGTCTTTGTACTCAGGAAGAAGAGGATGATGTCTGCGATAAAGGCAGCGCCGGAGATGATCCAGATACTGGTGGTATTTAGCTTTATTGCGCCAACTTCGGTAGCAACGTAAATAAAGAAAAGTGGAATTGCTATCAAAACCCCCTGCAATTGGGCGGCGCG
>Ga0182010_10001025_pt1 | contig 15232 bp, 16 predicted proteins | sample 611E1MmetaG_FD_120488 | JGI IMG/M metagenome (GOLD analysis project Ga0182010, IMG submission 120488) | Permafrost microbial communities from Stordalen Mire, Sweden - 611E1M metaG | ecosystem: Environmental > Terrestrial > Soil > Wetlands > Permafrost | place: Sweden: Stordalen | collected...
AATAATAAAGGCGGTCAAAATCCAAGCGCCGCGCGTCATCCAGGAGGACATCAGCGTTTTCGGCGTGGTGAAAAGACGGTAGGATTTCGCCGGCGAACCGAGATCAAAAAGCAACATCAGCGAAGCGAAAGCGACGATCAGCGGCGCGGCCAGCGCGCCGATTCTGGCGATATCTTCATATTTCCCGATGAACAGTAAAACAAAGCTGAATAAAAAAGTCCCGCCGCCCAATCCGGCCAGAAAGATGTAGAGTACGATCATCCATCCCCAACTTTTTTGCCTTTCTGCCTGCCTCATTACTTACCCCCTGTTTATCGTTGGAAATGTCGGTTAATGCGACAACTGGAAATAATTCGAATTCATTGTTACAATATTCTATATCGAAAATGATGTTGATTTCAAACCAGGGAAAAATACAATAAGTGCTCTGATCTAAAAGGCGGCTGATAAGTTTGGATATCGGATATATAATTCTAGCGGGCGGTCAGAGCAAACGGCTGGGCCGCGATAAAACAAAAGAGGTGATCGGGGACAAGCCGCTATTAGCCAGAGTTATCTCCGTACTGGCAGGGTTCGAGGGTGAGATTACTATCGTCCTTGCGGAAAATTCCCCGGTACCGGACGTTTCAGAATTACCGAAGGTAAATATCGTGCGGGATCTCTTTCCCGGCAAAGGCATGATCGGCGGTATCGTTACCGGTCTGTCTCTTTCCAATCATGATTACAATCTGGTGGTGGCCGGCGATATGCCGTTTTTAAATCCCGGTTTACTAAAATATTTTATTGATATCACTGATGGTAATGATCTCGTGGCATACCGGAATCAATCAAATTTTGAGCCGCTGCACGCCGTTTACTCGCGGAATTGCCTGCCTGTGCTGGCGGAAATTATGCAGAAAAACCTGCGGATTATCGAATTGGCGCAGCGCGTTAAAGTCCGTTACATAACCGATGAAGAACTCATACGGTTCGACCCGGATAACCGTAGCTTTTTTAATATCAACACCCCCGCTGACCTGGAGATTGCCCGCAAGATCAGCAAGCAAGAAACAGAGAAATAATCGGCATAAATTGAAATACAAAAACCCTTCGGCATTTATTTTAATCATTCTGTCCTAAATGCTATAATTCTCAATAAACCGTTTGTATTTTGATATTAAGTATAAGGAAAGGAAGCGATAATGGCAGGAACAAAAAAAACAATGAGAGCTCTGGTAGCGCGCGCGGTCGGGGATTACCGGGTACAAGATCCTGTTCCCCAATATCAGATCGAAGAAGTGCCGGTGCCGACCGTCGGTGAAGGCGAAATGCTGGTTAAAGTCGAAGCATGCGGGATCTGCATCGGCGATGTCAAACTTTCGCATAATAAAGAGGCCTGGGGCAGCAAAGGTGTGCCCCCGCACTTCAAAAAGCCTTTTACCCCGGGACATGAATTTATCGGGCATGTCGTGGAAATGGGACCGGGCGTCAAGGGTGATTTCAAGATCGGCGATCGCGTGACTTCCGAACAGATCGTTCCCTGTTGGGAGTGTAAGAACTGTAAATCGGGGCATTACTGGATGTGCCTCAACGGCGGTCTTTACGGCTTCAGGTATGACGGCGGTATGGCAGAATACATGAAGTTTCAAAAAGGAGCGCTGAATTATCATATCCCGGAGCAAATCCCCATGGAAACCGCGGCGTTAATTGAGCCTTATGCGTGCAGCAAGCATGCCGTGGACAGGGGTGAAATAAAGAATGATGATGTCGTTGTGCTTTCGGGCGCCGGTGCATTAGGGTTGGGGATGCTGGAATTCATCAAAATGAAGAATCCCAAACTGGCCGTTGTCCTGGATATCAAGGAGAAAAGGCTCGAACTGGCCAAGCAATTGGGCGCAGATATTGTCCTGAATCCCGCCAAAGAGAATGTAGTCGCGAAGGTCAAAGAATTAACCGGCGGTATCGGTTGCGATGTTTATATTGAAGCCACCGGCTTCCCGACCAGTGTCACACAGGGCCTGGAGATGGTCAGAAAACTGGGTACTTTTGTTGAGTTCGGCTTCTTTATCGATCCGGTGTCAGTCAACTGGACCATTGTCGGTGACGCGAAGGAACTTAATATCCACGGCTCGCACCTGGGGCCGTACTGCTATCAGCCGGTGTTGGATTGGATGGCCAACGGCCGGTTATCGACCAAAGGTGTGGTCTCACATGTGCTCAAACTTGACGATCATAAGAAAGGTTTTGAAATCGCCGGCAAAGGCGACGACTCCATCAAAGTTGTCCTGGTTCCGTAATAATATTTGGTCAAAAAAATAAAAGGGGCGTCTGCATTTGGCAGACGCTCTCTTTTTGTTGGCGTGTTGAAAACTTAGTTTGACATTTTACTCAAGCGAGACTATAGTGTTTGACGATGAATGATGCCAAAGAGAAAACAACCGGAGGACTGCCGAAGTTCGATTCTACACCGTGGTTAGTTTTAGGCGCAGTGTTGAGCTTTCTGCTTACTGCACTTAATGTATGGGCGTTAATCGGACAATGGCACGATGCATTTTTACCATACCAACTCGGAAAATTACTGGGAGCGGCGGTCGGTATTGCACTGGGAGTCCATTGTCTGGACATGATCGGGTACTACCGGAAACACGGCAGGCTCAAGCGATAGGTCGGCTTCGGAGAATTAATTGGAAACGACACCTAATCCCTGGAATGAAATCTTCAAACAAAACGGTAGGGTTTTTAATAACCCTCATCCGGATATGCCCCGGATAGCCAAATTAATGAAAGAAAGGGGAGCTAAAACCGTTCTGGATTTGGGAAACGGCACCGGCAGGCATTCAGTATATTTTGCGCAAAACGGTTTTACTGTTTTTGGTCTGGACAGTTCTCCCGAAGCAATCAGGGCTACGCAAAAATGGCTTTCTGACGAAGGATTAACTGCTGAATTGAAATTGGGGAACGTGTCGGAGGAGCTGCCTTATCAAAACGCATTTTTTGATGCCGTGGTGTCAGTTCAGGTGATAAATCACGGTGATATTGCCGCGATTAAAAGGATTGCACAAGAGATTACCCGTATTCTCAAGCCGGGGGGACTTCTTTTTATCACTGTTGCCACTGTGAGGAATCAGGCTAAAAACTGGAAGCAAATTGAACCAAATACCTTTATTCCGCTGGACGGGCGGGAAAAGGGTCTGATACATCACTTCTTTACTGCCGAAGAATTACAGGAATTATTCAGCGGATTTACTATTAACGACACTCATCTTGATCAAACCGGACATTACTGCCTGACCGCCACTAAAAAATAAAACGGTTAAGTGATTAAAATGACCTTACCATTCGGTACTTTTATCCCGTTTGGCTTTTTGTGCTCGTATTTTACTTCTAGCCATCTCTCCCAGAGAAAGAAGACCGATGGCTGTCATGAGGGCTTCTTTTTCATCGGCATCAAGCGGTTGTTTTTCGAGCATGTTTTTTAGGATAGCGATTGCTTTTTGGTATTCCATTTCACTGATAGTTTACCATAAGTATAACGTCTCAGAGATTTATCGAGAAAATGGGCTTTAACCGGGTATGCTGTTAAATAACGGAGAGTAAGTTCATTTTGCCAGTATTATTGATTTCGGCTTAAAACCATAATTTTCGTAGAATTTCTGTATGTTGTTCCCGATCACCACTCTGATTTCGATATGCTCGATATCCCGCTGCTTGAATTCCTGCATAGCCCGGTCCATTAATATTTTGCCGTATCCCAGCTTTCGGTATTTCTTTTTAACGATCAAATAATCCAGACTGCCGAATTTACCGGTAAAATGTATTTTGCAAAAGCCGGCTACTGTTTCATTATCTATCACCGCATAGATGTCGGCCGTTTCTTCCGTGATCTCTTTTTTAAACTCTGCTAACGTTGTGCCAATGGGTTGCTTTGGGAAATCCCCTTTGAAATTTAAAGAAACGGTATTATGATGTTCCGCTAATTCCACGAGGCAGTCTTTTAGAGAATCTACTTCCGTAATGCCTATTAATTTCGTGCTCATTTTAAAACCCTTACTTGCTATTCAGCAGACTGCCTCATATCGTCGAGCATGTTTAATATTCTGGTTAACGTTGCCTCTATTCGCTGATATTCTCCCGCAGGTATAGTTGATAAAACTTTTTGCACGGATTTACTGGTCGTGTCGATTTTAATCATTTGAAGCCCCTTTCCGGTTAACTCCAGGCTCAAAAGGTTCGATTTAGGCTTTATTTTCGTTCTCTTTATTAATCCATCCTGCTCCAGTTTACACACCATCTTGGAGATAACATTGATTTCCCGGTCAACTGCTTTAGCTACTTCCGGCGCTGTGGCTTTTGTACCCAGCGCATGAATGACATGTAAAATGAAAAGCTGGCGGGGTGCGATACCGTATTCGTTCAATTCTTGTTTTTTAATTAAGGTCATCGAATGATATATTCTGCTTATTAATGTATCAAAAGTTAATTCCGTTGTAATCGATTTTGTCATTTTTCCCCGATAATACCTATTTAATTATTTTTTATTCCTTAGTATCCGCGTGCTTGACAAGCAATATTGTATATGTTAGCATCACTTCGGTTTGGATAGCAATTCATATGATATCATCTATGCATTGTATAGCCCGGTCGGATTGAAATTATGCACATAGTTTAACAAAAGGGAGAGAAAATGAAGAACAAATTCATTTGGTTTGCAGTAAGTCTCTTGACTGTAACTGCAATGGTACTCGCGTCTTGCAACTCGACATCAACATCCACGACAACTTCCACAGCTAGTTCCACCACAACGCAGATTAAAACAACTGCTATTTCAGCAATAACACCAACGACTTCCACGTCAGTACAGACAACCACTGCAGCGACCACTGCAGCGGGGAATTGGTGGAATAGCCTCGGGACGCCGCAGTACGGCGGGACGATGACCCTCCAATCCACTAAAGACATCGTGACGTTTGACCCGGCGCTGGAGGGCTTTAATTTCAATATTTTGGGTGCGTGGATGGAGAGGTTATTTGTTGATAACTGGACGATCGCACCCTCTGTTTTTAACTTCAGTACGCAATTCCGCCCTTCTGATTATGTTACCGGCGGACTAGCCGCCAGCTGGGAGTTTACAGATCCGTCCACTTTTGTTGTGCATCTGCGCCACGGCATCAACTGGCAGAACATTTCGCCGGCGAACGGCAGAGAATTTGTTGCCAGTGATGTAGTAGCCCACTACAGCCGTTGGTTCGATCCTAAAATTGGCTATAATAAATTTAGCCCGCATGCTACCTCCAACTATTTAGTCAGTCTGACCGCTCTAACCGCACCGGATAAATACACGGTAGTTTTCCAGTGGAGCACATCCAATCCGGAATGGGTCTACGAGTGTTTAATGCTCAGCGGTACGGCGGAAAATTCTATTGAGAATCCCGAAGCTGTCGCACAATGGGGAGACTTGAACGATTGGCATCATGCTATTGGGACCGGCCCGTTTATATTGAAGGATTTTGTTTCCGGAGCTTCCGCAACCCTGGTCAAAAACCCCAATTACTGGGGATATGATGAGCGTTATCCCAAGAATAAGCTCCCTTACGTGGACGGTATAACATATCTCATAATATCCGACCCTACCACGGCGCTGGCGGCTTTACGCACCGGCAAGCTGGATAACATCGATGGGGCGACTATTCAGCAGGCACAAGATGTGCAGAAAACGAACCCCAAAATAATTCAGACAAGTACTCCTGCTACCGGTCAGGACATCGATACGAAGGTTACTGTGGCGCCATATAGTGATATTAAAGTCCGGCAAGCATTACAAATGGCTCTTGATCTCCCTACCATTGCAAAAACCTATTACCTTGGTTTTGTCTCCCCGAACCCCGTCACGCTGACATCACAATACATGACCGGGTGGGGGTTCCCCTATAGTCAATGGCCGCAAGACCTGAAAGACCAGTTTGCGTATAATCCGACGATGGCAAAACAGCTTCTGGCACAAGCAGGATATCCCAGCGGATTCAAGACTGACATTGTCGTTGACCAATATTACGATACAGCTTTACTGGAAATAGTAGTGTCGTATTTTGCTGCTGTCGGTGTCAATGTACAGATTCAAACACTACCTGCTGCTACGTACAATTCCTTTGTCGGCAGTCAACACAAACAAGATGCACTATCCTCTACCTTTAATGGTAATCTCGGTAAAACAACGGAGCCGCTGTCTCAGATCGGCAAATATATCACTACCAACGCAACTAATACGGTTGGATTGTCCGACCCCGTCTACGATGCCTTCCTGACACAAGCCCAACATGGCGCCAGCGTTGATGATGTGAAAAAAGCGCTTGCCGGCGCCAACGAATATCTTTTGCGGCAACACATCCTCTTATCCTTATTACAAACAGTAAGCTTTAGCCTGACTCAACCATGGCTCAACGGCTACAGCGGGCAAAACGATGCGTTTACCGGCGCCTACGGGCCTACTTGCCTGGGATTCTACGGTGCTCGCTGCTGGATAGACGCGAAAATGAAAGCCGGCATGGGGTATTAGCCTGCCAATAATAAATAAAATTTAGCCTTTAGCGAAGAAACCTGAAGGTCATAACAACGCCTGCAGGTGACGATATCGAAGGCTGTCTTGTTTCAGGCGTGCGTAAGTAAGATTCATGCCTGCTTATTATTGCACGAATACAGGGATGTTTATGAAACCTCTCGCTCTCAGACTATAGCATCCGAAAGTAAATAGCGGTAGAATTTAACGTTTTAAACAGTTAGGTGGTAGAATTTAAGGAAGAGACTCATAAGCCTTTGGTTTCTGATTCAAATACAATCACTGCTGGTTTACATTATTGGTGGTTATATAGAAATGAAACAAAAGAAAAAGCAAATAAAGGCGCCTAAAAAATCACCTGACTTTACCCTGGATGATATATTGAATGCGCCCAAACCTGAAGAACCCGGTAAACGCGCTGATGGGTTAGGGTGTAATAATTGCGGCAGTCTGAAATTCATATCCAAAGGTGAAATAAAAGTGTTTCGCGGTCAAAGAATGAAGGTCTACCATTGTTACGGTTGCGGCCAGGATTTTTATAAACCTGAATAGCATATGGATAAAAAGTTTATATAATTAGATTACAGGCGCATTGAGAATGAACGAATCAAGAAAAAGCGGGAAATGTACTTGTCTTGATCATGAGCCGCAGAAATGTTATGAACTCAAACTTATGAAGATCGGGAAAAAACCGGTAGATATTAATGCTCATCATTTATGTTCGTGCTATTGTCATGTCGATTATATTGAAGGTGATACCGACCAGATCAAAGGTGGTTGTTAGTCAGTAAATATCATACGTGGCAGTTTAAGTAGTCTGTTGATAATGATTCGAGAAAATCGAAAGGGCGTATGGTTTACCACATACGCCCTTTTTACTAATTCGGGTATAAATTTATTATTATTGGACAGACATTACCACTCTAAGCTTTAAACGGAACGCGAGCATAGGGCTCCGGGTAAATCACAGGCCCATGATCCCGGGAAGGAAGAATTACCGTAGCTCCTCCCGTAACTGTTACCACCCCGGTTTGATTTATACTCTGTACGTCGATATCCACGCAATATCTTCCCTTATCGCAGTACTTATTTATTATCTTGCCTTTGCTCCAGGTTGTATCTCCGATCATATTCATTTTCCGGATCTGCGTGCTGAATTTCCACAGGAATCCGTCATCTCCCATCCAGTTCGTGAGCAGAATATAACGCCACGCTTCTGTCTGCTGCCCCACAATAACCTGCCTTGGGTGCGCTGCGCTTATCTTGTTTCCCGGCACTTCAGTTCCGGCTTGACCCTTTAAAAAGCCCTGGCCGAATTCCCATTTATTAACGCCTTTCCAACCTTGGGACGGAGGCATTTTTTCCCACATGATGCGGGTTAATCTCTCTGATATAAAATGAGCATGACCGGCTGCATGCCAGGCTGTAAGCTCAGCATCGTTTACCGGCCCTCGCACCACCGGTGTCAACTTATCCCCTACCTTTACATCCTCCCAATAGCGGGGATTCGCGCCGCGTATTTCCTCCCTGTCTTGTGCCGCGTAAATCTCCTTCAGTTCTGCTTCAGAATACTCCGGCATTTTAGCCAGGTCCGTCGTTGCTAGTGTATTCATTGCGACGGCCTTCTTCTCATCGAGCCACTGTTCATAGCTGCTGTAGCCGGCAACCAGATCACCACCCTGCCTGTAATAGTCACATTTCTCGTACGAGAGCACTTTCCGCCCAGCATATTTGCTCGGCTTTACTATATTTTCTGCGGGGCACATTACCCTGTAAGTAAACTTGTCTCCTTCGCAGACGGGCCTGAACCACTCCCGTTCGCAACCCGAATACATTCCATCTATGCCGGGTATCACCGGACCGTGATCCGGCGGTGATTGCGCATAACAAATAGTGTAAAGATAGTTTGGCGGAGCAATCAGACACTTATACTTGGTCTTCTTCGCGTACTCCGGATCCCGAAAGAGCGGATTTAAATCGCCTTCGCCGTTTACGAGGATCCGTATCCCGTCTTGCGTAACATCTCTGTTAAGAGTGTTATCACTCAGAATATTACCTTCAAATCCTGGCCCTCTGGCTCTAAACTCCTCACTGGTAATAACGCGCCCAACCAGTTTACCCCACTCCTCAATCAGTTGATCGATCGGACTTAATTTCTCTGACGCCATTCCTTTTTCTCCTCATCTATTTATTACTTGGAACATATTTACCTGACTTGTTCTAAAATGCCGCTATTTTGCATCTTATCTAACCACATATTAAAAAACTTACTCAATTCAGAAGTTACAGTTAAACTCGTTCGTTTAATGTCATTCGTTTGGTGGTATTTGTAAACATGTTAGCATATTGATGCCCAAATTTAAAATCCCGTTTATTATTCAAATTGCCGTTTTCCCCCTTTAAATACACTTTGTTTCAAAGGTGCGGACTTGAGACCTGAAACTTCAATTTTATTAATACTTAAAACAATAGCGGGAAATTATTTAAATTCATCATCCTTCATAACGATAATTGACTTATTATTCTTTCGTTTATTTCTGGAAAGTGCTCTGGTCATTTGGAACAAAAAAGAGGGGAGCCTGCCTGAAGCGAGCTCCCCTCCCTAATAGCTAACCTGAATTATCGTATTACCACTGAACAAACATGGGGATGAATGTAAACCCATAATAAATTTATGAACATAATGGGTCAATCGGTAATGTAGGTCAACCCCTTGAGTAACCGCTTTTATAGCGCAAGAGAATTCTTTGAACCTCTGGGTCAGACAGCCAATGTTTGTCCAGTTCTTCCAACCCGAGCGCTCCTCCCATACTGAAATAACGGAGACCATTCTTTAATATTTCATATACAGCTAAGGGCATGGGAGAGATAATAGGTTGAGGAAGCTTTTTTACGAAGTAGAAAGAGCAGTCAGTAAGCACTTCTTGAGGTATGGCTTTAACTATTTTCTTTTGGTTCTGGCTGTCGGTTTTACACCATTCATTAGGAGTAACTGCAACGTATGATGCACATGTGTAGGGACGATAGTTGTATATTGAACATAAATTTGAGGACAAGAATGGACAAGGGATATTTTGGGCAAAATATTTTTGTTCTTCTTCGGTAAATTCCTGCAAAATACCTTTAGCATTTTGTGTGGTAATGTTAGCATTCCAAAAACGGTCACGTCCTTTAATCAAATCTCCATTGCTTCTTATTTGCTCTCGCCATTTGGGGTAATTTTGAAGAAATGAGATTAGAACTTCTGGTTTTTGATAAAGCTTATATACTATGGTTTCACATTCCTGAATAGTAGCTTCGATGAAAAGTGAGCAACAATAAGAACATCCTTTTTGACAAGTAACAGACTGTTCTATTTCAGATTCTAATGATTTTATGCTTTCTTTTATTAATAGTAATGTTTTCTTCTTTTTGGTGTAGTTTTCGATACAAAATTGTTCACGTTCTCGGCCCACTTTTCCCTTATAGGCAATGCTTTTACAAAAGGCGAAGGTTGGTATTCCAGTTTTATCAACTCCCAAGCTTACTAATAAACCACAGCAATCGCCAAAGTTTCTACCACTTCCACACGGGCAAGGAGCCTTCTTACTAATACCCTCTGTCATAAGGACCTCAGTGTAAAATCTAGCGCATATTCAATAATTCGTTTTTTGGTATTGTTAAAGTTGGTATTTTTAATTTCATGTATCGTTTTTAATAGTGTTTTTAAACCTAGCGAATCCGCTAAAAGTTCTTTAGGTACTCTTTTTTCTATCTTATTTAACAACTCAATATTTCGTTTTCTTTGGAACCAAGGACAATCTTTATCTTCCCAATACTCACCGGTTATACGAGCAATACCATAGACTAATACGTCTGACTTTTGCTGAAATGTATATCCATCGCATATTACTTCATCACCTTTCTTCATTTCCATAATAAATTTCCAGATTGTGTTTGCTGCTATATTGGCTTCCATTGGCTTTGTATATAAAGAATTCATATATTGTCGTAATTGGTTCAAATTGTTACTGCTATCTGCAGTACCGAGGCTCCATCCAATCGCTATGACCTTATTACCTCTATTTTCTTTTTCATCGATGAAATTCTTCCAATTGTTTTCGTACTCTTTTCGACCATCTAAATCTCTTTTTGGCTTAATAACCCAACAATTCACCATAAACACACCTTCCAGGATTAAGTTTGTTATTATATGAAAGAAGGCATCCAGCTTTCACCGGACGCCTTTAACTTGTTTAGTGTATTACCACTGCACAATCATCACTTTTCAATGATTTAGCTTCGAAAATTTATCACCACTGAACAAACATCGGCATCACAACATGCAAATAATTATCGCTACCCACCGGCTTGATCACGCCGGGGCTGGAGGGATTGGTCGTTTCCAGTGTCACTTTCTGCTCTTTTACTACTGCTAGCACATCGGTCAGATATTTGCCGTTGAAAGCGATTTTCGCTTCCTGTCCTTCTACCGCTGCGTCGATCTCACCGATGTCCTCACCCAGTTCCTCGGATTTGGAGGAGATCACGATCTTGCCGGGAGCCAGTTCGCCGCCCGGGGTCATGATCAGGCGTACGATACCGCTGCCGTCGCGGGCAAAGATCGAGGCCATTTTACAAGCACGCAGGAAATCAGCCACCGTCATGGTGGCGCGTCCGGCAAAGTTCTGCGGGATCAATTGCGAATACTTGGGGAACGTCCCCTGTACCAGTTGCGAAACCAGCTGTGTCTTTTTCAGGTGGAACAGTACCTGGCTCTTATTCGGATTAACGGTAATATCGACGGTTTCTTCATCATCGGCGATCAGCCGGTTCAATTCATTCAATGTTCTGGCCGGGATGATCACCTCGGCTTTCTCTTTAACTGCCGTAGAGAGCGGCATGCGGTAAACGGCCAGCCGGAAACCGTCCGCAGCAGCCAATGTGACAATGTTGCCTTCGAACTGTGCGTCCACACCGGTCAGCACCGGGCGGGATTCTTCGGTCGCGGCGGCAAATACTACCTGGTTGACGGCCTGTCTCAATGTCGCGGTGTCTACTTTGGTTTTGATCCCTTCGTCCACCTTGGGAATCGGCGGGAAGTCGGCGGCATCGACACCGCTGATGCGTGCTTCAAAGCGGGCGCAGCGTAATTCCAGCGTTTTGCCGACCAGTTTCATGTCGACTTTTTCGCCGGCCGGTAAGGAATTGACAAATTCTGTCAATAAGCGGGCGGGGACGGTTATTGAGCCTTCTTCTTCAACCTTGGCGCCGATCCAATGGCTGATCGCCATTTCCAGGTTGGTGGCAGCTAATTTTAAACGTGACTCATCGGTCGCTAACAATACATTATTAGTAATTGGCAGCGTGGTGCGGGTAGCGACCGCTCTCCCGACAATGCCAAGTCCTTTACTGAGATTCTCCTGCAAACATGATAATTTCATCGTTAAATTCCCCCTAACATAGTGTCAGTAGTAAGCAAGTATATAACAATTACAGATTATGTACAAGATGTGTCGGACTAAGCTTTACCGGTGTTTTCTAAGGCCATTTTCTCCAGCAACAGCCGTGCTTTCTGCGCCGCCCGCCCCCGGTGACTGACCCGGTTTTTTATCTCGATCGGCAGCTCCGCCATCGTTTTACCGTACTTTGGAAAACAGAATATCGGGTCGTAACCGAAGCCGTTTTTTCCGCACGGCTCAAAAGCGATCACTCCCTTGCATTCCCCGGTGCAATATTCTACTTTGCCGTCCGGTTGCGCCAGCGCGATCACACAATAATAACGTCCGCTGCGTTTTTCTTTCGGCACATCTTTGATTTTATCCAGTAGAAAATTCACGCGTTCGGCATCTGTCGCTTTTTCTCCGGCGTAGCGGGCGGAGATAACGCCAGGCTCTCCATTCAATGCGTCTACTTCGATGCCGGAATCGTCGGCCAATGTCAGTAATCCGCTTGCTTTGGCGAAAGCGCAGGCTTTGAGTCGGGCATTTTCTTCATAAGTGGCGCCGGTTTCCGCCACATCCATCACGATATTCAATTCTTTCGGTGTCACAACGTCGAACGGAATACCATGCAGCAGACTGTAATATTCTTTCACCTTTCCGGCATTATTGGTCGCGAGCAGTAGTTTCAGATGCACTTTAAACCTCATCAATAAAAATAATCAGCGGGTCTAAACCCGCCTGTTGAAATCAGAGCTTTTAATCGATTATACCCCGCGCTATATTTGTAATCAACCGTCTGTGATAGTAGCACAGGCATCCCTGCCTGTGAATCGGATTTATCATAATTTTGTAAATTTAGATATTATAATCTATTTGGTACTTGAATTTTGGATATTGGATATTGGATTTTGCCCTTGTAGTTTGCAGCTTTCATCCCGCTGATGTTAAAATTTGAATCAATAACAAAGCGTTCAGTATAAGGAGCTTCACATGATTCTGCGTAAGATGGAACTCGGTGATTTTGGTGCTAACTGCTATCTGGTCGGTGACGAAGATACTAAAGAAGGGATGATTATCGACCCCGGCGCCGACGGCGGTTCAATCATGAAGCAGGTCAAAGTGCTCGGACTGAACATCAAAATTATTGTGTTAACCCATAGCCATATTGACCATGTCGGTGGTTTGGCCGATGTAAAAAAAGCTACCGGTGCAGTCATTGCCATCCATGAAAATGAAGCCCCGTTCCTGCTTAAACAACCCCGACTCATGGAGTTTATGCCCCCGACTCCGCCTTCACCCCCCGCAGACAGACTCCTCAAGGACGGCGATGTGATAACGGTCGGGAAGTTAAAATTCAAGGTATTACATACCCCCGGGCATACCTCCGGCGGCATTTGTTTACTTGGCGACGGCATAGTCTTTACCGGCGATACCCTGTTCAATTATAGTATCGGCCGCGCGGATTTCCCCGGCTCCGATTATGATCAGGAAATGAACAGCATCCGTTCCAAATTAATGACACTCCCGGATGAAACCAAAGTCTACCCCGGCCACGGTCCGGCCACTACTATCGGCGCCGAACGCAAAGGTAATCCCTTTATTAATGGCACCGCGTTTTAAATTAGCGGAAGATTAGTTCTCTTTGCGTCCTTTAGCGACGAAATACTTCTGTCGACTTTCGCCTGTCCATTTTTTTCCTCTTTCGCCTTTCAACATAAAACAAATTGCAGTGCTATAATGATGTCAGAAACTGGACACGAGGTGTATATGCATGAAGCACTGCTTTCTGAAAGACTTTCCGCATCCGTAGTCCGCTGCAATATCTGCCAGTGGCGCTGTATCATACAACTGGAAAAAACCGGCGTCTGCGGCATGTATCAGAATATCAATGGCGTTTTATTTAATCTCAATTACGGCATGGCCTCTTCGGTCGCTGTTGATCCCATCGAGAAAAAGCCCCTGTTCCATTTTCATCCCGGCACACAGGTTTTCTCACTCGGCAGCTGGGGCTGCAATTTTCACTGCCAGGATTGTCAGAACTGGCAAATCTCGATGGTGAAGGATATCCTTAAAGGCTCCACGGAAATCCCGCCGCAAAACGCGATTAACCTGGCTGAAAGCTATAAATGCGCCGGTATCGCCTGGACTTACAATGAGCCTTCCATGTGGTTTGAATACACGCTGGACAGCGCGAAGCTGGCGAAAAAGAACAACCTGTATACGGTTTATGTGACGAACGGTTACCTCACCCCGGAGGCGCTGGATTTAATCGGGCCTTATCTGGATGCCTGGCGCGTGGACATCAAGGGTTTCTCCGATGAACTCTATCAAAATCTGGCAAAAATTTCTAACTGGCGCGGTATCCTCGAAGTGGCACAGCGCGCTAAGAAAAAATGGCACATGCATGTGGAAGTCGTCACCAATATTATTCCTACAATGAACGATGATGACGCCCAGTTAACTGGAATTGCCGGCTGGATTGCCAAAGAACTCGGCGAACAGACTCCCTGGCACGTTACCCGGTTTCACCCCAATTACCATGCCGTTGATCTACCGGTAACACCTCTCGCGACGCTGGAACGTGCTTACGAAATCGGCCGCAAAGCCGGGCTGAAATTTATCTACCTCGGGAATGTGCCCGGCCATTTCAGCGAGAACACCGTTTGCTGTAATTGCGGCAAACCGGTGGTTGAACGGCAAGGTTACCAGACTCGGGTGTGCGGGCTAAACAACTCCCTTTGTAAATTCTGCGGCGCCGACCTGAATTTCAAATTTGAAGGAGGAGGACAACAATGACGATTAGAGAACCGGCGGTCTCCGGGCAATTCTACCCCGCTTCGCCCGAAGAACTGAAAACAATGATTCGCGGAATGATTGATGAGAAGGCCGTTAAAGAAGATATCATCGGTTACTATGCTCCCCACGCGGGTTATATATACTCCGGCCCGGTGGTCGGAGCAACGGTTTCCCGCGTTAATTTTAAAGATACCTGCGTGATCCTGGGCCCCAGCCATACTGGCACGGGCGCGCCTTTTAGTATCCTGACCGACGGTGCCTGGCGCACGCCGCTGGGTGATGTTCAGGTGGACACAGAGCTGGGCAAAGCCATTCTGGCCAATTCCACTCATCTCAAAGAAGACCGCGCCTCCCATTTACAGGAACACTCCATCGAGGTGCAATTGCCTTTCATCCAGTATTGCAAGCCGGATATCAAATTTGTGCCGATCGTCCTGTCCCATACTAACGCCGCGATTTACCGCAGTATCGGTATCGCCAT
>Ga0182010_10001026_pt1 | contig 15226 bp, 13 predicted proteins | sample 611E1MmetaG_FD_120488 | JGI IMG/M metagenome (GOLD analysis project Ga0182010, IMG submission 120488) | Permafrost microbial communities from Stordalen Mire, Sweden - 611E1M metaG | ecosystem: Environmental > Terrestrial > Soil > Wetlands > Permafrost | place: Sweden: Stordalen | collected...
CATCAGGACGCCGAGGGCGGGTGAATGGTAGACGGCGGACAGGTCGAGCACCACCAGTGGCCCGTCGAGGCGCAGCCCGTCGCTGGTCGGCCCGTCGAACATGCCGCAGAGGTCACCGTGCACGAGGCGGCGGAGCTCGAGAGCCACGTCACGGCCGTCCTCCAGGAGAACGGACCGGGTGGTCCGCAGTGCCCGGGACGCCTCGACCCCAGGATCGAGCAACGCCTCGACCACCTGGGGGAGCGTGGGCGCGCGCATCCGCGCCGCGCCCGCCCGGACGGATGCCTCGCCGAGGGCGACGTCGATGGCGGCACGCTCCCTGGGCAGCAGCTCGCGCCCGAGGCAGGCCACGGCGAGCGAGGCGGTGAGGACCGCCCTCCGGCGGTCGGCGTCGTCAACCGTGTCGGGCCCGCCGGCGGACACCGCGTCCGCAGTGTCGAGGGGGTTGAGACGGATGGTGCCGCCCGGGCGGAGGGCGACCGGGGCCGCTCCCCAGGCCTCGGCGAGCGGCCCGTACTCTCCTTTTGGATCGACCACCCACGCGTGGCGGCCGAACACCGCCTGGCGCCAGAGGTAGGTCTTGACGAAGGAGCTCTTGCCCCGTCCGATCTGGCCGAACACCACCGTGTTCGGATTGGTGACCACACCATGCCGATAGAGGGCGAACGGGTCGTAGACGAACGAGCCCCCGAGCAGGTCCCGTCCGATGAGCACTCCCTCGTGACCGAGGCCCGCCTCGCTCACCAAGGGATAGGCAGCACACAGATGACGGGTTGTGGCCACATGGGCGGGCACTGCCGGCGACCGTCGGGTGACGAGGATGCTCATGAGAGCCCTCGCCCGATCGGGAGCGAACAGGCAAAGGCCACGTCCTGCTCTCCGTAGAGCAGGCGGAGCTCGAGGCGCGCCTGGCCCGCGACCTGCTCCAGCGCGGCCCGGGCGTCCTGCAGCTCCTCGAGCGTCCCGGCGGTCACCGTCACGTACCCGGAGAAGCGGTACTGCGCGTGGCCGTCGGCCAGTTCCACGTCTCGCTCCTCGACACTCCGTTGCTCGCGGGCGTGGCGGGCGGTGACCAAAAACCCGCCCCGCCGTCGCAGCTCTCCGTCGGCCAGGTCCGCGGTCCGGGCCTGGGCGACCTGGCGGGCAGCGCGGCTCGGGCTCACCGGCTCCATGGTCAGGGCGATCGAGCGGCGCAGCGGGGAGAAGAACAACGGGCCGAGGAAGTCGGGAGTCACCTCCACGCGTGGCCATTCGGCGATCCAGTAGGTGGCATGCCAGGTGGCATCGGTGTGGACCGCCTCCCACAGGGGCTCCACCGCCATCGGCCAGGGCCAGCTGCTCGGATGTTCGGGACCACCGGCCGGCCTGCCGGGGACCTGGTCGTCCGGGCGGCCCGCACCCGGGACGTCCGACATCGGAGTCGATGCCTCGCTGATCACCCGCCCAAGCGCCCCGGGGCCGAGCACGCCGTCCACGGTGACGTCGGCCCCTTCCAGCGCCCGGTGCAGGGAGGCGATCTCGCGGGTCAGCACGGACCCTGTCCCCTCCAGTCCGCCGCCGGAGGCGCGGATCGAGCGGGCCGAGCGGGCGGTGTGGATGGAGATGCCGAGCAGGACCCGGTGGCGCCGGGTGACCGGCCCCGCCTCGTCGACCAGTGCCCGGTAGGAGCGGCCCGCACGCGAGTCGGCGCCGAGCACGGAGTGGTCGGCCCAGTGCGAGAGCACGGCGGCGCCGTCGTCGGGGTGGCACGATTCGATCCACTGGAGCCGGTGCACCTCGGAGCCCTCGCGGGCCATGGTCGACAGGACCCGCGCCCACGACGCGATCCGCGCGTCCTGGTCGCCGGGGCCGAGCAGCGCGAAGTTGTGACCGCGCACCGCCAGCACCGCCGTCGCGGTGCGGCAGGGCCGGTCGACGACCACGCCCGCCTCCACGGCCATCGGGTCGGAGGCGAACGGCACCCCGACCACCTGCAGCCCATCGAAGACCGTCCGGTGGCCACCGACACGCCGGGCGTCCGGCGCCGGGCGCCAACCGACCGGGCCGGCGCCGGACCCGGGCGGTTCCACCGTTGCCACGTGGCCGCGCCGGGGAGCGGGGGACAGCTGCCGGAGGGAGCCGGTGGACTTCGCCCACAGCCACCGGACCACCAGCGGCAGCCACTGCTCCCCGGTCCTCCCGGCGATGGGCCAGCAAGCCAGTGCCACCCCGGCCGCCACTCCCGCCACGGCGAGCGCCACCCCACCCACGGACGGCCGCCACCGGAGGACGAGCACCCCGATCACCAGGCCCGCGGTGACCGAGACGATCTGGCCTCCGCGCCAGCCGGCGATCACCCCCCGTTGCTCCAGGGGGGAGAACCGGTACCGCACCCGTTCGCCCCGTTCAGATCCCACGGCGGCCGACCGGATCATGGGCGGACGCGCCGCCGTCGGGCCCCGGTGCGGTCGGTGCTGCGACCAGCCGGATCCCGAGCTCGTCCCGACCGAGGGCATCGGACCGCAAGGCTCCGGTCTGCCTGGGCAACGGGGTCAGGCCCTCCGCGGCGGACGCCGGAGCAGGCGGCTCCGCGCCCGCCGACCCGCCCAGCCCGTCGCCGAGGCCGCTGCGCGCCGCCGCGGTCGCACCAGGGTGGATGCTCCACATCGGGATGCCGTGGCCCGGCGGCGCCATCGTGCCCACGCCGCTCGACCGGACCGACGACGGCCCCATGTCGGGCCCCGGTCCGCCGTCACCCGAGCCGACCGGACCGGCGGCGGCCCCGGCCATCGAACCCGCTCCGCCGTCCCCTCCCGCCCCGCCGGTGCCTGTGCCGAAGGAACCGGCCGCCGCACCGGCGAGGGAGCCGGCCACGCTCGACCGCATGGCGATCTGCGCCAGGCCGTGGACTGGAGCCGACGCGCTCTGGCGCGCTCGGTGGCCGAGACCCTCCAGGTGGGCGACCGCACCAGCCTCCAGGAACGGCAGCAGCCGGAACAGGGCCCACGGCGCGAACGCGGCCAGGAGGAGGAGCGCCGCCCCTCCCAGTACGGCGCCGAATCCTCCTCCCCCGTCGGTGCCTGCGGCACCGCTCGGGGACGAGCCGGTGCCGGCGGCAAGTGCCCCGGCGGCGAGGCTGAGCACGGAGACGATGACGAACTTGCCGAGGACCAGGGCGACAAGGGTGTCGACGAGGCGTCGGCACCAGTGGGAGATCGTCGGCCACGCCAGCGAGGCCAGGGCCAGAGGAAGGAAGAGCACGGCCACGTAGACCGCGGCGGCGCGTATCAGCAGCTCCACCCAGACCATCACCGCGCCGAGTACCAGGGCGACGCCACCGAGGAAGACCACGAAGGTTGGGACCCCCGGCTCTCCCGCGGCGGCCGGGCCCGTGAGGGCGGAGGTCACCGTGGCCATGAAGTGGCCGGTGTCCAACCCCGCTCCGTGGGCGACGGCCGCGCTCATGGCGTCGGTCACCGCCAGACCGAGCTGCACGAGCTCGACCGCCACCGCCGTCAACAGGATGGCCAGAGGGACGTTGAGGAGCACCGAGCGCACCAGCATCGACGCGTCCTGCCGGTAGATCGACTGGACGATGCCGAGCAGCAGGAGGGGGACGATGACCACGCCGGACAGCGCGGCCATGGTCTCGTAGTGGGCGGTGAACCACGACGCCCCGAGGTCGACGCCGGTGGTGGAGCCCAGCACGTTGCCGATCTGGGCCAGCAGCCACACCGCGCCTGCCGACACCCAACTGCCCAGTGCGTCGAGAACGCTGCCGACACCGAAACCGGCCAGCTGGGAGGCGGCGGATGCGACCGCTCCGGTGGCGCCGGACGTGGCCTGGCAGATCGGGCCGAGTCCGGCCGCGCCGAGTGCACCGGCGGCCGAGGGGCACGTGGCACCGGGCACGACCGGAAGGGCCACGGCGACCAGCACGTCAGTGGACGCCCTGTCCGGCGTTGAAGAAGAAGTTGACGATGGCCGGCCCCGCCCCGATCAGCAGTGCGGCCAACCCCGAGATGAGCACGGCGCGACGGCCGACGAACGTCTGCTGGTAGTTCTGGCCGTGGGAACCCAGGGCCCACGCCGCCGCACCGATCAGCAGGCCCACCAGGGACAGGGCCAGGGCCCAGGCACCCAACCCGTTCATCAGGTTCTGGAGCACCTGGCCACCGGGGAGCGCGTTGGGGTCCGGTGCGAGCGTGACGTCGGTGGTCCGTGCCGGCGCCCCTCCCGCTGCCGCTCCGAGAGGGCCGGGTCGGGCGCGAAGCAGCGGGGTCAGCGCGTGGGTGGCCAGCGCGTGGGTGGCCGGCAGGTGGGTGGGGACGAGTTCGAGGATCATGCGCCAACAGTAGGGAGCCTGGCGCCACGATTCAATACTTTTTCCTACTTTTTATGATTTTTCGTGTCTTCTCATGCAGAATTCACCCGACCCGCCAGGCCTGTCATGCTTAGGCGGTGAAGCCGTACGTGATCGGGTACATCGTCTTGGGCGGCGTGGCTGTCGTGGCCATCGTCGTGGCGGCCCGACTGGGCCGCCGGGCGGGACGCCGGAGCCTGCAGCAGCGCCTGACCGCACTGTCCAGCCGGTTGGGGGTGGAACCTCCCGACGAGGGCGGGATGGAACCGGTGCTCAGCCACCTCGAGCGGGTGACCGGCGAGGCGGCGGAGGCGGTCACCGAGGCCAGCTCGGATGCCATCCGGCTGCGCCGGGCCCTCGACACGCTTCCCCAGGGGGTCATCGTGTGCGACGAGAACGGCGAGGTCGCCTTCCGCAACGCCAGGGCGTCCGACCTGATGAGCAACCGGCACGGCGATGCGCTTGCGGCCCAGGCGGTGACCGAGCTCCTCGAGAACGCCTGGCAGGACGGGACGGCCGAACGGACCCTCGACCTCTACGGGCCGCCACGCCAGACGCTCACCGTGCGGACCCGGCTGGTCGACGACGGCCGGAGGCCACTCGGGGTGATCGCCATCATCGAGGACGTGTCCGAGCGCCGTCGGCTCGAGGAGATCCGGCGGGACTTCGTGGCCAACGTCAGCCACGAGCTCAAGACCCCGATCGGCGCCCTGGGCCTGCTGGCCGAGACCCTGACCGTGGAGCCGGACCGCGCTGTCGCCCAACGGCTGGCGACGCGGATCCACAACGAGTCCTTCCGGGTGAGCAGGATCATCGACGACCTCCTCGACCTCAGCCGGATCGAGTCGGAGGAGGCGCCGCCGCGCGAGCCCATCTACGTCAACCTGGTGCTGGCCGAGGCCGTCGAGCGGGTCAGGAGCGCCGCCGAGCAGCGCCGGATTACCATCGTGCTCGATGAGCCCGATCCTCCGGTCTACGTGCTCGGCGACCGCCGCCAGCTGGTGTCGGCGATCCACAGCCTCCTCGAGAACGCAGTGACCTTCTCCTACGAGGACAGCGTCGTACGGGTGAGCGGCAGCCGGTCCGACGGCGAGGTCCGCCTCTCGGTGACCGACACCGGGGTGGGGATCCCCGCCCGCGACCTCGAGCGCATCTTCGAGCGCTTCTACCGGGTGGACCACGGGCGCAGCCGCGACTCGGGCGGCACCGGGCTCGGGCTCTCGATCGTGCGGCACGTGGCCAGCAACCACCAGGGTCGGGTCGAGGTCGACTCCCGTGAAGGCGAAGGCTCGACCTTCACGGTGATCCTGCCCAGCCCTCCTGAGTACGCGGCATGAGCAAGAAGCGCGCCGAACCCGAGCCGGCCCAGACCAAGGTCCTCCTGGCGGAGGACGACGAGTCCTTCATCGACGCGCTGGTGATCGGCCTGGCCCGGGAGGGATTCGACGTCACCGTGGCCCGGGACGGGAACGAGGCCCTCCGCCTGTTCGCGTTGGTCGAGCCCGACCTGGTCCTCCTCGACCTGATGCTGCCCCGGCTGTCGGGCATCGACGTGTGCCGCTCCATCCGGGCCCGGTCCACCGTGCCGATCATCATGGTCACCGCCAAGGGGACCGAGATCGACACCGTGGTGGGCCTCGAGGTCGGGGCCGACGACTACGTGACCAAGCCCTACCGGCTGCGCGAGCTCGTGGCCCGGATGCGGGCCGTGCTCCGGCGCACCCCGGCAGGCGAGCCGGCGCACCCCGGAAGCCACGACAAGGGCGGCGGCTCCTCCAAGAAGCATGCCGGGAAGGCCGACGAACGCGGGTCCACCGGGATCCTCGAGGCCGGCGGGATCCAGGTCGACCCCGATCGGCACCTGGTCTTCGTCCGAGGCGACGACGTGCATCTGCGCCGCAAGGAGTTCGAGCTGCTGTCGCTGCTGATGGAGAACGCCGGCCGCCTCCTGACCCGCGACGTGCTCATCGACCGCATCTGGGGGTCGGACTACTTCGGCGACACCAAGACGCTCGACGTGCACATCAAGCGGCTGCGCAGCCACGTCGAGGAGGACCCGTCCTCACCGAAGCTGATCACCACCATCCGCGGCGTGGGCTACCGGTTCGACGCACCCCACGACTGAGGCCGGCCACCGGGGGGCGCTCCGGGCCGTAGTTCAGCCAGGACCGGGGATGACCGCGTCGCCCCGCAGGTAGGGGCGCAGCACCCCGGGCAGGACGACCGACCCGTCGGGCCGGCGCCCGGTCTCGACGATGGCCGCCCAGATGCGGGCCCACGCCAGCGCCGAGCCGTTGAGGGTGTGGACGAGCACCGGGCTCCCTCCGGCGCTGGGACGGTACCGGATGTTGGCCCGGCGCGCCTGGTAGTCGCTGCACCAGCTGACCGAGGAGACCTCCAGCCACTGGTCGACCCCCGGCGCGTAGACCTCGAGGTCGAACGTGCGGGCCGCCGAGTTGCCCAGGTCGCCGGCACACAGGTCGAGTACCCGGTACTGCAGCCCGAGGTCCTGCAGCAACCCCTCGGCCCGGGCCACCATGCTGGCGAGCAGGACCGGGGCCTGCTCGGGCGTGGCGTAGGCGAAGAGCTCCACCTTGTCGAACTCGTGTACCCGCAACAGGCCGCGGGTGTCCCGGCCGGCGGACCCCGCCTCCCGCCGGAAGCAGGCGGTGGCCGCGGTGAGCCGCAGGGGCAGGTCCGACTCGTCGAGGATGTCCCCCCTCCACATCGAGGTCAGCGGCACCTCGGCGGTGGGGATGGCCCACAGGTCGTCGCGCTCGAGGTGGTAGGCGTCCTCTTCGAACTTGGGGAGATGGCCGGTCGACACCATCGTCTCGGTGAGGACCATGGTGGGAGGGCGCACCTCCTCGAACTCGTCGGAATGGCTGTCGAGGGCGAAGGAGGTGAGGGCGCGCAGGAGCCGGGCGCCGAAGCCGCGGTAGAGGGGGAACATCGACCCGGAGAGCTTGGCCCCCCGCTCCATGTCGAGCAGTCCGAGCTCCGCGCCGATCTCCCAGTGGGGCACCCGTTGCGCATCGGTGTACTCCGGGGCCCGGTCCGGCCACGTCCGGGCGACCACGTTGTCCTCCGGGGCGTCGCCGTCGGGGGCGTCGGCTGCCGGCAGGTTGGGCAGGTAGAGGAGGGCCTGGTGCACCTCCTCCTGGGCGGCCTCGGCCACCACGTTGAGCGACCGCTCCTCCTCGCCGGCGCCCCGGCTGCGGGCGGCGAGGTCGTCGGCCGCCGCCACGTCGCCCGACCGGCGGGCCTCGCCCACCTGCTTGGAGAGGGCCTTCACCCGGGCCCGTGCGTCGTCCCGCCGGCCCACGGCGGCACGGGCGTCGGCGTCCATTGCCGCCAGACGGTCGATGTCCGCCGGGTCCACCCCCCGCCGGGCGAGGGCGGCCTTCACCGAACCGATGTCGTCCCTCACCAAGCGAATATCGATCATGACGGGCACAACGGTAGCGTGACCTCCCGTGGATGACGCCATCGATCCGACCGACACCCCCGCCCCGGAGAACGGATCCGCCCGGCCGGCGACCGGCGGTGGGCCACGGACGTCGACCCCGGCGGTGTCCTGTGACGGGGTGGTGATCCGCTACGGCGACACCCTGGCCGTCGACCGGCTCTCCTTCGAGGGCCATGCCGGCCAGGTGGTGGCGCTGCTCGGGCCCAACGGTGCGGGAAAGACCAGCACCGTCGAGGCACTCGAGGGCTACCGCCCGGTGTCGAGCGGCTCGGTGCGGGTCCTCGGCCTCGACCCGCGTCACGACCACACCGCGCTGGTGCCCCGCATCGGCGTCATGCTCCAGAAGGGCGGCGTTTACCCGATGCTGGGATCGGCACAGGTCCTCCACCTCTTCGCCAGCTACTACCACGACGCCGAGGACCCCGACCAGTTGCTCGACCTGGTCGGCCTCTCCGCCGTCCGCCGCACCCCGTGGCGCCGTCTGTCGGGGGGCGAGCAGCAGCGCCTGGCCCTGGCCCTGGCCCTGGTGGGGAAGCCCGAGGTGCTCTTCCTCGACGAGCCCACCGCCGGAGTGGACCCGGAGGGTCGCATCGCCGTGCGCTCCATCATCGCCGACCTGGCCGACCGCGGCATCTGCGTCATCCTGACCACCCACGAGCTGGCCGAGGCCGAGCGGCTGGCCGACAGGGTGGTGATCATCGACCACGGGCGGATGCTGGCCGACGGCACGCCTGCCGCTCTGGCCTCGGGCACCGCCGACGGCTCCATCCGCTTCTCCACCGAGCCGCTGATCGACACCGCCGACCTGGCCGCCACCATCGGTGCGGGCGCCACACTGGAAGAGGAGCGGCCCGGCTTCTACCGCCTGCAGCCGCCGCCGGGCGCGGCCACTCCTGCGGTGGTGGCCACGCTTGCCGGCTGGCTCGCCGAGCGGGACCTGGCCCTGGGCGACCTGCGCACCGGCCAGTCCCTCGAGGAGGCCTATCTGACCATCACCGGCTCGCGGGAGGCGGCCGACCCGGGGGCGCCAGGGGCTCCCGACGGCCGGGCCGGGCGGGGCTCCCGTGGCCGCCGGTCCCGGGGCTCGCGCTGATGCGGCCGCTCGTGGCCCAGTTGCGGGCCGAGGTGACCATGATCTTCTCCAACGGGGAGACCGTCTTCCTGACCTTGGGCATCCCGGTGGTGTTCCTGCTGTTCTTTTCGGCGGTGCACGTGCTGCCCACCGGCACCGACCACCCGGTCGACTTCCTCGTTCCGGGCATCCTGGCCCTGGCCATCATGTCGACGGCGATGACCGCCCTCGGCATCGGCACCGGCTTCGAGCGCGGCTACGGCGTCCTCAAACGGCTGGGCTCCACCCCGCTGGGCCGACCCCGCCTGCTGACCGCAAAGATCATCGCCGTCATCGCCGTCGAGCTCCTCCAGGCGGTGGTGCTGGTCGCCGTGGGCTACGCCCTCGGGTGGAACCCGGGGGGGCCCGCCGGCGCCGGCGCCCTGGTCGGCGCCGCCGTCCTCGCCATGGTCCTCGGGACCGTCGCCTTCGGCGGCATCGGCCTCGCGTTGGCCGGCACCCTCAAGCCCCTGGTGAACCTGGCCGTGGTCAACGCCCTGTTCGTGATCCTCCTGCTGCTCGGCGGCATGCTCATCCCCTTGGGCAAGCTCCCGGGCTGGTTGGAGGGGATCGCCAAGGTGCTGCCTGCATCCGCCCTGGCCGACGCTCTCCACGGCGCCCTCGGAAACGGCACCCCGGTGTCCACCCGGGACTGGATCGTGCTCGTGGTCTGGGCGGTGGCCATGCCCGTGCTCGCCGGGTTGACCTTCCGATGGGAGTAGGCCGGTCGCCGACGGCAGGGCGGCCCGGCGCCCGACCCGGAGCTACCCAGAGCTACCCGGAGGCCCCGGCCAGCCTGTGCAGCCACTGGTCGAGCTGCGGCTGGGTCAACGCACCGATGACGTGCCCGACCACGGTCCCGGACGCGTCGATGAAGAAGGTGTTGGGCTGGCCGTTGAGCCCGTAGAGGGTCGAGGTCACCTGCAGGGTGGTGTCGGCGCCCACCGGGTAGATGATCCCCGACTGCTGCACGAAGGGGACGGCGTTGGCGGGCTGGTCGGCCACGTCCACCCCTACGAACTGGACGGGCGAGCCCTTGGCCTGCTCCGCCTTTGCCGTCTGGGCCAGGAGGGGCGTCTCCTTCTGGCAGGGGGTGCACCACGAGGCGAAGAAGTTGAGCACCACCGGCCGGTTGCGGTCCTTGCCCAGCGCATCGAGGTTGACCGGTGCCCCGCCGAGGAGCGCGGGAAGGGTGAAGTCCGGTGCCACGCTGCCGACCCCGACCACGGGTCCGGAGCTCGAGTCGGGCTTCGAGCCGGTGCCGAGCACCAGGAAAAGGAAGGCGGCCAGTGCGGCGGCAATGATCACACCGATGGCCAGGGAGCGCAGGCGCCTCGGCGGTCTGCGGACCGCAGCCGGCGGCGTCGGCGGCGACCCCGGGGCGCCCTCGGGGGGCGGAGCGTTCGCTGCCGCGGTGTCGGCCTCGGTCAATGCTTGGTGAAGATGTCGACCGCCATGCATACGAAGAGCAGGGTCAGATAGGTGATCGAGTAGCTGAACAGCTGCATCGCCGCTTTGGGGGTGGCCCGCCGCCACAGGCGCACGGCCAGGCCGATGAACCCCAGGCCGAGGGCACTTGCCGAGACCACGTAGACCAGGCCCAGTGAGGCGACCCAGGCCAGCAGCAGCGACACACCGACCAGGATCACGCTGTAGACCAGGATCTCCTGGGCCGTCCGCTTGAAGGAGGCGACCGCCGGCAGCATGGGGATGTGGGCAGCCTGGTAGTCCTCTTTGTACTTGACCGCCAGTGCCCAGAAGTGGGGCGGAGTCCACACGAAGATGATGGCGAACATCACGATCGGCGTCCACGACAGGCTGTCGGTCACCGCAGCCCACCCCACCAGCACGGGGACCGCTCCGGCGGCGCCGCCGATGACGATGTTCTGGCTACTGGTGCGCTTGAGCCACAGGGTGTAGACGAATACGTAGAAGAGGGTGGCCGAGATGGCCAACACGGCGGAGAGCAGGTTGACCCACGCCCACAGCTCGACGAAGGCCACCACTTCGAGGCTGACGGCGAAGATCAGTGCGTTGCGGGGGGCGACGGCCCCGGTCACCAGCGGCCGCTTGCGGGTCCGGTGCATCAGCTTGTCGATGTCCCGGTCCACGAACATGTTGATGGCGTTCGCGCCGCCGGCGGCCAGTGCCCCACCGAGCAGCGTGGCCAGCATGAGCCACACCGGGGGCAGGCCCCGCTGGGCCACGATCATGGTGGGCAGGGTCGTGATCAGCAGCAGTTCGATGATCCGCGGCTTGGTCAACGCCACATAGGCGCCGAGGCGCGAATTGAGGGAGAGACGGCCCGGAAGGGCCACTGCCGAAATCGCCATTGCGAGCACAATAGTGCGGACGCGGCGCCCGAGCACAGCCTCGGCCTCCAGGAGGCCCCCCGATCGCTCGGGGGGATACCATACGGAGACGGTGACCTCCCTGCGTATCGGCCCTCGCCCGTTCCTCTTCCTCTGCCGGTTCACGCTGGTCACCGTCATGGTCAACGTGGCGACGGGGGCGGCCGTCCGGCTTTCCGGCTCGGGCCTGGGCTGCCCCGACTGGCCGACCTGCTCCCGTGACCACCTCACGCCACCGCTGAGCCTGCATGCGCTGCTCGAGTTCGGCAACCGGATGGTCGTGGTGGTGCTGGTCATCGCCTGTGGGGTCACCGCCGTCGCCTCGTTCCTGCGCCGGCCTGCCCGCCGGGACCTCCGGTGGCTGTCCGGTGGCCTCGTCCTCGGGGTCGTCGGCGAGGCGGTGCTCGGGGCCTTCGTCGTCTACAGCCACCTCAACCCCTATGTGGTGATGGTCCACTTCCTGATCGGCATCGCCCTCCTCGCCGTGGCGGTGGTCCTCACCCTCCGGGCCGTGCACGGCCCGGGGCGGGGAACCCTGCAGGTCACCCGCGGCGCCCTGTGGATGACCCGGGCACTGCTGGTGCTGCTGACGATCGCCATCAGCGCCGGGGCGGCCACCACTGGCACGGGACCCCATGCCGGCGGACCCGGCGCCAAGCGCATCCCCCTCCCTCTGAGCGACATGGCCCGCATCCACGCCGAGATCGTGTGGGCCACCGGCCTGCTGCTGCTGGCCCTGCTGTGGGTGCTCTGGCGCACCAACGCTCCGGCACGCGTCCAAAACGCCGGGCTCACCGTCCTCGCCGTCATCGTCGCCCAGGGACTCATCGGCTACACCCAGTACTTCACCCACCTCCCGGCGGCGCTGGTCGGGTTCCACGTGGTCGGCGCCACCGTGGTGTGGTCGGTCGCCCTCTGGTTCCACAACTCGCTGTCCTCGCACCCGCCCGACGATGCAGACGCGGTGGGTCCCGGCAGTGCGGTGGCGGTGGCGGTGGCGGTGGCGGTGGCGGACGTTCGGTTCGACGACGACCCGAGCGTGGTGCGGGAGCCGGCATGAAGGTCGGGCCGTCGACCGCCTTCGGGGTCCGCCAGGCCCAGACCGCCCCGGTGGAGGCCGAGCGCCCGTCGCTCGACGAGTCGCCCGGCACGGACACCCCATGGCTGGTCATCGTGTGGAACGACCCGATCAACCTGATGTCGTTCGTCACCTTCGTCTTTCAGAAGCTCTTCGGCTACTCGAAGGAGAAGGCGACCAAGCTGATGCTGGACGTCCACCACAAGGGGCGGGCGGTGGTTTCCTCGGGAACCCGCGAGCGGGCCGAGCTCGATGTCTACCGGCTCCAGGAGCACGGCCTGTGGGCCACCATGGAACAGTCGAGTTGAGCTCCCCCATCCGTCGGCGACGAGACGGCCGCTACGCCATCCGACTCGATCCCAATGTCCGGGCCGTCCTCGCCAACCTGGCCCAACAGCTGCCCCACGCCCTCGAGGCACGCGACCCGACCACTCGGAGGCTCTTCCCGCCGGCCTATCCCGGAGCGGCGTTCGAGCAGGCCGAGCAGCAGTACCGGAAGCTGGTCGACACGGCGCTGGTCAACCATCATCGCAAGGCACTCGACGTGCTGGCGGCCACCGCGGATGCGGACACCCTGAGCGAGGAGGAGCTCAACGACTGGTTGGCGGCGGTCGGGTCGTTGCGCCTGGTGTTCGGGACCCGCCTGGACGTCAGCGAGGACATGGTGCCGCCCGACCCCGAGGACCTGGCCGCGGCCGAGTACGGCCTCTACGAGTTCTTGGGCGAGCTCCAGTACCTGATCATCGAGATTCTCGCCTCCGAACTGCCGGAGCGGGGTCGGCCCGAAGGGGCACTGTGATCCCTCTGCTAATCTCCAAAAGCCCTGATCGGGTTTGAGCCCCCATCGTCTAGCGGCCTAGGACGCCGCCCTTTCAAGGCGGTAACACGGGTTCGAATCCCGTTGGGGGTGCCGTATGCCCCAGCGCATTGTTGCTGGTTGGGGACCTGTGGTGCAGTTTGGAGTGCACGCCGGCCTGTCAAGCCGGAGGTCGCGGGTTCAAATCCCGTCAGGTCCGCCACCTCGGTTCGCCGAGGCGAGGTCGGGTAGCTCAGTTGGTAGAGCGCGCGCCTGAAAAGCGTGAGGTCACCGGATCGACGCCGGTCCCGACCACCAGAGAACTCCCCGGTCAGAGCGGTGGAACCTGGTCGTTGGCCCAGGTCGAGCCGCCTGCCGGCAAGGACCCGGCCGAGGGCTCCGGTGCATCGGGTGTGCCCGACCGTCAGGACGTGGGCAGGCAGTAGAAGATGGCGTAGCGCGTCGTGGTCGGAACGTCGTCGCCCGTCGGCTGGGCGACCGAGATGCAGTGCCGCGCTATCCAGACGAGACGCGGGTCGGTCGTCGCGGGCGACTGCAGGACCAGGTGGAACGCGGCGGCACGGATCATCGACCTGATGGTGGCGAGCGAGGGCTCCGGGATGGTGCCGGTGTAGCCCCCGATGGGCAGCACCTCCTGCCCGCTCACGAAGATGAACGGGGCGGCCAACGCGGATGTCTCGGTGGCCATGAGGTAGGGCGCTCCTCGTCGTGCCTGTTCCAGACGGGGTAGCAGCTTTGCCGTGGCGGACGTCACCCCGAAGAACGCACGGACCCCGTAGGTGACCGCAACCGGTTGGAACGGGGTGTCGAACGGGCCCAGGCGATCGGCGGCAATCGAGGCCGAGGCCACTGTCGGGACGAGCAGAACCGCTACCAGCGCGGCGGCGAGGCTCGCCGGGAGGAGTCGAGTGGGCGCAGCGCTCCACCACGAGATGGCCAGGGCAACGCCGGCGGCGGCGCCGAGTGCGAGCACTCCGGGTGCCAGCCATCCGGGCAGGCCCGTTCCGGTCACCGGCAGGAGCCACGCCGCATAGGTGACGGAGAGCAGAACGGTTGCCACCACGGCAGTTCGCACCCCGATCGAGTGGCGCCTCCTCCAGGCCAGCACCGACCCGGAGGCGATCAACCCGGCGATCGGTGGCGAGAGAGCTGCCGTGTAGTACGAGTTGATGCTCGAGCTGAAGCTGAAGGTGCCGCCAAGCGCGAGCAACCAGGTCCCCCACAACACGAAGCCCGCCCGCGTGGTGTCGCCCCTCGGATTCCGCCAGGTCTCGGCGAGACCGGCGACGAGAGCGACGAGGGCGGCCGGGAGCAGCCATCCGATGTCCCTCCCGAACGAGCCGGTGAGCAGCCGATCCCATGCAGCAGGGGGTGGGTTCGGGATCCTGATGCCGATGGACCGGGTGAGCAGCTGGTTGGGGGACGCCTGGTCCAGGCGTCCAACACCGTTGTAGACGAAGACCTGCTGGAAGAGCGAGTTGTTCTGGCTTCCGTCAACGTACGGGCGCGTCGAGGCGGGGGTCAGCGTCACCACTGTCATCCAACTCAACGACACCACCGCAGCGGCGATGCCCATCGCGCCGACGCGGACCAGCCTGCGCCGCCAGCTCCCTGCCGCAGCAACGAGGTAGACGAGCGCGAGCGCGGGGAGGACGATCCACGCCTCGACCATCTTCGCCTGGAACGCGAGGCCGACCCAGAACCCTACGAGGAGGGTGCTCGACCACCGGCCCGCCGTCACGGCGACAACCGCCGAGTCGGCAGCCAGCAAGAGGAGCAGGACCATGAGGCTGTCGGAGATGTTGCCCCGGTTGAGGGCCACCGTTGCCGGCGAGAGCGCAAGGACGATGGCGGCGAGGAGGCCGGCGACCGGACCGCACAACCGGCGGACGATCCGGTACAGAACGAGAACCGAGAGCACGCCTTCGACCACCTGGGGCAGGACGATGGCCCACGTGTGGACACCGAACATCCGGACGGAGAGAGCCTGAATCCAGAACGCTCCCGGCAGCTTGTCCAGGGTCACCGTTCCGGCCGGGTCGAAGGCGGCAAAGAAGA
>Ga0182010_10001028_pt1 | contig 15206 bp, 17 predicted proteins | sample 611E1MmetaG_FD_120488 | JGI IMG/M metagenome (GOLD analysis project Ga0182010, IMG submission 120488) | Permafrost microbial communities from Stordalen Mire, Sweden - 611E1M metaG | ecosystem: Environmental > Terrestrial > Soil > Wetlands > Permafrost | place: Sweden: Stordalen | collected...
CCCGATCCACCAATTCGGCAACGAGGAACAGCAGGACCGCTGGTTGCCCGACCTCGTCGCCGGTCGCTCGCTCGGCGCATTCGGGCTGACCGAGCCCGACGGTGGCAGTGACGCCGGCGCCACCCGGACCCGGGCCCGCCTCGCTGGTGACGAGTGGGTGATCGACGGCAGCAAGGCGTTCATCACCAACTGCGGTACGGAAATCACCTCGATCATCACAGTCACCGCTCGCACCGACGACGGCATCTCCGCGTTCGTCGTGCCGGCCGGCACTCCGGGCCTCGTCATCGAGCCCGGGTACCGCAAGCTCGGCTGGCATGCCAGTGACACCCACGGCCTCCTCCTCGACGGCTGTCGGGTGCCCGAGGCCAACCTGCTCGGCAAGCCCGGAGACGGGTTCCGCAACTTCCTCTCGATCCTCGACGACGGCCGGATCGCGATCTCGGCGCTCGCGCTGGGGTGCGCGCGGGCATGCCTGGAGCACGCCGTCGACTACGCCAAGCAGCGCCATGCCTTCGGAGGCCCGATCGGTCGCTTCCAGGGACTGGCATTCCAACTCTCCGACCTCGCCGTGGCGATCGAGAACGCCCACAACCTGACCTACAAGGCGGCATGGTTGAAGGACCAGGGCCGCCCGATCGGGCAGGCTGCGGCAATGGCCAAGCTGTACTCCACCGAGAGCGCGGTCACCGCGGCGCGGGTCGCCACCCAGGTGTTCGGCGGAGCCGGCTTCATCGAGGAGACGCCGATCGTGCGCTTCTACCGCGACGCCAAGATCCTCGAGATCGGCGAGGGTACGAGCGAGATCCAGCGGTTGGTGCTGGCCCGCGGCCTCGGGTTGCCGGTCGGGTGAGCACACCTCCTGACTCGCAGCCCGCGGTGCTTTGGTCTCCACCAGCCGACGCCCGAGAGACCACCCGCCTCGGCCGATTCATGGACTTCGCCGAGCAGCGAACCGGGCGCAGGTTCGCCGACTACGACGAGTTGTGGCGCTGGTCGATCCACGACATCGAGGAGTTCTGGGCGACCGTGTGGGAGTTCTTCGGAGTCAGGGCGAGCGTTCCGTACACGCAGGTGCTCTCCGGGCGCGAGATGCCCGGCGCCCGCTGGTTCGAAGGCGCCCGGCTGAACTACGCCGAGCACGCGCTCGCCCATAGGGGTGACCGACCGGCGGTGGTCGGCCGGTCACAGACCGTCGACCCGACGGAGTGGTCGCGCGACGACCTGCGCGACCAGGTGGCCCGCGCCCGCGCCGGCTTACTGCGCCTCGGCGTCGGGCGCGGCGACCGGGTCGCAGCGTACCTGCCCAACGTTCCCGAGACGATCGCCGCCTTCCTCGCCACAGCGAGCCTGGGCGCGATCTGGACCTCCTGTGCCCCGGAGTTCGGCGCGCGCGCCGTGCTCGACCGGTTCGGCCAGATCGAACCGATGGTGCTACTGGCGGTCGACGGGTACCGCTTCGGGTCGCGTGACGTGAGCAGGATCGACGAACTCGCCGAGATCCGCGCCGGCCTACCGACGGTTCGCGCCACGGTGGTCCTGCCGTACCTCCACCCGTCGCTCCTCGGAGACGGGGTCATGGGCTGGGAGCAGTTCACCAGTGAGCGGGGGGATCTCGAGTTCGCCCAGGTCGAGTCGGATCATCCGCTCTACGTGCTCTTCTCGTCGGGCACCACCGGGCTGCCCAAGCCGATCGTGCACGCGCACGGCGGAATGCTGCTCGAGCACCTCAAGGTGATCGGCCTGCACGCCGACATGGGCGACGACGACGTGTTCCTGTGGTTCACCACCACCGGGTGGATGATGTGGAATTACCTCGTCGCGGGGCTGCTCGTGGGCGCCACCGTGGTGACTTTCGACGGGGACCCGAATGCCGACGGTCCCCTCACGTTATGGCGGGTCGCGTCGGAGCTCGGCGTCACGTGGCTCGGGGTGGGTGCGCCGTATCTGGTCGCTTGCCGTCGCGCAGGGCTGCGCCCCGGTGACGAGTTCGACCTGTCGCACCTCCGCTCCGTGGGCTCGACCGGGGCGCCGCTGCCTGTCGATGAGTTCCACTGGGTGTACGACGCCGTGAAGCCCGACGTGATGTTGTCGTCGATCAGCGGTGGCACCGACATCTGCTCGGCGTTCGTCGGTGGCAATCCGCTCACCCCGGTATGGGCAGGGGAGATCTCATGCCGCTATCTCGGCGCCGCCGTCGAGGCGTTCGACGAGTCCGGCCGGTCGGTGATCGACGAGCAGGGCGAGCTGGTGGTCACCGCCCCGATGCCTTCCATGCCGATCGGGTTCCTGGGTGACACTGACGGGTCGCGGTACCGCGCCGCTTACTTCGACGAATACCCCGGCGTTTGGCGCCACGGCGACTGGATCACGATCACCTCGCGCGGCTCGTGCATCATCACCGGCCGGTCCGACGCCACGCTCAACCGCGGCGGCATCCGTGTGGGCACCGCAGAGATCTACCGGGTCATCGACGACATCGAAGGCGTGACCGACAGCCTCGTCGTGCACCTCGAGGACCCGAGCGGCGACGGGCCCGGCACGCTCGTGCTGTTCGTCGTCTGCGCCAGCGGCGTCACCCTCGACGAGGCGCTCGGGGCCACTATCCGCGCGACGATTCGCTCCGGCTTGTCGCCACGCCACGTCCCCGACGAGCTCTACCAGATCCCGGGCGTCCCCACGACACTGTCCGGCAAGAAGCTCGAGCTTCCGGTAAAGAAGATCCTGCTCGGCGCTGAGCCGGACGCCGTCGCCAGCCGCGGCGCCCTCAAGGACCTCGGCGCTCTCGACCACATCGCCGGCATCGCCGCCGATCGGGTGAGGCATCCAGGCGGGTGACACCCCCCGCTTCCCGACCTCCTCGGAGATCAGAGGCGATCGGCCCCAGGACGGTCTTGCAGCGGTGCTCGTAGACGAGTGACGTACGGGAGTCGACGACGTACGATCGGCTGGCGATGTGCTCGAGCACGAAGGTCGGGAGGTGGTCGACGTCGTCCAAGCCGGTCTCGGGGGATGACTACATCGACTCTTGGGTGGGGAGCCGTGTGGTCCGGTGGATCGAGTAGTACGACTCGCGGCTGCTGGACGAGACGTGGGCGATCTACACCCCGGACCACGGCGAGATGGTGGCGGGCACCGGATGCTCTCCAAGATGGTGCCCTATGAGCCGGCGGTGAAGGTACCCGTCATCATCCGCCCACCCGGAGGGTGCAACCCTCGCGTCGTGACGGAGCTGGTCGAGCACCTGGACCTTGCCGCCACGACCCGGTCCAGCTCTTCGACCTCGACGAGGATCCTTCTGAAGGCATCAATCTCATCCACAGTGGTGAGCACCGCGGGGTACTCGATGCGTTGATGGAGACCAGGGTGGAGCCGTTCTCGGGCCCTGGGCCCGTCGGGCCCGGACCAGGAGCCCTGGATCGCCTCGAACGCGCAGCAACCATGGTCCGGCTGATGGCACATGGCTCGAAGTCCTGAGAACTTCAGTCCGCTCGAGGCTTAGTGGGCCACCCGGATCTCAATGAAGCCCCGAGGGGCACCAACTGGCCCACTACGAGATTGACGCAGGTGCGTTCTCTACCTGAGCCCTCATCGATGCCGACCATGTCTGGTAGCCACCGTCGAGATTGCGCGCCTCGATGCCGAGTTCGTGCAACAGAGCAGTCGCCGTATGGCCGCGTTGGCCTACTTCGCAGTAGACGATGACGGGACCGTTGCCGAGTGCATCGAGGTGGTCTCGGAGCGAGTCGATGGGTACATTCGTCGACCCTTCGATGGCCCCCGTTGCGTGCTCCTCTGCAGTACGTACGTCGATGACTGCCCATCCCTTCGTGATGAGCCCGTCGAGCTCCTGCGGATCGACGACGTCACAGTCGCCGCTCAGTACGTTTTCAGCCATGTAGCCAAGCAGGTTGACCGGGTCCTTGGCCGAAGAGAACGGCGGGGCGTAGGCCAGTTCGAGGTCAGCCAGTCGGTCGGCGGTGATACCGCCAGCCATCGCCGTTGCAATCACGTCGATTCGCTTGTCAACTCCATTCCGGCCAACGATCTGTGCACCGAGGATGGTCGCGTCGTTCGGGTCGAAAATCAGCTTCACCGCCATTCGAGTTGCACCGGGGTAGTAGGTCGCGTGGTCAAAGGGGTGTGAGTGGATGGATCGGAACGGTCGACCCGCAGCCTTCAGGCGCCGTTCGTTCCAACCGACGGTTGCAGCGACCAGGTCAAAGACCTTGACGATTGCCGTCCCAAGATAAGCGACGGCGTGTGAAGGACGCCCGGCAATATGGTCAGCGACCCTGCGACCCTGACGATTGGCAACATTCGCAAGAGCGATGAGCGAAGTGGCATGGGAGATGGCGTCTGCCTTCTCGACAGCATCACCAACTGCGTAGATAGCAGGATCGTTCGTCTGATTCGCCGCATTCACAGTGATGCCGCCACTCGGTCCCAGGTCCAATCCAGCGAGTTCGGCCAGTCGGACATCAGGCCGTACGCCGATGGCACCGACCACGAGGTCGGCAGCAAGGACCCGACCGTCGGAAAGGGTGACCGACCGGTCCTCGACCGATGCGACGGACGCACCCGTCTCGACATGGACGCCATGCGCAATCAGTTCGTCGCTCACCAGAATGGCGAGCTCGGGATCGAGGGGAGGAAGCACCTGGGGAGTTGCCTCGACGATCGTCACGTCGATCCCCTGACCGACGAGGTTCTCGGCCATCTCGAGCCCGATGAATCCGGCACCGATGACGACAGCGGTTGCAGGTGCGACGTCGACATCCGAGGCGAGACGAGCTGCATCCTCAACGGTCCGCAGCGTGCGGACCCTCTCGTACCCGGGGATGGGCGGGCGCACCGGAGCGGCACCCATGCTGAGCACCAGCTTGTCGTAGGGGACGATGTCCTCCTGGCCCGTGATCGTAGAACGGGTCGTTACTGCGTGCGCCTCCCGGTCGATGGCAATGACCTCGTCATTGACCCTGGCATCGAGTCGGAACCGATCGAACAGTTGCTCCGGAGTCTGGAGCGTAAGATCCTCTTCTTCTTCGATCAGGCCACCAACGAAGTACGGCAGGCCGCAGTTGGCGAAAGAGACGTGACCCGACCGTTCGAGGACGGTGATGCTGACTTCGGCATCGAGGCGGCGGAGGCGAGTCGCCGTGGACATCCCACCGGCGACTCCGCCGACGATGACGACGTGCTTGGCCTTGGCTTCCGATGAGTCGCTCAACGAGAGAGCCAGGACTTCCGCTTGGGGGCTAGTGCCTTTTCTGACCTGCACTGGCACCGCTCAGCAGGTGGGACATCACCGAGCACTTGCTCGACGTGGGCTCCACACCCCTTCCAGGTTGGCCGACCACATTTGCGACACGTAGCTTCTCTGCACATACCCCATAGGGTATCAGAGAACAGCCGCCTTCGCAACGCATCTCGGTGGCAGGTCTGGTTCGGTGGATCGCTGGAAGCTGTCATTCGGCGGCACCACCGATCTGCCTGAGAAGCCGTCTCGCCAGTGGCGAGGGTGATCGGTCCCGTGGCCAGACCACACGGATCAAGCGCTCCAGGGAGATCCCCTCCGTCGGCACGATGACCAGGCGGCCGTCTCGGACATCGGGCTCGATTGCGAGGCGGCTGAGCACCCCCGGGCCGGTACCGGCGGCAACGGCTGCTTTGATGGCCGTCGTCGAGCCCAACTCGACAAAGGGTGTCGGCTGGAGCCCCGAGGCAAGAAGAGCTGTCTCGAGAACCTCACGCGTTCCGGATCCGGCTTCACGGAGAACAAGCGGCGTGGCGGCGAGTTCGGACGCATCCACCGGCTTTCGTCGATGCGACCATGGATGCGTGGGTGCCACCACGACCACGAGGTCATCGGTCTGCACGACCCGGGATCTCAGCTCCGGCGGTGCGTGTGGGCCTTCGACGAACCCCAGGTCAGCGCCTCGTCCCTTCATCACTTCGACGACATGTTCGGAGTTTCCCATCTGGAGAGCTATCACAATGGCCGGGTCCGACACCCGGAGGCGATTGAGCCACTCCGGGACCAGGTACTCAGCCACGGTCATGCTGGCCACGACGCGGAGATGGGTCTCCCCTTCCGACCTGACGGCTGCAGTTCCCATGAGCAGCGTCCGCATGCTGTCGAGCACGTCTTCGCTCCAGTGCACCACCGCCACTCCAGCTGATGTGAGGCGGGCCCGTCCGGAGGATCGGTCGAGTAGCTCGAGGCCCAGGGTTCGCTCCAGCGAGCGGAGTCGCATGCTCGCCGCCGGCTGACTGATGCTGTGGGCCACCGCGGCCTGCCGGATCGAGCCTTGTTCGGCGACGCTCCGCAAGAGGTCGAGCGAGCGGATGTCGGGAATCGGTTCGGCGAGTGGCATAAGGATACCTTATAGTGACGCAACAGAATCCGGCCTTCCGGACCGGGGACCCAGGGTCGAAGGTGGTACCCGTGGGCACCGGAGCGGATCACGTCGCAGCCCGACCATCGGATCGTCGGCAAGCCGGACCGCAACACTGGGTGCAGGGCCGGGTGACCGGAATCCTGCCTGGCCTACTCGCAGCCGCCGCCCTTGCCGCCGTGGCGACGGCCCTCGGCCGTCTCGCTCCCGTGGTCGGCGCCCCGGTCTTCGCCATCGTCGGAGGAATAGTGATCTCGCTCCTGCGGCAGCCTTCGGAAAGGACCCGCCCCGGGCTGGGATTCGCGAGCAAGGCGGTCCTGCAGGGATCGATCGTGGTGCTCGGCACCGGACTGTCGTTCCTTCAGGTGATTACCACGGGGGTGGCGTCGCTTCCGGTGCTCCTCGGAACGCTCACGGTCGCCCTGGTCGGTGCGATCCTGCTCGGGCGGGCCCTCGGGGTGGACAAGGACCTCCGCACCTTGATCGGGGTGGGCACCGGCATCTGCGGGGCCTCTGCCATCGCTGCCACCGATGCGGTGATCGGCGCAGCGGAAGCCGACGTCTCCTACGCCATCGCCACCATCTTCACTTTCAACGTCGTTGCCGTCCTGACGTTTCCCACCCTCGGCCACCTCTTGAGGCTGTCACCACACTCGTTCGGCCTCTGGGCGGGCACGGCCATCAATGACATGTCGTCCGCCGTGGCCGCCTCGACGGTCTTCGGCCACGGCGCCAGCTCGTTTGCGGTGGTGGTCAAGCTGACCCGAACACTCATGATCATCCCGATCTGCCTCGCCCTAGCGCTCTGGCGTTCACGAGGTGCCCAGGCACAGGGCTCCGTGGGCACATCCCGCGTGATCGGGAAGGTCCGCCATGTCGTCCCGGTGTTCATCGGCCGGTTCCTCGTCGCGGTCACCCTCAACACGCTCGGCCTGATTCCTCGGGCCTGGCACGGAGCCCTGTCGGACATCGCTCAGGTCATGATCACCGTCGCTCTGGCCGCCATCGGTCTCTCCACCCGGTTCGGAGACGTCCGACGAGCAGGGCTCAAGCCACTGACACTCGGAGCCCTCCTGTGGGTTCTGGTCGCCGTCACGAGCGTCGGGCTCCAAGTGGCCACCGGGACGCCGTCGTGAGCGTCGGGCAGCAATCCTGCCATCTGAACACGCGGATCGCTCCCCGTCGCTGCCTGGCAACCCGGGTCTCGTACAAGGACTCAACAACGGGTCCGAGCCACGCACCTGTCCGCGGATCAGTGGTGGCCCTTCCGGACCATCCTCAGCATCCGGATGTTGAAGGCCACGAAGCGCATCACCTGGTAGGGGAGGCTCGAACGGGCCCGCAGGGTCTTTCGTGTCGGCAGGGGGGCTGCCGCGATACTGCTTGCCGCGTCATCCATGGGGTCGATCCTTTCGCAGGGGGCTGGACATGTCGGGGGCGGTCACTCGGGGATGAGGAACCAACCGGGACGAGCCTTCGCCTTGTAGAGGAACAGGTGGTGCAGAAGCAGCTTCGTCCAGTGGGCACCCAGCCCGATCTCTCCGGTCGTCTCCTTCAAGCTGCGCCCTGACTCCGGAAAGCGGGTGAAGTTGGGGACGATCGGGTACATGGTCATCGCAGCCGCCGTCCCCGTGCGCATACCGGCGCCGGCCGAAGCGATGCAGGCCGCACCCATCGAAGCCATGGATGCCTTGTGCAGCGGAGCTGTCTCGCCCCGCTCGATCCTGTCGGCGATGGAGTGGGCCACCACTCGACCCATGACACCCGATGGCATGCCGGTGCGGGGGGGCGCCGGGGAGATGACCATCCCGTCCGGAGTCGACCGAGGGCGCGAGATCGGGTGAGGAGGTGCGAAGGCGATCCCGATCCCGAACAGATTGCTGTAGCCGACGCTCTGGTAGGTGCTCGGCCAGTCCTCGGCCGTCCATTCCTCGAACGGCTTCGCTGCGTAGTCGGCGTCGACCCGGAGGAACCCGTTCGGGGCGAACAGCTGGTCGCTGATGTCTTCGCCCTGCCGGTCGTAGGCCTTCAAGTCGGCACCCCGGAACGGTGGCAGCAACATGGCGAAGTCGAAGGCCAGCGTGCCTTTGGTCCCGTCGAGCTGTTCGTAGTGGATCACCCCCGGTTCGACCCGTTCCACGTGGGCACGCAGGATGGCGCGGACGTTCCGCTCGCGGAAGAGCGACTCGGTCCACATCTTGCTCGAGGTGACGAACCCGTTCTGAGCGAAGGACATGCCCCCCACGCCGAAGTCGCCCAGGTCGTACTCGTTGGTGAGGTAGACCACGTCGGCCAGCTCCCGCACTCCTCGCTCGCAGAGCTCGTGCTCGATGTTGAAGGTGTACTCGAATGCCGCCCCCTCACAGGTGCACGTGCCGTGCCCGACGCCGATGACGAGCGTCTTGCGCTCGCCCCTCCTCAGGGCGTCGACGATGCTGTCGAAGGCTGCGGATGTCTGCTCGGCATGTTTCGCCGTGCACACCGACAGCGAGTTCCCGTCGGGGCCGAGTCCCGGGGTGGCCGCGAAGTTGAGCTTGGGCCCGGTGGCGTTGATGAGGAAGTCGTAGGTCAGCCGCTCCTCTTCGCCCAGGCGCGTCGGGTCGGTGTAGACGATGTCGACCGACCCGGACTCGTGGTCTCCGTCTCCCTCCGGTCGAATGGCCACCGCCAGCGCCTGGCGGAAGTCGATCCCTTTGCGGCGGTACACCGGTCGCAGAGGGAAGGTCACCTGATCGGTCGTCATCCGGCCTACCCCCACCCAGATGTTGGACGGTATCCAGTTCCAGTTGGCATTGGGCGACACCACGATCACCTCGTGGCCCCGCTTCAGCCGGCGCTTGAGGTGCAGTGCCGCCGTGTGGCCGGAGATACCTGCACCGAGAATCACTACACGTGCCATTGGGGCCTCCCTATTCCGTTCAAATGCACAACCTGATGATCCTCGAGGAGCCAGATGTTCGCTTCAGACGACCGCCCGCTTGACAGCCCCCAGAGGGAGCCCTCGCCGCGCTCCTGGCTCATAACAGTCAGTTCCCCTCGATGGCGTCGATCACGGCGATGAGCTGTCTCGCCGCCTCGTCGGCGATGTCGGCGAGCTCCTCGCCGGGCATGAGCTCCCGAGGGTCGGCGATCGCCACATGGGTGCCGCCGCCGACCGTCTCCAGCACGACGTTGCAGGGCAGCAGCAGGCTTACCGTGGGATCGATCGTCAGGGCACGATGAGCGAAGCCCGGGTTGCAGGCTCCCAGGATCTTGAGCGGTGCTCGGTCGATGCCGAGCTTCTCCTTGAGCGTGGCGGCGACGTCGATCTCGGTGAGCACTCCGAAGCCCTGATCCTTGAGCGCCGCACGTACTGCCGATTCCACTTCTGCCAGTGGCAGGTCGATCGTGGTCTCGATTGCCTTCATCACGGGCCCCTTATGCCAGCTTCATGAACATGCGCTGGACCTCATCGATGGCATACCCGTCAGCGGCAGCCTGCTCGGGGTGCTCGAGGCAGAACGCCAATCCCGAGGCCACGAGTTTGAACCCGGCTTGCTCCAACGCCTTCGTTGCCGCCGACAGTTGAGCCACGACGTCCCGGCACTCCCGGCCCTCTTCGAGCATGCGCTCGACACCCTGGACCTGCCCTGCCACTCGCCGGAGGCGCTTGCGCACGTCGTCGACGACATCCTCAGGAAGCTCCATGCCCTATTCCTCTCTTCTCGCTCGATCCGGACTGCCCGTAGTCAACCATGTCGGCACTCTGCAACCTTGCCGCTCTCTCGTGTACGGCCATTCCCGTGTCACGAGTACTCCGGCTCACGACGCGCTCTGCTCGGCCCGTTGGGCCGCTACTTCGCGATGCACTTCGTCCATGTCGAGCGCACCGGCACGAGTGATCAGGTCCTCGAGTGCTTCACCGGGCACGGCACCGGGCTGTGAGTAGACGACCACCTGCTCCCGCAGGATCATCAGTGTGGGAATCGATTGAATGCCAAAGGAGCCGGCCAGCTCGAACTGGGCCTCGGTGTCGACCTTGCCGAACACGATGTCAGAGTGTTGCCCGGACGCAGCCTCGAAGATGGGCCCGAACACGCGGCAGGGCCCGCACCACGATGCCCAGAAGTCCACGAGCACCGTGGCATTCGCCGACACCACCTCATCGAAGTTGTCCTTCGTCAGCTGCACTGTGGCCATCGTTCGCTCCTCTCTCGGACTGTCGCTCACTGTAACCGGCATACCCGGGTGGGTATTCCGACAATCGCGAATCATCCGTTGCAGATACCCTACCCCGTATGGTGCACTGGCGCAATGACTCCTTCCCCGACCTCGTCGACGGTCGTCGCCAACGGCCCGGCCCACCCTGCAGAAGACGCTCCCCGGCGGGCAGCCGGCGGCACGCCACCGCCGAGCAACCTCGGACCACTCGGGCAGCTCGGGCGATGGTCAGCCTCGCGCCGGGGGACGGTCTTCTTGGCCTGGTTGGCCATCGTCGCCGTACTGGCCGTCTTCGCCCCGAGTGTCGAGCACGCCCTGAGCGGAGCCGGCTGGCGGGCCAACGGGTCGCAGTCCGTGCAGGTCCGTGACCTGGCTCAGAAGGACTTCGGCGGCCAGGCCAGCTCCGCCATCGAAGTGGTCGTCGCCGCCGATCGCCCGGTCTCGAGCCCGTCCGTGCAGGCCGTGGTGGCCAAGGCCGAGAGGATCCTGGCCGCCGACCCGCGGATCGGACGGGTTGTGGCTCCTCAGCCCGGTGTGTCGATCAGCGCCGATGGGAAGACGGCGGTCATCCTCGGCGGGGCCAACGCCGACCCCAACACCATGGTGCGGGCCGCCGACGACCTGCAGGTGCCCCTTCGCCAGCTGAGTGGTGATGGAGTGACCGTGGCCGCCACCGGTGCATCGGTGCTGTGGTCAGACTTCAATACGGCCAACCGGACCGCCATGCTGCGGTCGGAGATGATCTCCTGGCCCGTGACCCTGATCATCCTGCTGCTGGCTTTCGGATCCCTCGTGGCCGCAGGACTTCCCTTGCTGTTGACCCTGGTCAGCCTGTTGAGTGCAGCAGGGCTCCTCGATCTGCTCCCCCATGTGACCCCGATCTCGATCTGGGCCATGAACTTCGCGTTGATGTTCGCCCTGGCCCTCGGGATCGACTACGCCCTCTTCATCGTGGTCCGCTTCCGGGGAGCGCATTTCGGGCGGCATCGCCACGTCGGCGAGTCGGTGGGCGAGACGATGGACACGGCGGGCAAGGCGGTGCTCTTCTCGGGTCTCACCGTGCTCATCGCGCTCTCGACGGTCATGCTGGTGCCTGCCCCCGCGTTCCAGTCGATGGCCGCCGGCATCATGCTGTCGGTCTTCTTCGTCCTCCTCGCCACCTTGACCCTGCTGCCGGCCGTACTGGGCAAGCTAGGCGACAAGGTGGATGCGCTCCCGCTCAAGTGGGTCCATTCCGGCGAGCACCGCTCGGCACGCTTCGGACGGTGGGGCGAGCTGCTCTGGCGTCGTCCCTGGCTGTTCGGGGGCGTGGCTGTCGCCATTCTCGTCCTGTTGGCGGCTCCTGTGATCGGCCTCCGGACCACCATCGACCGGTTGCGGGGCACCCTGCCCCCAGGCTCGCTGGTCGGCGGGGCTGCCGCCGAGAACCATGACCTCCAGGTCGTGCTGGCTGCCAAGACACCCGAGGTGATCGGCCTGGTGCTGCTCCTCGGCTTCCTGGTGCTGCTGGTGGCCCTGCAGGCACCCCTCATTGCCGCACTCGGGGTGCTCACCAGCCTGCTGGCCACCGGTGCAGCCTTCGGGGTGGCCCGGCTGATCTTCCAGAACGGATGGCTCCATGGCCTGCTGGGCTTCACCCCCCAAGGATTCCTCGATGCCTGGGGGCCGGTGTTCTTCTTCGCCATGATCTTCGCCATCTCGATGGACTACACCGTGTTCCTCCTCTCGAGTGCCAAAGAGCACTACGAACGATCGGGTGACCCCAAGGACGCCATGGTCAATGGCCTGGCCCACTCCGGGCGGGTCATCTTCGCGGCAGCGGCGGTCATGGTGGCCGTGTTCTTCACCTTCGCCCTGTCCGGACCCCTCCCGCCCAAGGAGATGGGCATCATCCTCGGGGTTGCCGTGCTGCTCGACGCCCTCTTGGTCCGCCTGCTCCTGTTGCCGGTGCTCCTCCGCCTGACGGGGAACGCAGCCTGGTGGGAGCCGAAGTGGCTGAAGCGGGTCCTCCCGCCCGTGTGCTTCGCCCACGAATAGCCCAACGGGACGAGCCGCCAGCTCGAACTCGACCCAATCGTGACGACTGATGACAATTCCGACCAGTAAGGTGCCCGAGAGATGGGAAGTGCGAAGGACGTCCTAGACGAATTGCGGGTGCCGACCCGCGAGCTGCGCAAGGCTGCGCCCGATGCCTGGGCCGGCTTCGGTCAGATGCACGATGCCGCCACGGTCCACGGACCCCGGGCCTGGGCTGCCTACCAAGAGTTCTCCACCCCGAAGCCGGAGTGATGGAGGAGCCGGTCTCGGAGGTGCCCCCCGGAGTGCAGGGGGGTGAGCCACCCCTGTCGGAGGCGGAGTACCGGGACATCTATGCGAAGGTCCCTCGCCTGACGGTCGAGGTCGTCGTCGCGTCCGCCCAGGGTGTCCTGCTCACGCAACGTCAGTCAGGACCATGTGCGGGCCTGTGGCACATCCCGGGCGGTACGGTGAATTTCGGTGAGCCACTGGTGGCCGCCGTCAGGCGAGTCGCTGCGACCGAGCTCGGCCTTGAGGTATCGGTAGGGCCGTTCCTGGGCTACATCGAATACCCGAGCCACTATCTGAACGGCTTGGACTCCCCGGTCGGATTGGCCTTCCTCTGTCACCCCGAGGAGGATCAGCCCGTACCCGCGGCTGACCCGCAATCGTGGTTCAACGCGCTACCCGACCGCATGCATACCGAGCAGCGCCACTTCCTCCTCGAGCACCGACTGGTGCGCTCGTAGTCCGCGCCTGTGCCCGGAACTGTCCACTCAGAGGGCGACGGCCCGCTCGTGATCAGTGTCGTCGTTGCGGCGGCCTGTGGCCCTTGGCATCCGGGGCCGAGGACCGGCAACCAACATCACGGGGCCCTCATCGGCCAAGCCAGCGAAACACTTCCTGATTCCCTTGCAACTCGAGCCGACGCCAGAGCACGGGGTTCTCACCCGATTGGCTGGCGTGGGATCGAATAGCCCGATGCTGGCGGGCCCGGTCAACATCGACGACGAGGTCGATGCTCTCGGGTCGGCGCCCGACGAAGTGTGTTTCGAATTGATCGTTGAGCTGCGCTGCTACGGATTCGGGGAGTGCCCATCCGAGAACCGGTATGCCGATGTCGCTGGCGACACCAGTGGCGATCTCGGTGGCCCGCACGTGATCGGAGTGTCCGGTGATCCCGCCCTCGTCGAACACCAGTAGGAGGCTCGCATCCACAAGCTCTACGGCATGACGGACCTCCGCTGACAGCTGGTCGGTCGGCTCATCGGTGAGTCGACCGTCCGGGTGCTCGAGAAGACGTACCGTGTCGACGCCGAGCTCGTCCGCAGCCGTGGCCAACTCTTGCTCCCGGACTCGATGCAGATTGCCATCGGTGGCTCCGAGCGTCGAGGCCTCGCCATGGGTGAAGCACAGGACGGAGATGCGAGTGCCCTGGTCCGCCCATGAGCTCAGCACCGCCCCCAGTCCGAAGCTCTCATCGTCGGGGTGGGCGCAGACGGCGAGGACCGACCTCGTGGACGGCAGACGAACTTCGGTGAGCTTGGGCGTTTCCATACTGCCTCCGAGACCGGCATCTACTGGGTCGAGACCCGGCGTGGTTCACTTCTCATTGACTTGCTCATGGGCATCGGCGTCGCTTCACTCGGCCCGTTTGGCCCTCACCAGGGTGTCAATTGCGTCCCTGGGGCCTGTATCGGTGTCGACTACCCGGACCACCTGATCGGCGCGCTCCACGGTCAAGCCGGCCGCAACAGCCACGTCGGTGACATCGGCGACGCGATAGAGGACATCGGCGCTCGGGGGGCCACCGAAGCCCCTGGCCAGGTTGTCCTGGTCGTGAGCCACAACCAGGAGCGTGCCTCCGGGCGCCACGGCCGATGCAGCCACCTCGAGAGCGATCGAGCGCTCCGGCTGTGGCAACTGCAGATACAGCACTGCGACCAGATCGAAGCCCTCCGGCGGGGGTGTCCACTCCTGCACCGCGGACTCGACCCAGGTGACCTCGACGTCCCATAGTGCGGCGAAGCGCTGGGCCTTTGCCAGGCCTACCGGCGAGAAGTCCACCCCGGTCACCTGCCAGCCCTGCTCGGCGAGCCACACCGCGTTGCGACCCTCACCGCACGCAAGATCGGCCGCCCGACCCGGCGGGAGGCCGACTACCTCAGAGACGAGGAACTGGTTGGGGGTACTCGTCCACACCAACTCTTCTCCGCTGTAGCGCTCGTCCCACTGGTGTCGGTCCACTGCTCAAGCCTTGCGCGAGCCTGTTGCGTGCAGCGGGTGGTGAAACAGCGGAGCGATCAAGCAGAAATCGAATGCTCCGGCCGCCAGTGGGGCCAAGCCGACGATCGACAATGCCAACCATCCCCCGCCCGCAGCCAACCCGATACCGATCATGGCCAATCCCACAACACTTCGAGCCACCCGCCCGATGCCGCTGCTCATGAAGTTCACCAAGGACATCTGCGTCTCCTCTGCTTGACCACTCGTTTGCATTATACCCTAGGGGGTATGGTATTTACAACAGGGCGCTGCCAGTCGTATTCCTGCGTTCACCAAGGAATCGCACGAAGCTGACAGGCCATTGCG
>Ga0182010_10001030_pt1 | contig 15198 bp, 13 predicted proteins | sample 611E1MmetaG_FD_120488 | JGI IMG/M metagenome (GOLD analysis project Ga0182010, IMG submission 120488) | Permafrost microbial communities from Stordalen Mire, Sweden - 611E1M metaG | ecosystem: Environmental > Terrestrial > Soil > Wetlands > Permafrost | place: Sweden: Stordalen | collected...
AGCACCATGTGCATATATTCCAAACTATGGCAGCAACAATGTCTCTGTAATCAATACAGCCACAGATAATATTAAAGCCATGGTAAATGTATATGATTTTTATGGTAATCCTCAAGGAGTTGCAGCCATCTTGGATAGAACAAAGATAGATGTGATGAACCAAACGAACACGCTGTCTCTGTAATTAACACAACCATAAACAAAGTTACAGACACGGTGAATATTGGTCAATAAGGATTCATAATAAGAATTATAAGTAGTGTGCCAATTTTTCTGTAAAATAACAAATATCAAGAATTTAGTGGATAAGAAAATTCCATGTCTTTAGAACCTGATCACATAAAGTATACCAAATTTCACTTTAAATTTACAGCAAATTCGCAGAACTACGACAATGTTTTGAAGGCCTACAATTGAACATTGAAAAAGGAACTAAAAAAACTTCAGATTTATATACTATTACATCCTACAGATACAAATTCCGATCCATCAGAGAGCAATTGAAGCGCTAGTAGCTCAAAAAAAAACCATGATGGTGATTTTGGCAACTCCGACTACAATCATACCACAGAATAAAATGCGCATGCTAAGGACAATCTATTAAAAATAGATCGATTTCGGATGAAAAAATTTAATCCGTAAGTGACTTGTGCCTTTCTCTAATCCAAACAAACTTTGCTAGAATTTATCTATTACATTTCGAAATTTCTTCGTCGTACTAAAACATTTCAGCAACCGCTAGTTTAAACCTGCTTACTCTTGGTTTTCTTAGTATTTGATTTATGAGGCACTCAATTTTGATGCCTCAGAACTCATAGGGTTCATCATGGAATCAGCTGATTTTTTCATCATAGGCATCTGAGTTATATTCAAATAACATATGGTTAATATAAAGGTATTTTGATAAACCTCTGATTCACAAGTCATGTATATAACATTTATAAGCATATGACGAAATTTATGGATTTATCAAAATCACAATGGAAATACATTTCAGAAAAATACTCTTCAGCTATCCCCTCTGAGCTCAGTATCAATTTCCTTAACAATCTCGTAAACAGCTTTTTTTGGTGATTCTGCCCCACATATAATCCTTCCTACAATTACCCAGTCTGCACCTGCAGAAATCGCTTTAGAGGCTACTCCTCCCTGAGCACCTACTCCAGGGGAAATAATAGCAAGTTCGTCTCCAATAATATTTCTAAGCTTTTTTACCCTTTCAGGCCTGGTGGCAGGGGCAACAAGCCCGAAAGCTCCTGCTTCAGCAGCCATCTTTGCGATGATTTCTGCGGCAGGCTGCAGAAATTCGGCTCCACCCGGATGACTCATTTCAGTTACAACAAAAACATCTTTTCCGAACTTGGAAGCTACTTCAATGCAGGCATCAAGGCTGTCTCTCCCAGTAAAACCCTGAACAATAATTGCATTTGCTCCTGCTTCAAAAACCTGCTCACAGATAAGGCGGTTGGTATTTGGGATATCTGCAACCTTGAAATCTGCTATTACAGGGGCAAAATTGGCAAGTTCCCTGATAATCTCAAGCCCTGTGGCAAGTATTAGAGGATAACCTACTTTTATTCCATCTACAAATTCCTGAACATCTTCCGCAATTCTCAGTGCTTCTTCCCTCTCGGGTACGTCCAGGGCAAGAATTATACATGTATTCTTTTCCATTAAATCACATCTTTTAAAAGACGAGTCCGCACAGCTGCGACCATTATTGGAAGAGTGATAGTTGCGTCTGCATATACAGTTACTGATTTCGCATTTTCGCCTACCTTTCCCCAAGACTTGGCTTCGTCAAGAGTTGCCCCACTCAAACCGCCTGTTTCCGGGCTATCCATTGTAAGTTGAATTGCATAGTCAAAAGACTTAGGAGTCACAAGCATGGACTGAAGAATATAGTTTTTTGGGACTCCACCCCCAAGCAACAACACACCAGCACTTTCAGCCTCATAGCATATTTCCATGTATTCGTGCATATCAGCAAAAGCATCTACATGCAGAGGATTCCCTTCCTTATACAACCATGCTTGAAGACCCATCACAGAGTCCTGTAGAGCGGGGCAATAAATTGGAACTTCCAATTCGGCTGCGGTTTTCAAAATGGAAGAGTCATCATCCAGGTTATTCCCTATTTCTGTAAGGACTTGCCGGATAGAAAGCTTTTCCTCCGGAAGCCCGGCATAAACTCTCTGCAAAAACTCCTCCAGATCAGCAAAATGCTGGTCAGGAAGATATACATCATAAATTCTGTTTATACATTCATGTCTCAGCTGGATATCGTTTGAACAATCTGTATCCTTATAGTGGTGAAGACCCAGAGCTTCAACTGTATCATGAACCATATTAGCTCCAGTAGTTACAAGGACATCGATGTGTCCATCGCGTATAAGATCCGCAATGATTATTCTCATGCCTGCAGGAGTCATGGCACCCGCGAGTCCAAAAAATTTAGTCGTTTTTTCGGAAACCAGCATCTCATAATATATGTCCACAGCCTCAGCTAGCCTGCCTGCTCCAAAGGCACAACCACCGTATTCAGTTACAAGCTCATCTACAGTCATATTCGGGACTATTTTTGCACTTTTGACTAAAGTTGTAAGTTTTTTAGCAGAAGCATGAAAATCCATTTTTTCCTCTCTGAGATTACAAGATTAATTACACGAATATTCTGACATAAGCTTTAACAATCAGATCTAAGCTTGTACATAAGTAATTACGTTTAAAGTAAACATGTTTAAAGTGAGAATATTCATCCTGAATCTTAAAATTCTGATTATCTTCTGTTTTTGAATTCTTTGCAGCCGTGGATAGTGGGAAATAATGATGGATTGTTCTATCCCATAAGATACTAAAGAGTCTATTGACCTGTATTTCAAGATTACATATACCCTTATTTCCTGAAAAACTCAATATAATTTTAGAATTATTCCTATTTCGAGCCTTGATTGAGGTAACTCCCACATGCAGATTAAACATAAGAGGTTGCCTTATGTGAATATATCTCTTATAGATAAATATTCTCTTAAGAAAAATAAAGAACATAAATCTCACGTGGAGAAGACAGAAAATTGAAAACTTTAAGGAGAAAATTCACTTTATGCAAATGTACACAAGAATACCATCTATTCCCTCAATATGAAAGTAGCTTAAAAATTAATCTAGCTTTCAATGACCAATGGTGGACAGATAAGCAAATGAATTCTATATCTACGTAGATCTGCAGAATGCGGGATAGATGAAGTTTTCTCTTGTGAACCATTGAGGAAAAATTGAACCGAATAAGAGTAATCTTCGAAACCACAGCAATCGATACTACTGTTTCCAATGTAAAATAGAGAAATGATTTAGAGCTAAAGCATCAAAATAGTCTGAAAAGGCATGGAAATGCCAAGAAGCCTAAATGGCTTCTTTTACTCTCCGTTCTTTCCTTCAATATAAATAGCAGGCCTAAGAGGCTCTGCAAACCTGGACTTCTTTACGGGGTCATAAGTTGGAGAATCGGCACTGTGAATCTCAACAGGACAACCTATTTCTTTTTCCAGGAAGAAAGCTGACTCTTTCAGAAGGTCCTGCTCACCTAAACCAAGGCCATCGAAAATCTCATACCTTTCTGCACCTCCGCTTTTGAACTCGGTAATAATCTTTTGAACTAACTTTGGAATTTCTTTTCCAAATACTCTTAGTTCAGAATTTACCATAAGGGTTTTAATAAAAGTGCCTGCCTCAATAGACGGTTTTAGGGTGATTTCACACATATATTTTTTTACGACTGATACTTTCCAGGCAGGCGCTGTATAGAGGTGGACTTTCTGCGGAGTCATTTTTGTTACTCTTATTATTTCTTCAATGTCAGTCAGAGTGTCTCTAATAATTTCTTCAATGAGTTCCGCGCCATCGTTCATTAGATCTTCATTATAGAGAGGGTACTGCACAAGGGAAACAGGATCTTCGTGTCCCATAGCCTCCCAAATTTCTTCACAAATATGTGGGATAAAGGGAGCTAGGAGCCTGACCCAATTATCAAGCACATAGTATAGCAGATTTTCTCCACCTCTCCTTTGGTACCACTTTACATCGTTTATGAGCAAGAAGAAAGAATTTTGGATGGCTTCCCTTGTCTGGATGGAGTCAAGGGCAATATTTGTTTTATGAACGTAGCCCTGTATCCTTGAAAGCATCCAGCGATCAATCTGCTTGAGTTCAGAGCGTGTGTAGCCACGTTTGCCACTCTCTACAACATTTTTTGCAAAGGAGTAAAACCTATCCATCTGCCTTCTAGTGGATTCAATTCCTGTCTTATGCCAGTCTGCATCCTGAGTCTGTTCAGCTGTGGAAAGTATATACATTCTTGTTATGTCAGCACCGTAATCTCTTACTACACTTTCCATAGTGAGAATCGGCCCTTTGGATTTGCTCATTTTTTGCCCCTCAAGGGAAACAAAGCCGTTTACAGCAAGAGCCTTGGGCCAGTTTTCTTCCCCAAAAAGGACTACATGGTGGAAGAGGAAGAAAAGCAGGTGGTTCGGAACAAGATCCTTTCCGGACGAACGTAAGTCCACAGGATACCAGTAGGTAAAATCGCTGCGAATTTCGTCCAGGATCCCTGACTCAATACCAGTTTCTGCAGAAACAGTGGCATTGTCACCTTTTCCGAGCAGTATGTAATCAAAGAAAGAAAGCGTAAGCTGCTCCAGAGCCAGGTCGCCTTTCTCTATGAATTTGGCAATTATGTAATAACTCATGTAAATTGTCGAATCCCCGAGGGATTCGATTAGCCATTCCTTATCAAGAGGCAGACGGGTTCCAAGACCTTTTTTGCGAGCGCATGCTTTGTCCTTTAGCCAATCAACCTTGTTTTCAAACTCAACTTTATAGTCTTCAGGAATAATCCGCATCTTGCTAAGGCATTTATAAACTTTTGATTTCCATTCAGGATCTGAATAATTAAGGAACCACTGGCCTTTTACCATATTTACGACACATGGTGTACCGCAGCGACAAACCACTGGCTCACTGAGTTCATAAAATAGCTCTCCTGCATCCGAATTAATTAAGTCCCTAGTAAGGATATCCTTAATCTTCGAGACTGAACATCCTTCGTATTTTCCAGTGATCTTTTTGAGCATTCCACCATGGAATTCTCTCCTGTATACAATCTTCGTGGCTTCATCAGCTCTTTTATCACTCTGACTTGTTATTCCCATACTTTCTACGATTTCTTTTGCCGGGAATTCTCCAAATTCAGGCACTTTTATAAGTGAAAGCAGTTTGATTTCTTTCAAGTCTTCGGTTATCCCATAATCACGCAAATCAACATCATAAAGGTCACGAAGTGCCAAGTAGTCAAAAGGCGCATGTGCAGGCACACTCATTACGATTCCGGTTCCGTTTTCAGGCCTGACAAAAGAAGCAGGAAGGGAAATTATTTTATCTCCTGTTATCGGATTTGTGAGTTTAATTCCTACTAGGGATTTTGCAGGTATATCCTCAATATACTCGACTTTCCTGTCAGTAAAGGTTAATTTTCGGAAAGCTTCCCTGCTTACAACCCAGAACTCTTCGCATCTGTTTTTTTCAACCCTGACTTTTAAGTAATCCACATTCGGATTGATCCAGAGATTTGTTACTCCGTAAGTTGTTTCCGGCCTGAGGGTTGCACAAGGAAAGACCAGGTCTTTATATCTAAATTTGATGAGGGTATATTCCACGATAGTAGCATCTTCCCCATAAAGTATGTCGTGGTCTTCTACAGGGTTGCTGTCGTGAGGACACCATTTTAAAGGGTGAGAGCCTTTGACGATTAGGTTTTTTTCCGCAAGACGGATGTATTGCCATTGTATAAATTTTTTGTAAGTAGGGTCCGTGGTTGTGAACTTCCGTCTCCAATCAATAGAATAACCTATCATGCGCATTGCTTTCTCAGCCTCATGTTTAAAGTAATCAACGACATTTTCAGGCGTTTCAAGGGTAGGGAGGATATCTTTGGGAATTCCATGAAGATGCTCGTAGACATCCATTGTTTGAGGATCCCGGCTTGCAATTAGTTCCGCAAGTCCCACAATTGGAGTACCGGTTACATGAAAACCCATGGGATAAAGTACATTATATCCTAGCATCCGTTTATACCGGGCTACTACGTCTCCTATAGTAAAAGTCCGGGTGTGCCCAGCATGGAGATTTCCGTTAAGATAGGGGTAGGGGATAGTTATGAAAAATTTTTCCCGTTTATTCGGTTCTGGCTCAAAAATTTTGCTTTCAGTCCAAATTTTTTGCCATTTCTGTTCAATCTCATAAGGTTTATAGTCATGCTCCATTCGTGTTCTCACCCACCGGAAATTATGATAAAAGAACTTAATCTAAATGTAGAGTATATAATGAATCATGTCAAAACGATTACAGGAAACCAGTAAGCGGTCTTAAAAAATATTATAGATTGCAGGTACTAGAGCCTTGTTATGCCAATTTCTTAACTGTTAAGATTCTGCACGTAAATATTCATCTTCATATCACTCTAATTTAATATATAATCCAACTTGTGTTGCATCCATGAGTTGTTGAAAATCTCCAGCACTAGACTCGTTTTACATTTACCCATAAATGAAAGAGTTACTCGTTTTTCAGATTTCGTCAATGAATCAAAGGCACGATACTAGATTGTTTGCTTTTTTACTCAACCTTGCCACGGATAGCTTCTCGGATAGATTCGATATTTGCATCTACTACAGTAGGTTCCTCGCAAATCTCACTAACAGATGATATATCCTTTAGAAGATGTCCTGTAGTGATGCATACCACGGTTTCATTTATGTTTATTATGCCCATCTTTACAAGTTTCCGAAGCCCTGCGACAGATGCTGCACTCGCAGGTTCGACCCCAATACCCTCAAGCCTTGCAAGATCCTTCTGGGCTGCGAGAATTTCTTCGTCAGTGACTGACTCTGCAGTTCCACCGGATTCCCGTATTGCTCTGAGAGCTTTTTTGGAGTTGACAGGATTGCCTATCCTAATTGCTGTTGCAATTGTCTCAGGATTGCCTTCCGGAATTATATCTGGAGCTCCACTCTTTATAGCTTTTACAACGGGACAAGAGCCTTCTGCCTGAATTCCGATCATCTTCGGAAGAGAATTAGTTATACCGAGTATCTTAAACTCCTTGAAGCCTTTATGAATAGCAGTAATATTCCCTGCATTCCCTATGGGAAGGACAACTCTGTCAGGCGCCCTAAAACCTAGCTGATCTGCAATCTCAAAACCAATGGTTTTTTGGCCTTCCAGTCTATAAGGATTGATTGAGTTTAAAAGATAGAAATTTTCCTGGCAGCAGAGAATGCGCACAAGAGCAAGTGCGTCATCAAAGTTCCCACGGATACTTAGGACCTTTGCTCCGTGCATCAAAGCCTGTGCAAGTTTTCCAAGAGCTACTTTTCCTGCAGGCAGCAACACAATTACAGGAACTCCTGCTTTTGCCCCATAGATCGCAAGAGCTGCAGAGGTATTCCCTGTAGATGCGCAAGCAAATGTTTTCATTCCGAGTTCAAGCGCTTTCGTAACCCCAACTGTCATTCCCCTATCCTTAAAAGAGCCTGTTGGATTCATGCCTTCATGCTTTACATACAGTTTTTTTATTCCTATCTTTTCGGCAAGACGGTCGCATTTGTAAAGAGGAGTCCCTCCCTCTTTGAGAGTTACTGGCAATCTTTTTACAGGAAGAAGTTTTGCGTACTTCCAGACCGAGGGGCATTCAGTCTTTAGTTTATCCATATCAATCTCAAGTGAGGAATAATTATAAATAACATCAAGCAGACCATCACATTTGCTGCAAGTATAGATTATTGCATCTTTGGAATACTCTGCACCACATTCAATACACTTCAGAAAATACATTAAATTTGCTCCTGTGTCTGATTATTTTAAATTATTCAGATGTCGGATTGGAGTTACATCGATCTCAGGTTATTGGACCTTGAGTTTTCATGTCAGAAATAAGGATTTCGGATTAGTATAATATATTAAAGTTTAATAATATTTTGTATTGTTAACACTTTACTTGCTTTTTAATTAGATTTTTTTGTCTCTTTGCTCCCCTTCTAAATATTGGCTAACAAATATCTGGATATGGATAAATTCAAAAGAAAAGATATAGCCAAAAAGTACGGAAAATTAAAAAATATCATCGAAGAATAAAGCATTTCTGATGTGTGAAAAAGTGTCCACATAGAAAAAAGAGTCACACTGAGCACATGGAATGTTGTATTTGAGATTTTATATAAAGCTAGAGTTACAAAAAAAATCAGAACCATTATTTGGTATGATTTAAAAGTAATACTAAAATTAGTAGAATGGCAGTACTGTATATATAAGTAGACTAAGATACAACTCAAATTATTCATAATATTATAGAAATTCAGTAAACACAATGTCTATGGAATGCTACTGTGTGAGTACCGGAAAAAACAAAGTAGAACATTAAAAACACTAGTATCTAAGCAATTTAATTAGTTTTCATCTTAATAAGCTCTGATCCCTTTACATCTCCATGTTAGATATCAAAACTGAAGATAGTAAGGTGAATTTCCTAATGGACATTGCAAAATCTCAAAAGAAGAAATTCCAAAAGGAAAATCATTAAGACTGATTCCTTTTCTAGTGATAAACTATCTATTATACTTAAGAGCATACTCCTAAAATTATTTGGAAAATAAATCTTAGGAGAATGGAACTTTTTGATTAGGAAAATTAAAATTTAAAGGCTATCAATTAAATTTAGTTACTCACTTTCTTTTTCTCTTTTGAAAATTGCTGTCACTGCTCCATCTTCGTCTATATCGTTTTTCATCAATACCAGCTCCCAGCCCTCGTTTCCGATTCTTTCGAGGTCTATCATCTGCTGTGCCAGGTGAACACCATGAATCCTGCGAGAATCATATTCCCATAATTTCATCACTTAACAACCCTCCTATCAGCATTAAATAGAAACTTTTTGTAGTTAAATATTGCGATGAAACTATAAATAATACTAACAAAACGAGAAATATTTGGAAATTTGCTGATTATTTATCCTCCTATATCTAAAAAGATATACAATTTACAGTCAGAGCAGTGTACAAATTTTTCGGCAAAATCACACATCTAAATAAATCATAAGTAAAGAAATAACAATTATGACGAATCTAATTACATGAAGTATACAAAAACTATGATGTCAAATTTGCAGCAAGTCTACGACATTGCTGCATTTCGTACATATAAACAAAAAGAATGCTACAATATACAGTATTGATGAACTATGGAGGATTTCGATAAACCTCGGATTTTCAAGAATTATTCATATAACATTTATAAGCATGTGACAGAACTTTGGAGTTTATCAAGATTCTCCATAGAATACCTTCCGTGGCAAGAGCGACTGAGACTTTAAGAAAACATATTTTCTTGATGTTCCCTATCTGGAATTCCCTTTTCTCGCAAATAATTGCCCCACCAATGTCAACAACTATAGCTCTGAATTTCATTAAGAACTATTAAGATGGGGAAATAAAATGTTTTCCCACACATAAATATTTATCATCTAGTTTTAATTTTCATTGATCAGTCAGTCCAGCTGTAGTGACTGCGATAACAGCTTCTCCTTCAGGCAGATTGGGCGAGTCAACTAGACGTACGATTCTTTTTTCTCCTTTGGATTTTCTTAGGTAAAGTCTGAAGGTTGCAGTGTGCCCCACAATATGCCCTCCAATTGGTCTTGTGGGATCGCCAAAGAATGTATCGGGCTTCGACATCACTTGGTTTGTTACAACTACACAGGCATTGAATAAGTCACCAAAACGAAGCAAGCCATGCATGTGCTTATTGAGTTTTTGTTGTCTGTCAGCAAGGGTTCCCCTACCAACATATTCAGCCCTGAAATGAGCCATAAGTGAGTCGACGATTAACAGGCGGGTAGGTTTGCCAATTTCTTTGAGCTCTTTTGCTAAATCTGTTGCGGAATCTACAAGAAGTATCTGGTGATTGGAATTATATGCTCTAGCAACATGAATATTCTGAAGGAACTCTTCAGGGTCAAGTTCTATGCCGTACTTCTCGGAAATCCCTTTAACCATTTGAGTTATTCTTTCAGGCCTGAATGTATTTTCAGTATCTATCATGATAACAGAACCACTTAGGCCACCGTGTTCTCTGTCCATCTGAACGTTCACTGCTAACTGGTGAGCCAACTGGGTTTTTCCGGAACCGAATTCTCCATACAGCTCGGTGATAGCCTGGGTTTCTATTCCTCCCCCCATCATTTCATCAAATTCCATACAACCGGTGGTCAGCATGCCTACCATTTTTCGCCTTTCAAGCACCAAGTCCCCGGTCTCAAAACCACCGATATCAGCTGCCTGCCTGGCAGCATTGATGATTTTTGCAGCAGTTGATTCTCCGATTTCGACTGTTGTTGCAAGTTCAGATGGAGAAGCTACAGCCACTGCTTCAATTGTGTTAAATCCGGCTTCTTTTAGTTTTTCTGCAGTTGCGGGGCCAACTCCAGGCAACTCTTCGAGTGATATTTCGCTCATTACAAATCCTCCTAGATGCACATGTTTAGATAAGGTGCATAACGGTTGTTTCACTTCGTTTTGCATGTATATATAACTAGAGGAGCCAGAGTGAAAGTATTAATGGAAAGCCTGTGAAAAGCAGTGGAATACCGAAAAAACTGACAAAAATAAGTAACCTACTCTGTAGATGTACACAAGAATACCATTTACTTTCTCAATTTGGCAGTAGCTTCGAAATTAATCCAACTTTTAATGAATAACATTGGAAAAATAGGTAAACAAATACCTAGTGCACATCTGCAAAATGTCGAAAATAAAATAAGCTGTCTTATTTTTATACTTGCAATTTCAAGATGAAGAAATAAGTGGCATCGTGCCTAATTTTTTGATAAATCATAAACCCCAATAGGTTATTAATGGGGAAAACTCCAAATCATAAGACTTCATCACACACAGTATTCAAAAATTTAACTTTAAATTAACAGCAAATTCTTGATAATTCAACAAAGAATATCTTCAAAAAACCGTAACAAAAACCAAAACCTCTTTTTACTTAGTAGATTATCACACATCATGCCAAAGGTCGCAGTAGGCGGTACATTTCAGTATCTTCATGATGGCCATGCCAAATTAATTAAAAAAGCATTTGAGATAGCAGGAGATGGAAAAGTTCATATAGGGCTTACCTCGGACGAAATGCTGCAAAAAATACACACCATCGAAAATTATGAAAGTCGTAGGGATCAACTGCTGTGGTATTTAATGGAAATTGGATTCCCTGAAGACACATATGAAGTTACAAAGCTGAATGATCCCTACGGCCCCAGTCTAGAAGAGGATTTTGATTATATAATTGTCTCTCCTGAGACTTATCCAGTTGCCCTTAAAATCAACCTTATAAGAGAACAAAAAGGAAAGGAACCTCTGAAAATTGTATATGTGGAATATGTAATGGCTGAAGATGGAATCCCTATTTCTTCAACAAGAATTGCACAAGGAGAAATTGATAGGCACGGCAGACTAGTAAAAAAACCGAATCTTAAGAATTCCAATACCTGATTAGAAGACATAATTAGTTACCCCACTTTCCATAGATGTACACAAAAATTCAGCTGTAATTCCATTATGATAGTAGCTCCAAAATTAATCCAATTTTCAATGAATTAGAGTGGGTAAATCAGCAAACAAATTTTACATCTATGAAAATCTGTGAAATGTCGCCTCTTTGTTAATCCCCAGATTTCAAGAGCTAGGTAAAGGACTCTTTCATGGAATCTTCAAGGTATGAGGTGTTGAAAATTGATTCATCCCTTAAATATTTGCCACCTTTCTTGACAATAAAGTTATCAATTAGCTTATAGCTCACCAGGTCTATCTATAATTTTTTGAGGTCCAAACCATTTCTTGTATGCTTGCTTAAAATCCCACAAAGATTACATTTTTTATAAAAGGATTAGCAGCAAGAATAAATCTGGAGAAACGGATATATTCTTATTGGGAAGTGCATGGAATGTGCTTTGCTCTGTGTTTATATTTATTTGACAGAATAACATAAACAAAGGCAAATATTTTTACTCGATTGTTAAAGTTAGGGTTGAATTTTCAATAATTAATATGTGTTCTGTTTTCAAGGTTTCATAACCATTTGATTTGAAAAATTCATAGTTTTTCTGCTTCTAAAGCCCTTTTAAAGCGTTTTGTAACGTCTTCTGGACTTAGGGGAATATTGGGGGCTTTTGTGTTTCCTGGCTTAAGGATTACATGGATGAATGAAAGCTCTTGCATGGTCCTAAACCTCCTGAAAACCTCAATTAAACCTTCCCGGCTGTTTACTTTAGCCGTATTTTGGATTCCGCATGCTTTTGCAAAAATTTCAAGGTCAATATAGCGCAGAGCACATGTTTCCTGCGAACCTGTAGACCCGTAAGAACCATTATCAAGGCCAATAATTATCAAGTTTTTAGTGGCTTCTTTTGCAGCTTCAAGAAGGGCATTAGGATTCATCAACAGGCTTCCATCCCCATCAAAAACCACTACTATCCTTTCGGCGCGGAGTGCAATGCCAAGGCCAATCGAGGAAACAAGCCCCATTGAACCAAACATATAAAAATTGAGATCTCTGTCTTTGTAGGCATAAAGTTCCTTACAGGGTATTCCGAGATTTGTTACTGTAATTTCGTCATCAAGTTGAGAGGCAACTGCGCAAATTGCCTCGTTCCTGAGCATCAATGGCTTGATATTTGTCATCTTGAGATTAAACCCGCATGTTCTTTCCATAACCTTCGGTTTTTCTGGAAGGCTGGCAACTTCCCATGTGCAGCAGCCCGAAGCTTCCCATACTTTAGGTGATATCAGAGCAATGTGAGGCCTTAAATTTTCAAAAGCATCTTTAATTACATTTTCAAGGAGATAGATTTTTTCAGCGTCTTCAATTATTGTGTATTCCAGCTCTGCTCCTTTGAGAAGGGCTGGAAGGTGAACCCCAAGAGGAACTTGCGCTTCAATATATTCTCCATAAACTCCACGCCAGCTTGTAAGTACAGGTAATGGAATTTTGCATATTACATTTAGGGATTCTAGAGCGTTAATCATATTCCCAAGCCCTGTACTTTGAATCAGCATCATGGGTCTTCCCCCTGCGAGGTAAGCCCCGGCACAAATACCCACACCATTTTCTTCCCTAGTCAACCTGATTTCTGGGAAATTATCCGAAACAAGAAGAAGCAGGTTCTTGATTCGGTCACAGGGCAAAGTTGCAGCAAGGTCAATACCTTCTTTTTTCATAATTGCTATAACTTCTTCTTCGGGACTTGCCATGACATACCTCTTCAGCTTTCTTTTTTATTCTATAGTCCTTTAATATATATTGCTTGTTCTATAGTTCTCCACACTCAGATATTTAGATATTCTAAGGGGACATCTGGGTTTTTGGCATGAGCTACCGGTGAGATCTGAAAAAGTGTAAAGTCTTCTTTTAGCCTGATGTACCCCCCACCTGCAATATTCAGGAGAATAATATCTCCCGTTCCAACGTTTCCAGTTTTCACAGCTTTTAACAGGGAAGCTACAGCAACCGCGGATGGGGGCAGTATGTCAATCCCCTCCAACGATTCGAACAGGGCCTTAGCCTCAATAGCTTCTTCTCTGGTAATTGCGTACATCACCCCATCCGTATCACCAAGTGCATCATATAGTCCTCCTTTTATGCCATATGGAGGAGTCCGATTTGTAAGGACCGATGCATAAGTTTCCTCTATCTGTTTCTTAGCATCCTTCATATCAATTTCAGGAATAATTTTCCTTCTTTTTGCCTGCCAGGCACTGTAGATAGGTACAAAAGGAAGGTTCTGAGCAAGCTGTAATTTTGGAAGTTTCTGCCCGAATCGCCCGTCGGCCCTTAAGCGTAAGGAAGCTTCCCATGCTGAAATTCCCCCGGTTCCGCTCCCTACTGCCTGAAAATAGTGATCAGGCATTTTTCCGAGGGTTACTGCTGCATCCAGCATCACAGTGCCCATCCCATCTCTTCGGGCGATATTTCTGGCCCCGCCTTCGGAAACCAATCCAGGCAGTTTTGCAACTCTTACTGCAAGGTTGATAGCGTCAGTGTAATCGTTCCCTGGGCTCATATAGATCAAATGAACGGACTCATTCGGTTCTTCAGGCAGCCATAAATATGAAATTCCGGAATCTGGAACTACTATGTAGGCATCTATGCCTGTTAAGACCGAGACATGAGCAAATGCCCTACCTGTATTTCCGACAGAGGCAAGGACTATAGCTTTTCCACCGCTTTCTTTTAAAAGCTGCATGGTAGGGTAAGCCTCAAGTTCTTTGAAACTGCAGGTTTTGATAAAAGATCCTCTTTCTGGCCAATACCCACTGAATCCTATGTAAAGGTTTAAGAGCCCGAGTTCCCTGGCGAAAGCTTCACTTTTGTAGGTAGTGGGTCCTGCATCCGTAGTAAGTTCTTCCTGGACCGGAAGCCAGGAATGAAATCTTCCCATACCTGGCTGCTTTCGTAGATCCAGCCTTTTTTCAAAATATTCCGCCCGCAAGATGGAGTCATCGTTCTCACAGGTGAGCCTGTACTGATGACCATATTCTTTTCCGCACTTCAGACATTTTATTTTGAATTTTCCCATTGCTATCAAAGCAAATTGGGTTTCTCTTGTTAAATATATATTCCTGAAATACGAATAAAATTAAAACAATAGGTTTTTTAAAAAGAATTCAGCTGCTAAACAATAAAATTGAGCTTTAATAAACATATTTTTAACTTTTGCAGAGGGCACAGGGTACTAAAAAAGGAGAATGGAGTTTTGGAAAAAAGATGCTACAGAATTATTTGTAAATTAATTAATATAAATGAATACACCACTTTCCGTTAAATGTACACAAAAATTCAATCTATTTTCTCGATATGACAGTAACTTAAAAATTAATCTAACTTTCACTGAACTAATAGTGAGCAAACGGGCAAAAAAATTATACATCTGTATAAATGGGGGAATATCGGAGCATTAAAAGAGTTTTTAAATATAGGTTTTTTTCTGCAATATATTCAAATTATGGCTCAAGTTCGGATATTCATTCTTTCTAAAAGAAAAAAAATGATTATAAAGGAATATGATCAAAATACAATTAATGAGAC
>Ga0182010_10001032_pt1 | contig 15176 bp, 13 predicted proteins | sample 611E1MmetaG_FD_120488 | JGI IMG/M metagenome (GOLD analysis project Ga0182010, IMG submission 120488) | Permafrost microbial communities from Stordalen Mire, Sweden - 611E1M metaG | ecosystem: Environmental > Terrestrial > Soil > Wetlands > Permafrost | place: Sweden: Stordalen | collected...
AGAACCTTCTCGAAGACGTTGCCGTAGCCGTGGAGCCAGATCGTGCCGCCGCCCTGGCCGCCGCTGAAGGTGTCGATGAATATCCCGGTGCCGCCGAACAGCATGTTGGCGACGCCCCGCAGCCGTCGGAAGCTGTAGTCGATATTCGCGGTCGCGGCCAGGAACTGGTGCTCGCGAACCTCGATCGTCTGGCCCGGCGCCAGCTGCAAATGGAAGACGTGCCCGACGCCGTCGCGGCTGAAGGCGATCTGTCCGGCGCCCTTGGTCTCGGTCATGAAGATGGGCATGCCGGCCACCATGCGCTTGAAGGCGCCCTTCATCTGGTGCATCCCGATGTCGATAGAAGGTGTCTTCCAGAGCAGGATGTGATGCTCGAAGTAGACCGGCATCGAGCCGTCGAGCTCCATCGTCAGCGCCGGAACGAGCTCGCCATCGGTGCGGAACTGGACGCCCGGCCCCTGCCCTTCATCGATCATCGTCGGGAGCAACTTCGGGAGAAACTCAGTGTGCATTGGTCCCTCCAGGTGCCCGCTCCAGAGCGGCGGGGCGCCCACACTTTAGGACAGTGCGGGCGCCTTGGAAACCCGTTGGCCCCTATCGCGAGTTCGCCGCGCCCCATAACATGTCGTCTGGGGAGGCGGCTGTCGTATGTGCCGGCAGCGGCGCCTCGGATCTTCCAGGTCCGTCTGGGCGAGCGGTATCGGGTCGGTATCCATCGCCCGATGGCCGGCTTCGAAGCCCGAGGGCGGGCAGGCTCACCCGCCGACCCCGGCGAGCCAAAGGAGGGATCGAAATGACCGCCAGCGAGCCCGAGCCGGCCTCAGCCAGGAAGAGTTCGGGCTTCAATCGGTTTATGGTCCGTTGGCTCGCCTCGCCGCTCGGCGCCCTGTCCGGAAGCGTAGTGCTCGTGCGGTATGTCGGACGCATCTCCGGCGAGCCTCGACAGCTGCCGGTCAACTGCGAACCCTTTGATAACGGCTACCTGATCCGCGTCGGCCTGCCGGAGCGGAAGACCTGGTGGCGCAACTTCCGCTCGCCCTGGCCGGTGGAGCTGGTTCGTAAGGGTCGCCGGATCGGCGGCTCCGCTGTTGTGGTCTCGGGCGATACGGGCAACGGCCAGCGCCTCGCCGCCGACTACTTCACCAGGCACCACGGTGCGGCCCGCCGGGCGGGCCTGCCGAGGATGCACAAGGGCGAGGGGCCGACGCCTGAGGCTCTGCAGGCCGCGGCCGCGTCGATGGTCTTCGTCGTGGTGACGCCAGAGGGCGACAACTGACGCGCCGCAGGGACGTGGCGCAGCCGATCCGCACAGCCGTTCCGTCGTCCGGGCGTGATACCATCCCGGACGCGCCGACATAGCTCAGCGGTAGAGCAGTTGTTTCGTAAACAACAGGTCCTCGGTTCGAATCCGAGTGTCGGCTCCACCTTCCCCGTCGCAGATTGATCCGGAGTGCCGCTGTATCCTCGCCGTAGCCTGGGACCGGCGCCGGCCAGACTACCGCTAGCTCGGCTGGGTCGGGCGCCGCTCGCCCGACGTCTCCTCACGACTTCGCGGCGCTACCGCCAGAACGACCAGCGCAGCCGCCGCCAGAACCCCGATGATCGGCCAGGCCGAGACGACCCCGACCTCGTCCGCGAGGAGCCCCAGAGCCGAGGGCGCCGCGAAGACGGCTACACCGGACGCGAACGTGGCACGGGCCGATCCCTCGAGCTGGGCTTTCGGGGCGCTGCGCAGGGCGACGGCCAACCCTACGGGCCACAAACCGGCAGTGCCGGCGCCGCCGAGGAACAACCCCAGGGCCGACAGGGCGGGTGCGCTGGAGGCCCAGACCAGGCCGGCACCCACCACGACGACCAGCAGGCCGGTCGACAGCACGAGCCGCGGGCTTCGCTGTCCTCCCAGACCACGGCCGATCGCGGCCCGGCCGGCGAACATCCCTGCGACGAAGAGGCTGGCCAGAAGTGACGAGTCGGCGTCGGAGACTCCCGTCTGCCGGCCGACCATCGTAGAGCCCCAGAAGACGAACGAGAACTCGATCGAAACGCCCAAGACCAGCAGGAGCCACATGAACCAGTAGGGACCCGGCAGGCTGGCCCGACGCATGCGCACCGCTTCGGTCCGCACGGAGTCCCGCGGCCGGATGGCGGTCAGTACCAGGAAGGGCACGACCGGCACGATCATCGCCACCCGCCAGGCGTGCAGCCCGGACGCCGCCAGGCCGAGAGCCAGCGGCGCGGCCCCGGCCGCCAACATGGACACGGCGGCAGCTTCAGCCATCACCCGCCGGCTGTCGTCCCCGCTCGAACGGATCAGCTGAACGTTGGCCTGTGTGCCGAGCGCTCCGCCGCCCACGCCGATCAGGAAAGCGCCCAAGAGCGAAATCGGCAGTACCGGGGCGAGCACCACGAACGCGATCCCGGACACCAGGCTTGCCACGGCCACGTCGAGCAGCCCGCCCGAAGGCAGCCGTCGGGCTATCGCGTCGGCGGTGGCGCCGGCGGAAACGACGCCGATGGCCAGCGCGGACGCATGCAGCCCGGCCTCGAAGTCGGTGAGGCGCAGGTCGGTGCGCAGGTACGGCGTCGCGTTGCCGATCCCGTAAAGGATGTACCCCCAGACCGTCAGGTACGCGACCGAAACCCAGGTGGGTCGAAGCCGAGACGACGCGGCCGAAGCCGGTGCGGTCCTCTGGGCGGCCAAGCTGCCTAGCCCTCGACTTCGGGGGCGGGCGCCGGGCGGACGTCGAGGTTGAGTCGGTCGCTCGCAAGGTCGGCGCAGACGGCTTCGAAGCCCCTTCCGACCCGGCGTCTCGTCACCGTCCGACCTCAGATGCGTTCGCGCGACTGGTTCGCCGCAAGTCTAGCCCCGACCGGCGGAACGGCTCGCGCCCCCACCCAATGCGGCAGGCGCTCCGTGTACGGAAGGTTGCTGCGGCCGGGACGTTCTTCGCGGGTCGAATGCATGACTCGGCTCGTAGTATCGGAGCGTGCGTACTCTTCGAGGCTCGCCGACAGTCGCCGCGGCGGCCTGCGCGCTGGTGCTGGCCGTCGCGTTCGGTGCGTGCTCACCCTCCAGCGGCTCCGGCTCCGGCTCCGGCTCCGGCTCCGGCTCCGGCTCCGGCTCCGGCTCCGGCGCCGTCGCGCCGCCTCCCGGCTCCGGCTCGACTGCAGACGGCAGCATGCCCTCCTGGCTCGCATCGGTGCCGTGGTCGCCGGGGGCGTCCGCGACTGCCGGCGTGGGCAGCGGCACGGAGCCCGGTTCGAGTGGCATCGCGTCGGCCTCGAGGGCGCCGAGCCAGACGGCCGGACCACTCACCACGGCCGCACCTACGAGCCACGCCACGGCACGAACAACCGCCACGCCGCGCCCCGCCACTCCCCGCCCTGTCACTCCGCTGCCCGCGACACCGCTGCCCGCGACTCCGACCCCGCTCGCCACGGCCGTCAGCCCGTGCTACGTCTTCCCATCCTCGAACGTGTGGAACCGCGACATCTCGGGTCTGCCCGTGGCATCGAACTCGGACGCTATGGTCAGCGCGATCGGCCTGAACGCCTACCTCCATCCCGACTTCGACGCCGTCGGCGACGGCATTCCCTACAACATCGTCACGTCGAGCACGCCGACCTACACAGTCGCCTTCGATTACGCGGACGAGTCGGACCCCGGTCCCTATCCGATCCCGTCCAGCCCGAGGATCGAGGCCGGCTCCGATCGCCACCTCATAGCGATCGATGTCACCCAGTGCAAGCTGTGGGAGCTGTACGACGTCCGCCGGTCGGGCTCCGGTTGGGCGGCCGGATCGGGCGCCGTCTTCGACCTTCGCTCCAACGCTCTGCGGCCGGAAGGCTGGACGAGCGCCGACGCCGCCGGACTGCCGATCTTCCCGGGCCTGGTCCGTTACGACGAGGTCCTAAGCGGGTCGATCGACCACGCCATCCGGTTCACAGCTCCAAATACGTGCGGCTACATCTATCCGGCCCGCCATCTGACGGCCCCTGCCTGCTCGAATCTGCCGCCGATGGGTCTGCGCGTCCGGCTCAAGGCCTCGGTCGACATCTCCGGCTTCGGGCCCCACGCACAGGTCGTTCTGACGGCTCTCAAGCGCTACGGCATGATCCTTGCCGACAACGGGTCGCCCTGGTACATCACCGGCGCACCCGACTCTCGCTGGAACGACGACGAGATGCACCAGCTGCAGACCCTGACCGGGTCCGACTTCGAGGTCGTGGACACCAGCGGCCTGCGCAACGGTTGAGCGCGGCTTGGTGCGCGGATGCGCCACCGGTACTTACGAGGAAGGGGCCCAGGCGTTCCCCGGCGTGCCGGTCATGACCGACGGCGCCTAGAACCGGGCTCCGTTCGGTTCAACGGTGCGCTAGAGACCCAGAACCTCGCGGATCGTCTTGAGCCCTTCAATGACGTTGGCGACGTGCTCCTCGAACGGAACCCCGAGCTCCGCGGCGCCCTTGATCAGCTGGTCGCGCGGCACCTGTCGGGCGAAGCCCTTGTCCTTCATCTTCTTGACGACGGCGCGCGGGTCGACCTCGTCGAGGCTTCTGTTGGGGCGAACGTACGTCACCGCGATCACGAAGCCGCTCAGCTCGTCGCAGGCATAGACCGTCCTGGCCAGGGGGCTGATCCGCGGCACTCCGGTGTGGTCTCCGTGGCCGAGGACCGCGTCGACCACCTCGTCCGGATAGCCCAGCCGCCGAAGCTCCTCGGCGCCCCGCATTGGGTGGGTCTCCGGGTAACGCTCGTAGTCGAAGTCATGAAGCAGCCCGGCCGCGCACCATGTCCCGAGCTCCGGTTCGACGATTCCAAAGCGGTGCTCTGCGTACCAGCGGACGGTCGCCTCCACCGCCAGGCCGTGCTTGCGCAGCGCCTCGCCCGGCGTCCATTCGGTCAGGAGTCGCCAGGCATCCTCGCGAGTCGGAGTGGTCATGGAAGCCTCCTGCTCGGGAGGGTACCATCGACCAAGCAATGGGGACATCGGTCGCGAACAAGCCGCAGGTCGGAGGGCGCGCATGAGCAGACTCAGAGTTGCCCTCGTGCAGCTGGCCGCAGACCAGGACGTGGCCGCCAACGTGGACCGTGCCGCAGCGCTGGTCGGGAAGGCCGGCGAGAGCAAACCCGGACTCGTCGCCCTGCCCGAGATGTTCCAGTATCGGGGTCCCGTAGCGGGATTCCGCGACTCGGCGACGCAGATCCCCGGCCCATTGACGGAGCCGTTCTCCGAACTCGCCCACGACCTCAACTCCTGGATCCTCCTGGGCAGCCTGGCGGAGCGCTCGCACGATCCCATGCGGCCATACAACACCTCCGTCCTTCTCGACCCGGCCGGCCAGATCGCGGCGGTGTATCGCAAACGCCACCTGTTCGACGTGGCCATCGAGGACGGGCCGTCCGACCGAGAGTCGGGGCGCATCACGCCCGGCGACTCGAGCGTCGTCGCCCTGATGGAGGGCGCAGCCGGAGAGGTGCACGTGCGCCTGGGCTTGAGCATCTGCTTCGACCTGCGATTCCCCGAGCTCTACCGCGAGCTGGCGGCCGGCGGAGCCGTCGTCCTGGCGGTTCCCGCCAACTTCACCGAGGCCACCGGTCGCGACCACTGGGAGGTGCTGCTTCGGGCCCGCGCCATCGAGAACGGGGCCTTCGTGATCGCCCCGGCCCAGTGCGGCACCGGAGCCGGAGTGCGGACCCACGGCCGCAGCATGGTCGTCGACCCGTGGGGCATCGTCATCGCTCAGGCTCCGGACGGGCCGGGCGTCGTGGTCGCGGACCTCGATCTGGAGCGGGTTGTTGCGGTTCGTCGCCAGCTGCCGACTCAGCTATCGAGTTGAGTGCGGCCACCGCGGGAGGCATCGTTGCGGCGGCCCTGGTGCGCCCACCGGAAGCGCGTCAGCCCTCGTCTGCGGGGGACTCGCCTGGCAGCGACAAGGTGAAGGCGGCTCCGCGGCCGTCGCCTGCCGGCTCGAGCCACAGGTCGCCGCCCATGGCTCTCAGGAGCTGTCGCGAAACGTAGAGGCCCAGGCCTGTGCCGTCGCCGCTGGCCTGGGTCCCCCCGCGAGTGAAGCGCGTGAACAGACGCGTTCGATCGGCCTCCGAGACGCCGGGGCCGTTATCCGCGATGGTGACGTGGAGCCGGTCGCGGGCCGCGTCGGCCCGGATCGCCACCTCGACTCTGCCGTCGCGCCCCCCGTACTTCACCGCGTTGTCGAGGAGGGCCCACAGCACCTGATCGAGCTGGTCCGGGTCCGCCACGGCCAGCCAGCCGCGCGCTTCGTCGCGGATCTCGAAGGTCACGCTCGCGACGTTGAGGGCCTCCCAGGCCCGGCGGACTCGCGGGCCCACGGCGATGACCTCAGCCTCGGGTCTCAGCACGCCGGCCTCCAGTCGGGTTACCGTCAGAAGCTGTCGTACGAGTCGCGTCAGGCGATCGGCCTGTTCGGCGACGATCTGCAGACGCCGGTCGCTGGCGGCCTCGTCCGACACGGCCCGCAGCTGGTCCACGTAGGCGCGAATGCTTGTGAGGGGCGTCTGGAGATTGTGACTCACGCTGCGCAGGAACTCGTCCTTGGTCGCGTCGAGCTCGAGCAGCCTGGCGTTCTGGGACTCTATCTGGCCAAACAGCTCGGCGTTGCGCAGGGCCACTCCCACCTCGCTGGCGAAGAGGTCGAGAAGGTCCTGGTCGGCACGCTCCCAGGCCCGGGTCGCGGGCAGATGGCCGGTCAGGACGCCGAGTGCGTCGCCGCCGGCTCGAACCTCGGCCCGAACCGGCCGGGGATCGCCGGGGATCGTCTCCTCGGTCGGGACCGTGGCAGGGTCCACGAGACTCAGGCGGCAGTCGATCAGGCCGTAGATCGCGCACGCGTCCAATCCGGCTCGTGAGGCGAGTGCCTCCGTGCCCTGCGCCGGGTTGTACCCGGCGATGGCACTGAGCAGCGCGCCCAACTCGCGATTGCGCCGCCCCGCCTCGGCGGCGATGCGGTTGTGGCTCTCCGCCAGACGAGCCAGTTCGTCGTCGCCGCTGAGATGGATCGGCGGACTGGATTCGCCTGCGGCGACTCGTTCGACCGCAATCGTGATGCGGCGCAGGGGCGCCGTCAGGCCCGCGACTACCACCGCTGCCCCAAGTAGCCCGAAGAACGCGGCCGCGACGATGGCCGCGACAAGGAGCGTGACCATGACCCGGGAGTCGGAGTACAGGTGGGCCGCCATGACGATGCCGCCGAAGGCGGCAACGGGCAGGACGGCCGCCACGATCAGCCCGGCCGTGAGGAGGACGCGGAAGGACAGGCCCAGGCCGTGACCTCGACGGGGCTCAGGTTCCGCGCGTTCGGCCGCAGCCCTGGCCGCTCGGCCGGCTTCGGCCGCCGGATCGGCTCCGGCCGTTCGATCGGGCCCGCCAGGTAGCTCGTCAGGTGTCGTCACGGCTCGAAACCAGGCGGTATCCGATTCCCCTGACGGTCAACAGATGGACGGGCCGATCCGGATCGACCTCGATCTTCTGACGCAGCCGGCGCATCGAGACCCAGACGTACGATGGTTCGGCCTCTTCGGTGTCGGCCCAGCCTCGGGAGATCAGCGTCTCCGTGGCGACGGTCTCGCCCAGGTTTGCCGCAAGAGCGTGCAGCAACCGCGACTCGGTCGGCGTCAGCTGGACTTCCGTGCCGGCGACCGTGGCCGACCGGTGATGCAGGTCGAGCGTCAGGTTAGGCCCGAGCACCAGCGACTGGCGCGGGATTCGATCGCCGAGCCGTCGCAGGACGCGCTGGATTCTGGCCCGCAGCTCGGGGTAGTGGTAAGGCTTGGTGACGTAGTCCTCGGCTACCTCGTCGAGCAGTCGGGCCTTGCTATCGGCCGTATCGATTGCCGACAGGACGATGATCGGCAGGTCCGCTTCGGCCTTGATCTGGCGGGCCAGGGCCAGGCCGTCGACCCGCGGCATCATCAGATCGAGCAGGATCAGGTCGGGCCAGCCGGCCTCCAGCCGGCGCAGAGCCTCCTGGCCGTCCCGGGCGGTGGCCACCTCGTAGCCGTCGTCGCGCAGCTGCTCCGCCAGGACGACGAGCAGACTCGTGTCGTCGTCGACCAGCAGAATCCTTCGCGGCCGATTCTCCAGCATTCGCGCTGCCTACCTCCCCGAAGACCCGGTGACGCGGGCGTCGCCGCGAGTATAGGTGGGGGAGTGGCGGGATGGCCGAGCGCGTGCAGATTGGGTCGCGGTGCGCGTGGGGCGGCTCGGCCCGGGTCCGCCGCCTACTCCGCGTGCGGGTCGAAGTAGCGACAGCGCGGGGCGATCGGGCAGCGTTCGCAGTCGGGGTTGCGGGCGTGGCAGGTTCGGCGGCCGTGGCTTATCAGCGAAACGTGGGCCTCGTACATCTGCTCAGGCCGAAGCAAGGCCAGGTAGTAGTCATGGGCCGTATCCGCGTCCGCCTTCGGCGGGATCAGGCCGATCCGCTGGCTCACACGGTGAACGTGTCGATCCACGGGCATGAGCGGCGTCCCGAAGCTGAACAGCAGGACCACCGAAGCTGTCTTCTTGCCGATGCCGGGGATCGCCGCGAGCCAGTCGCGCGCCTCCAGCGGCGGCATCGTCGCGAGGAACTCGAGCGAGTAACCGCCGCCGTGGGCGAGCAGCGCGCGGAGCGCGGCCTGAATGCGCGGCGCCTTCTGGTTCGCCAGGCCCCCCGGCCGAATGACATCGGTCAGCTCCGGGATGGGCGCGGCCTCGACGGCGGCCCAGTCGGGCGGGGGAACCTCCGGCAGGCCGCGACCGCCCCAGCCGGCGAAGGGACGCGGCCCGGCCGACGCCCCTTGCGATGCCGGCGCGGACGGATACGCGGCCGTGAGCGAGGCAAAGGCCGCTTCGGCGTTCGTGTCCGCGCTGTTCTGAGAGAGGATCGTCAGAACGAGCTCGCTGGTTGGGTCGAGGCGACGCTGCCAGACGGGCCGACCGGCGCCTTCGGCGAGGCGGTCGAGGACGAATGGAATCAGGCCCGGACGCTTCTTCTCGAGTTGCGTCGCCCAGCGGCGGGCGACCGCGTTTGGGTCGGGGCGGCGACGGCGCGCGGACCGGGCCGGCCTCGGGGCCGGCGCCATGGCGCTCGGCTTGGGCGCGGCGACCCTGCGAGGCGGCGTCACGCGACGGTTTCGCCGGCGCCGAGGCGGGCCGACCGCCGCTCCCCGACGACGGTCCCGAGCTCCACCAGCCGGGCCAGCCGTTCGCCCGCGGTCGCAACGAGGGGCGCGGCCTTGCTCATGGCATCCTCCAGGGTCATGGGCCGGTCAAGGACCGACACCGCGAGCGCTCCCACCGCGGCCAGGGCAGCAACTCCCTCAGATAGGACTCCGCCTCCGACGGCCAGGCATGGCACACCGGACGCAGCCGCCCTCCGCGCCACTCCCAACGCTGTCTTGCCGTACGCGGTCTGATCGTCTATCCGGCCCTCGCCCGTTATCACGAGATCGGCGCCGGCCATGCGTTCGTCGAAGCCGGTCTCCTGCATGACGACGTCGATTCCGGGAACCAGCTCGAGTGACCGCATGCGCGGTGCAAGGCAGAGCAGGCCGAAACTGGTCCCGCCCGCGGCTCCGGATCCCGGGATGTCCCGCGCTCGTGTCCCGGCCGCGTCCTCGAGCAGATCGGCATAGTGCGCCAGCCAGGCCTCGAGAGCCGCCACGTCCTCCGGCCACGCCCCCTTCTGAAAGGCGTAGACAGCGGCCGCGCCTTGCTCGCCGAGGAGCGGATTTGTCACGTCGCAGGCGATGCGCATCTCGAGCTCGTGAAGCCGCGGGTCCAGCGCCGCCAGGTCCACCGCCTCCAGATCCGGGATCGGTCCCGGGAGGTTGCCGCCGGAACCGCCGCGATACCAGACGCCCAGGGCGTGAAGCAGCCCGGACCCTCCGTCTGTGGTGGCACTGCCGCCCACGCCCATCAGGATGTGGCGAACGCCGGCGGCCAGGACGGCCTGCAAGACCTCGCCCGTTCCTTCGGTCGTGGCGGTGAGCGGGCTGCGTGGCTCTCCATCTGGCAGGCGCGACAGGCCGGACGCCTCAGCCAGCTCCACGGCCGCGCGCTGGCCATCGGCGGAGAGCAGCCAATGCGCCGTCAGAGGCCGACCCAGTGGGTCGTGGGCAGGGCACTCCTGCCACTCCCAACCGCCCGTTTCGGCGATGGCCGCAAGCGTGCCCTCGCCACCGTCGGCGAGCGGGGCCAGGATCAGCTCGTCGGCCGGACGAGCCCGCGACCAGCCCTTCGCCAGGGCCCTGGCAACCTCCACGGACGAGAGCGAACCCTTGAACGAGTCGGGCGCGATCAGGATTCGCAGGCGATCACGGCGGCGGCCGATCACGATCCGGCCTCCGGCGAGTCCTCGGCCGACCCGGCCTCCAACGGGGCGACGGCCCCGCCGGCCGGACTACGCCCGTCAGGCATCCCCGACGGCACTTGCGTGCCCGAAGGGAGCGCGTCGCTTCGACGCTTCTCCAGATACTCGGGGATCCGGATCATCGGCGGTCTCTCATGGTCCGCAAGTTCGATTACCTCCAAACCCAATCGACCGTGGCCGGATCGCGGCAGCTTCATCGTCGAGCCCAGCTCGGCGAAGAGCCGTGTCTTGCGCCGTTCCTCCAGCCGCTTCATGACCGCCTGAAGGATGACGAAGCTCATCCGCGACAGGCCCTCGAGCTCCTGGTTGCGGTGGATCCTTCGCTCGAGGTCCACCTGGCCCAGACCTTCGAGGCCGCATCTGTCGGCGACGTCGATGAGGTGCCCGATCTCGACGGCGTAACCGGTGAAGAACGGCAGCGTCTCGAGCAGGCTCCGCCGTCCGGCATACTCGCCCGAAAGCGGCTGGATCAGGCCTGACAGCTCCGGGAAGAAAAGGTTCAACAGCGGCCGCGCGACCAGTTCGGTGACCCGTCCGCCGCCGCCTTCCTTGAGAACGCCGCCCTCGACGATGGGCCGGCGGTAGTAGCCCTTTACGTACTGGATCCGCTCCTCGGCGATGAGCGGCCCCACCGTCCCGTAGACCATCCGCGGATGCCAGTTGCGGACGTCTGTGTCGGCCCAGACGACGATGTCGCCGCACGTTTCGTAGAGGCTCTTCCACAGCGCCTCGCCCTTGCCCGTGAAGCTGCCGTAGCGTGTCAGGACGTTCTGGTGGACGACGACGCGTGCGCCCGCCTCGGCCGCCACCTCGCGGGTTCGATCGGACGAGTCGGAGTCGATGACCAGCAGCTCGTCCACGAGCGGGTGGCGATCCACGAGCTCGCGCCGGGCCCGCTCGACGATGACCCCGATGGTCTCCTCTTCGTTGAGGGCCGGCAGGACGAGGCTCACGGTCAGCCCCTGCTTGCGCTTCAGATCGACCAGGCGATCGAGGTCGCCAAACTCGCGGTGGTGGAAGTTGGATTCGCCGAACCAGCGCTCGACGCGCAGGGGGATCGAGCTCGCCTCGTGGGCCGCGCGTTCGGCTGCCGCCAGCGTCTCCGCCCGTGCCTCCAGCCGCTCGAACGTGGCCTTTCCTATCGCCTCGCGGGTCTTGACGACGATGACCGTCTTGCGCGAGCGAGCGGCCACGGACTCGGGCAGCGCCCCGAACAGGTACGTCTCTCCGCCGTTGCTGGTCGCCGGCGCGGCCGACGCGCCCATCACCACTATGTCCGCCGTCTCGGCTTCGCGCAGGATGGCGTTGCGGACGTTGGCGGCTTCTCGGACGGCCTGCTCCACGTGGCCGTCAGCGTGCTGGCGGATGAAGTGCGCAAGGGCCCTCTCCGACTGCGTCCTGATGCCCTCGGCGACGCCCCGCGGCACGAGGTGCAGAGCCACGACCTCCGCCTGGTACCGATGGGCCAGGGCGTCGGCGAAGCGCAGCGCCAGCTCTGCGTGGGGGCCGCCGCGTATCGGCACGAGAATGCGGTGGATCTCCGAAGAGCCACGCTGCTTGATCACCGCGATGTCGCAAGGCGAGTCGCGGACCACCTCATCGATGGTCGGTGAGAAGACCGATGCCGGAGTTCCGGGTCGCGAGGTCGAGGGCTTGCCGCCCCAACCGAACACGATCAGGTCCGTGTCCAGCTCCTTGGCCGCTTCGATGACGCCTTCGGCCGCGCGCCGCCCGATGCGAACTAGGGGATGAATCGTGACGCCTTCGGGGGCGTAGTCGAGGACTCGCTGCAGCAGCCGGCGGGCCTGACGGGCCTGCGTCGCGCCCTCGCTCAGCGGCGTCTCCTCCGGAACCTCGACGATCCCGAGGACGGTCAGGATGCCCGTCCGGCGATCCATCAGCGAGGCGCCGATGCGCACCAGCTCCTGGGCGGTCAGAGGGTTGGCGACGGGGATCAGGATCCGCGAAGGAAGCGGCGCTCGGGTCATTGGGTCGTCTCGGCGCTCTCGCCGCCCTCGGCCGTCCCCGTGCGCCTGGCCGTTCTGACTCCGTCGCCGGTCCCGGTTCCGGTACCGGTCCCGGCGGTTCCCGCGCCCCGAGCAGCCTCCGCGGCCTCCCGCCAACGCTCGACCAGGTACGGTTTGCGCAGCTCGAACTCGCGGGCCTGCCGCTCGACGTGCTCCTCGGCCTGCTCCTCCGACAGACGCCTGTCCTCTATGACCAGGCTGCCGACGCGGCCGAAGTAGATCGGGACGAACGCGGCCACGAGCCGCTCCAGCTCGACATCGCCGAAGCTCGCCGAAACGAGCAGGTCGTAGAAGACGTGGGCCCACAGGTCGTCGGGGAAGTGGAATGCGGCCACGGCATCGGACAGGACGTCGGTGGACGGCATGGAGTCGGCCGTACCCTCGCCCGACTCCCGGCCCAGTCCCAGCCGATGGGCCGCGGCCTCGGCCAGCGTTCCGGCCTCCGCGGCGAGAGCCAGAACCTGCTTGCAATTGTCCGGGCGGATGATCCGAGCCCACGTGTCGGCGAGGGTCAACGAGCCCGAGTGGAATTGCGCCAGCAGGCGCAGCGTGTTGACCTCGAGCGGAGCCGGATCCGCGTACCGCTCGAAGCCGTAGGCCGGCACGTCGTGGCTGCCGGTGATGCTCAGCCAGCGGTCGGCATTGTCGCGAGCCATCGTCATGAGCGTGCCGACGACCTGGCGGAACATCGGGCCCAGGTCGGAGCCGGGGTCCTTGGGATCGTGGATCTTGGCCCCGAGCCGCGTCTGGCAGACCGCGAAGCCGCCTGTCAGAGCCGTGGTCGTCATCCAGATATCGATGCCGAAGCGAGAAACGTCGGGCGTCCAGCTGTCCTGCTCGAGGTAGTAGCGGATAAGGTCGCCGCTGACGCCGAAGTCCCCGCCGATCGGCTGGCGGATGCGATGCCCGTACAGCGCCCGGGTCACCGGGTAGGTGACTGTGTTGGTGATGGTGCCGTCGTACTTGTGGCGGGCGTACAAGGGAGTCACGTAGTCGTAGCCGCCCTTCATGATCGGCCCGGCGAGCAGCTCGATCCACTCGGGCACGATTGACCGCAGGTCCGAGTCGACGACGACCAGCGCCTCCACCTGCAGGGCGGCGGCCATCTCGAACAGGGTTCGCAGGGCCGCGCCCTTGCCTCCGATGCCATCGACCTCGGGATAGGTGAGGCTGACCCGGTCGAGGCGATTGGTCGGGTGGACGAGCAGGATCTCCTCGACGTAGCCGGGCGGCTCGGTTTCTACGACCACCCGCTGGGTGCCGTCGGGCGAACCGGCGTCGGCGTTGACCAGGATCGGTCGAAGGTCCGGGAAGTACTGGACCAGGCCAGCCTGAGCCGCGCGGACGACATAGCCGATCGTTGCCGCGTTTCGATAGCTCGGAATGCCGACCATGATGTCGGCGGAACCGAGCCGGGCGATCTCGTCCTTGATTGCGGGAGTAAGCGCGCTGGACGGCATCGAAGTCACCGTACCACGCCGAGCGCGTCCGGGGTACGCTCGGCGCCGGGGAACCTACTTGAAAGGCATCGGGAAGATCGACCAGTCGTCGTTGCGGGCGTCCGGAAGGTAGCGGCTGTTGGCATTCTTGTAGACCAGCGCGTTGAAGCCCGCGCTGCGCCACGTGGGGACGTAGCTGGCAACGGGAGGCCGCACGAATGGCGTGATCCGAACCAGGTCGCCCGGCCTGAGCGATCCGTCGAGGAGGCGCTTGCGCTCGAGGAGCGGGACGTCGAGCAGGCGTGAGCCGTCGATCTGCAGCAGGTCGACGGCGACGAAGGCAATCGGGCGGTCGGGGTCGAGATGACGCTCGAACGTGGGTCGCCGTCCGACGCGGCTCCCAACTATCAACTGGGTCATCATCTGGCCGCCCGTCGGTGCCTGGACCGCCTCAAGCGGCCCGACTGGCTTGACCTGGGTCGGCTCGACGGTGAGGAAGCCGTCCAGGATCAGCTCTGAGGCCAGCGCCGATGCGGCGACGGCACTCGCGATCGCGGCGAACTCGGCGGTGCAGTCGATGCCGTCCTCGTCGATGATGCCTACGCTTCCGTTGTTGACCCGGGCGAGGACGCGGACCCCGCTCCAGCTGGGCTCGACGATGGGATCCCGCATGGAGCGGCGGCTGCGGCCGAAGCGCTGCGGTCGCCAGTCATCCGGGTCGAGTTGCGGCGCCGGCGGGAGGCTGCGACGGAAGAGCGGCATGGCCGGATTCTAGACCCCAACCACACCGCCGACTCGTACCACTAGTCGGTGTAGCCGGCCGGATGGGCGCGGCGCCACTCCCAGGCCGAGCCGATGATCTCCTCGATCGTGCCGTGGCGCCGCTGCCAGCCGAGCTCGGCCGCGGCGCGGTCGGCGCTCGCAATGAGCACTGGCGGGTCGCCGGCGCGGCGCGGGCCCATCCTCACCCGAATGGCGTGGCCGACCACCTTTTCGGCTGTGGCCACGATCTGGCGGTTGCTGAAGCCGGTACCGCTCCCAAGGTTGCAGATGAGCGGCTGGCATGGGCCCGTGGCGGGGCCGGTTCGGAGGTCGGCTGGGTCCGTGGCCAGGAGCGCGGCCAGGTGCGCGGCCGCCAGATCCTCGACGTGGATGTAGTCGCGGATGCACGTTCCGTCGGGCGTGGGGTAGTCGTCGCCAAAGAGGGTCACCTCGCGCCCGGCTTCCGCCGCAGCGAGAACCACAGGGACGAGGTGCGTCTCCGGCTCGTGCTGCTCGCCATTGACCTTGCTGGCGCCTGCCGCATTGAAGTAGCGCA
>Ga0182010_10001033_pt1 | contig 15173 bp, 8 predicted proteins | sample 611E1MmetaG_FD_120488 | JGI IMG/M metagenome (GOLD analysis project Ga0182010, IMG submission 120488) | Permafrost microbial communities from Stordalen Mire, Sweden - 611E1M metaG | ecosystem: Environmental > Terrestrial > Soil > Wetlands > Permafrost | place: Sweden: Stordalen | collected...
ACGCTGGAATAATAGGGGTCCACTTTGGTAAAACCATCACCCAGGCCGGTTATCCGGTCATAGTGATATACGATATCAGCCGCGGTCATTTCACGGCTGTTCGCCGGTGGAATATTCTGATAGTGGATTCCCTGTTTCATATGGAGAACATAAGTAGTAGAGTCTGTAAACTCCCAACTGGTGCACAAAAAGCCTACACAATAGTCCGGTGGAGTGTAGCCATTGGTGTAGTCGTATACTTTCGGGTCCAGTGTCCAGTCATTCGCGACCGGCTGTTCCATAAAAAACGCACAGAGCGAAGGATTAGATGTCCCAAGGTAGGGATCCCAGGTCGTGGGGTCTTTAGCCATTGGAAGTGTCAATGTGCCGCCGTATTGCGGAGTGCCAAGTTTATCCCACCAGTGACCTGTTGTGGGGGTGGAAGTAGAGGATGTTATGACAGGTGCCGTTGTCGAGGTTGAGGTAGTTACTGTGGTTTTGGTAGTAGTCGTGGTGGTTGCTGCCGCTGTTGTTGTAGTAGTAGTAGTAGTAGTTGTTGTTGTGCCGCAAGAAGCAAGTAACATGGCAGCCACAAGCAACAAGCTTAGTCCTAGCCAGATACCTTTGCGCTTCATTTCCTCCTCCATTCGATTGTTAATTTGATTCTGCTGCTAACCTAGCACATCTGGCTTAAACTACCATATCTATAAAGTAATGTCAAGCATGCATAAATAGATAACATCCCGCCAGGGAACAAAATTTAACTGAGGATTATATAAAAGGGGAAAATAGATAGCGTTGTTGCAGATACATGCAGTTTGCCTTATTGTTCAAGCAAATGGTATCATTTTTACACCGGAGGGAGAAAGATGACAAAAATCAATTCAGTGCTTGGACCGATCGATACTGCCAATCTGGGCGTAACGCTGGCGCATGAACATATACAGGATTCCTCGACGGGGATTCCACAGAATTACCCGGAATTGCTGGAGCCCGGATACATGAATCATATTATCGACGGATTGAACAAAGCACACGCCGGTGGTATCGAGACAATTATCGATGCTACTACCCTCGACCTGGGACGCGATGTGAATATTCTTGCCGAAGCTTCCCGCCGAACAGGCGTTAATATTATTGCCTGCAGCGGCTGGGCGTTGGAGAAACCGCGTTTCTTTCCGGGGGTTTCCGTAGAACATTTTGCCCAGGCCTTTATACGCGATATTCAAAAAGGAATCGCGGATACGAAAATAAAAGCGGGAGTGTTAAAGGGCGCGAGCGATAAAGCGGGCGTGCTTCCCGGAGAGGGAACAGTGCTGCGTGCAGTTGCCTGGGCGCATCTCCATACAGGTGCTCCGATCATGCTGCATTCCCACGCTGTCAATCAGGTAGCGCGGCAGCAGCTAGCTATCCTGAAAGAAGAAGGTGTAAATCTCTCAAGAGTAAAAATCGACCATGCCAATGATACGACAGATCTGGCTTATCTTACATGGATACTGGACCAGGGGTGTTTCCTGGGTTTGGACCGTTACCCGGGTTCGGTTATCAGTCCGTCAGACCGTACGAAAACTTTAAAAGCATTAATCGATGCCGGATATGCAGACCGGCTTTGTGTTGCGCATGATTGGTCGCTGGCGCGGTGCCTGTCTACAACCTCGGTCGCCGGTTCGCCGGCAAAAAGGGCAATTATCAATCCCCAAGGATTTCTTTATATTAAAGAAGTGGTCTTCCCTCAATTACGTGAAATGGGGGTCGGGGAGAATGTTATTCAAAAGCTCCTGATCGATGGTCCGCGTAATTTCCTGGCAGGCGCTGGCAGCACAAAGGATTCAATTTAAATTTAATTATTCAACAGGCCGGTGTAACCGCCTAAAATCTGAAATTCTCACCGGTTTTAATTGTCTGACTCTGCTATGCCTCATGGTGTTCGATCCACTATTAACGGCTATTGACACGATAAAGCGTCGAATGATAGCATGAGTTTTGTTCGTATATTTATCCATGTGAAATTCCATCACGAAAAATACCTGTGAAGCATATAGGAATAATTATTTACGAATGCAAATCGAGCCAAATTTTATTACAAAACAAAGGAGATTTAGTGGCAAACATCAACCGCATATTCAAAGTAAATGGCAAACCGTTCTTTCCCATTGGCAGACACCACCTTTATATGGGCGGTTATACTGCATGGAATGAAGCCGAGAGTGAAATGAGCTTCAAGGGATTGAAGATGTGCAACGGTAATACTATGTGCGTCCCGATCTACTGGGACCAGATAGAACCGGAAAAAGGCAAGTATGACTTCGCCAGCGTGGATACCCTGATCAAACTTTCCCGCAAATATGAAGTCAAATTAATTTTCTTGTGGTTTGCGCACTGGAAGAACGGGGTGATGGACTTTGCGCCGGGATACATGAAAGCCGACCCGAACAAATACAAGCGGGTAACGGCACAAACCGGCGGCACGCTGTGGGTTCTTTCTTCACATTGCAAAGCGAATCTGGAAGCCGATAAAAAGGCGTTCACGGCGGTGTGTAGACATATTAAGGATGTAGACGGTAAAGAGCAAACTGTTATCGGTCTGCAGATTGAAAATGAGCCGGGCATCCTCGGCAGTGAGCGTGATTACGGCTCCGAAGCCGAAGCGGAGTTCAATGCGGCAGTGCCTGCCAAATTACTGTCTGCGATGAAGGTGGCAGGTGAGGGTAAAGAATATGACATCTGGCAAAAAGCCGGCGGCAAGGCGTCAGGCAGTTGGCCGGAGATCTTCGGCGCAGACGCCGGTGAAATGATGACCGCGTGGAGCATCGCCTCTTTCATTAATGAAGTTGCCAAGGCAGGTAAAGCCGTTTACAACATTCCCATGTTCGTAAATGTGTGGTGCATGGAACAACCATGGTGGCTGATTCCGGGTGAAGCTTATCCATCCGGCGGTGCGGTAAACAAAGTGATCAATATCTATAAATGGTTCGCGCCATACATAGATTTGCTTGCGCCGGATAATTTCCAGCCGGATCGCATCAATCATAATGCTGTGTATACCAACTATGTCCGGGATGATAATCCGTTGTTCATTGTCGAATCTCATCCCAATCTGAATTGCATGATGTACGATATTGCCGATTTCAACGCCATCGGCTACTTTGTGCACTTCAAACAATTACCGGATGGTTCGGTGCCGCCGGAGCAGCAAAGAAGGATTTCGCTGACCCGCGTCGTCGCGGCAATGTTACCGCTATTGCTTAAATACCAGGGAACCGGCAAGGTGCATGCCATCGAAGAAGGCGACCCGGGCATTCACGGGAGACTGAAATACCCGATGGAGTTCGACGGGTACCTGGGATTAATCGAATTCAGCGAAAGGAATCCGGAGCGCGGCTCAGGTTTGATTGTGCAGGCTGCTAAAAATGAGTTCTACGCGGCCGGTATCAACATCCGGTTAATGTTACGTCCCAAGCCGGTAATGGGCAAGACGCCGGTGGCTTTACTGGGCGCTGTCGACCTGTCACATCCCAGTTTCTGCAATTATACTGATAGAGTAGATTGGGGGCATTTCGACAAGAATGGCAAGTTCGTATCGGACGTGCGGCGCAACGGCGACGACATGCGCGGTGGTGTCTGGGTGGGGCCGGATAATACTGTCACCCGGATCATAACCAGCGACTAAAGTTTTGATATAATTGGCGGCGGAGAATCACAATTCTCCGTCGCCCTCAATGAAAAATAGCTATTAAAGATCCGAAATTGTGGCCTTTGAAAAAACGTGACTGCCTCCACTGATTAATAAAATATTTGCCATTTTACTCCTCCTGATTTATGCTGACCAGCTTACAGAGTTCAAACGCAATTTCCCTGCTTAAATTTGTCTAAACATTTTGCGGAATAAATATGATAAAGACCATTCGGACGTTTTGTTTCCATTTTACAAAAACAACATTGACAATTCTGAAGCACAATGATAGCATGTGTTTAATTTAAATGCATCCAAAAGAACATCCGTATGGAATATAAATAATTAAGCGTATAAGAAATAAAAATTTTTGAATACCTGGCACGCGTTATATATTGATAAAAGGAGGTACTATAAAATAACTATCGCTCGTTTTAACCCGGATTATCTCGGGTTTTCGCTGCTTTGAATCGCTGCCATGTTGGCTGCAAAACATTCACCCGCTTCCAGCCCCTGATGATATTGACAAATAAGTGAAAATGGAGGGATAAATTGAAGAACAAATTAATTTTGTTAGCTTTCAGTGTCTTTTTAATCGGCACGATGCTCCTTGCTTCCTGCACTACGACAACCACGACAACAACAACCACGACAACAACTACAACAACGACTACTACCAAACCGCCGGTAACTTCCACATCGACAACTGTTTCGACACCGGTGAAAACAACAACTCCTACTACCACAGGTAACTGGTGGGATTCGCTAGGTAAGCCGGTATACGGCGGCACTATGACGCTGCGGCTGCAAAACGACATTGTCAGCTTTGACCCTTATTTCGGCGGGCAGATGAACGTAGAATGCGATTACCTGGAAAGACTGATGATGGATGACTGGACGCTGTCACCATCGGTATTTGCCTATAATATTACATGGCGTCCTCCTCAGTACCTGGTGGGCCAATTAGCTACCGGTTGGGAATTTACAGATCCCAACACTTTTACATTCCATATCCGGCCAAATGTGCATTGGCAGAATATTGCGCCGGTGAACGGACGGGAATTTGTTGCGAACGACGTGGTTTTTCATTACGATCGCATGTACGGACTGGGACTTGGTTTTAAAGGCAGTCCTTTCGCCAACAAAGCGACCTACGCCGACTTGATTTCCATCACGGCTCCGGATAAATATACGGTTTCTTTCAAATGGAAAGGGAACAACCCTGAAGTTATCATGGAGACCTTACTGGCTGTAAATACCGACCTTCAATTTGTGGCTCCTGAAGTAGTGAACCTGTGGGGTGACGGCAACGATTGGCATCATACCATCGGGACCGGACCTTTTATTGTTAGTGATTTTGTCTCCGGCGCTTCGGCAACATTAGTCAAAAATCCGAATTACTGGGCTTTTGACGAGCGGTATCCGAAGAACCAGCTTCCTTACCAGGATGTGATTAAGTACCTGATCATCCCTGACCCGGCGACCGCAATGGCTGCCATGCGCACCGGCAAGATTGACGGAATGGACGGACTAACGCGCACTCAATCGCAACAGCTGCAAAAAACAAATCCTGAGATCAACCTGATAATCACACCGAGCGGCAATAGTTCCAGCATGGACCCGAGAAATGATGTGAAACCGTTTAACGATATCAGGGTCCGGCAGGCAATGCAGATGGCGCTCGACCTGCCGTCGATCGCTAAAAATTATTACGGCGGGATGTCCCAGCCGTATCCGGTCGGATTGACAACAGCTTCGGAATCCGGGTGGGCATGGCCTTACCAGCAGTGGCCGCAGGACCTGAAAGACCAGTATGCTTACAACCCCACGGCTGCCAAGAAGCTGTTAGCTGATGCCGGTTATCCCAATGGTTTTAACACTGACCTGGTAGTCGATAGCGGCGGCGATCTCGATTTTGTTCAGGTTGTGGCATCTTATTTCGCCGCGGTAGGCATCAACATGGAGATCCGCCCGATGCTGTCATCGGCTTGGGTTGCTTTTGTCCAGCAGGGGCATAAGAACGACCAGATTGGCATGCGCGCCGGCGGGTCGCTCGCATTGAGTTATGAACCGAGCAGACAACTGCAGCGGTTCTACACCGGTTACTCGACTAACTACGCGATGGTTGCCGACCCTAAATTTGACGCTTTCTATAATAGCTATGTGGCGGCTACCAGCGTCGACGCGATGAAAACCATTCTGCAGCAGGCGAACGATTACGTCGCGCGACAGCATCTGGTCGTCGCTTTTGTTGAGTCGAGCAGTTACCAGTTGATTCAGCCGTGGTTTAAGGGCTACAACGGTCAAACCGGCGCAATCTCCGGTACGGGAACAGGTCCCAGCACCGGTTTCTATCTGGCGCGGTACTGGATCGACCCGACTTTAAAGAAATAACAGCGATTACGGTTAAAACCGGCGACTAAAATAAAGGCGGCGAGGAGTTAGATCTTCGCCGCCTTTTATAATTCGCATTTATTAACTGATCGCTGAATACCGAAAGCTACCGATTTGATTCCTTTCACGTAGTCCTTTTCGATCTCGAACTTTAGTGCCCCACGCGGCTTTTCAATTGCGCTGACTAATGTCCCATGCTCTTTTTCAGTGTGCGGTCGATCCAGAAACGGGCTGAATAAAAGCTCAGCATACTGGGGCCGCCCGAGCCCATCCAGATCGAGTGAACCTGGGCGTTGAAACCTTTTAGCCACGGCTGGCATAATGAGTATTGCAACGGCAGTAACAAAGAGATTGCGTAATGCTGGCGTGCTACGCGCTCGTTGGCGTCTCTCAGCACTTTCTTCAATTCGTCTTCATTCGTCGCCGCCAATGCCTTCGGATAGAAGGAATCGAAAACCGGGTCGGCCACCATCATGTGGTTAGCGGAGTAGCCGGTCTGGAAGCGGGTGATCGCTCTTAACGGAGCGTAGGTATGACCGAGCGGACCGTACGGACGGTAGATCAACTGATCGTGTTTTTTCTCGATTTCCACGTAATTGACCCAGTCAGGGGTCTTCATCACGCGGACTTCCATATCGATGCCGATATCCGCGAAATAGGATTTGACGATCTGTAGTAATTCCATGTCGCCGTCTGTGTCGGCGATGACGTTGGTTTTGAATCCATTGGGATATCCGGCTTCCGTCAGCAATTGCTTGGCCCTCGCCGGATTGTAAGCGTATTCGTCCTTCAGTTCCTGCGGCCAATCTTCATAGGGGAAGCCCCAGCCTTTCATGTATTTGGTTGCGGTCAAAGTGGAAGGATAAGGCTCCACGGAACCATTGTAATGCTTTTTCGCTATCGCCGGCAGATCGATGGCCATCTGCAGGGCCATGCGGACCCGGATGTCATTGTAGGGCGGCTTATCATTGCGGGGCTGGATGGAAACGGTCGGTGAGCCCGGTGTCGCAATCTGGATAATCTCTGGGTTGGTTTTCGCGATGGCTTGCGCCCCTTTGAAGGAAATCTGGTTCATCACATCGATCTTACCCTGGCGCATCGCTTCTATCGCCTCGTTTTCATCCAGCATGATCAGCAGCTTCAGTTTGTCGGCGTAGGGCAGCTTGTTCTGCGGGTGGCGTTCATCAAAGGCCCAATAATCGGGATTCTTGACCAGCGAGGCATATTTACCGGCAACAAACTCTTTTAAAATATAAGGCCCGGTGCCGATGGCATGGTGCCAGTCGCGCATGTCGCCGTATTTTTTCACCACATCCGGGTTTTCCAGGCACTGCGCCAGACTGACGTTGTGCAGCGTCTCCATGATGAAATCCGGATTGGGTGTTTTAAATTTGAAAACCACAGTATATTTGTCCGGCGCGTGGATAGAAAGCAGATCCTGGAAGCGGATGTCCGTGGCGCGGTAGGGACTGGCTTGCAGGAAACCGCCGCCCAGGCCGTATATCCGGTGATAGTGGAACAGGACATCATCGGAAGTGAACTCGCGGCCTTTGGCCGGCGGGATATTCTGCCAGTGCACGCCTTTGCGTAAATGGACGATGTGCGTGGTGGGGTCGGGGAACTCATAGCTTTCCGCCAGGTTACCTTTCTGGTATTTGGCCGGGTGCCAGGCGATCTGGTAATCCCATTCTTCGGGGTTGACCGTCCAGTCATCCGCCACCAGCCGCTCCAGCCATGCGCCGTAAATGCCTGTCAGCCCCTCGGTGAAATAAGGGTCGAAATTCACCACGTCCCGGTTGATCCTGATCACCATCTCATCGCCGTATTGCGGTACGCCCAGTTTATCCCACCAACTTGCAGCTTTCTTTTCCATTTCAATCTCCTGCGACTTGACCGGTTATTATCCGAATAATGAATGAAACCGATTTAAGAATTGAAGGCAATTTTATAACGAAGAGGCGGGAATGTCAATGAAAAAAAGTGATAAGTTAACAGTTTTGAGTACTGAGTGCTATTGACAATTAATTGGCCGGGGTCTATCTATGGCATGTCCACTATGACAGTTTAGGCAGAGCCTTGATCATGTCTGCTTCTACCGGTATATTGGACACTTCTTACTTTTTCATCAGCGAAACACGATCCGGTGATAGTGTTTGTTTAAAGCCTTGAGAATAATTTGAAGTTGAACCCGCTATGACAATTTAGATAGAGTATAATAGTTGTCACTCAGGGCTTGACATACTGTGCAGACCCGGAGGAAGATTCGCGGATCCGACAACATTTAGTATCTTGCCTTTCAGTATTGCAAGCGCTTGGTTCCGTTCAAAAATTTAACATATAAGATTAAGAAGGATGTATGGGTTGGCAGCTCTACTGGATATGGTTGGCCGTGGCCAGCGTTATTACTTTTCTTTTGTACGGGTTCGACAAAGCCCGGTCTAAGAACGGGGGTTGGCGCGTGCCGGAAATCGTCTTACATGGGTTGGCTTTAGTGGGGGGATTCCCCGGCGGTTGGGCCGGACGATCGGTGTTCCGGCATAAGACTAAAAAGGGAATATTTGTGTTTGTTTTGGTTGTCAGCACAGCGATTCATCTGGGGTTGGCGTATTGGCTGTTTATTAGGTAGTTTGGATAATGGAAGTACCTGTGGAAAGGTAAATATTCCAATGACTATGCTGGCCCATTCTGAACCGGAAAATATTCAGTTATAATGTGCGCTAATATTGCTTATAAAAGTCCATCACGTTGCAAACATTGTAGATAATATTGTAAAATTCAATAAGCATATATTGTAGTATTCGATAGCGAATACATTTAAAAATACAGAGATGTTTTTTATTTAACTCCTGGTTTATGCGGACTCTTTGATTTGAGACAGCGGGTTTTGTTTAGCCTCATAAATGCTGAAAAGGGAACATATTTTCTCTTTTTTAAAGCAGAATTGCGCGGAATATAAATCCGGCAATATTATTACTAAATTAAAGGAGTAAACATGGCGTCGAGATTTCAACTGACCACTGCGATTTTATTTGGTGCCGGGGCTATCGATAATCTTGGTGAAGAGGCTGCCAAATTAGGGAAAAAGGCCTTGATCGTGACCTATCCTGATATCCGGCGTATCGGCTTATTGGACAAGGTTGTCAAGGCTTTGAAAGAGAAAAACATCGAAGTAGTGATCTTCGACAAGGTGCAATGCAACCCTCGTATTACCACCGTTGATGAAGGGGCAGCTTTCGCGCGCAAAGAAAAACCCGATTTCCTGATTGGGCTCGGGGGTGGCAGCGCGATGGATACCACCAAAGGCATTGCCCTGGCAAGCAGCAGCGCCGGCTCTATCTGGGACTACGCTGTACCAGGCTCAACGGCAAAGGGCCCGATCTTGCCGATTATCCAGGTACCGACAATCGCCGGCACCGGTTCGGAGTTGAACGGCAGCGCGGTTTTAACCAATTGGGAATCACATATTAAGACTTCAATTGGCGGAATTCCCGCTATGCAGGCTAAACTGGCTCTTGTTGATCCAGCATTGACCTTGACTGTCCCAATGCGACAGATCAAAGCCGGGGGCGTGGACATTTTATCTCACCTTATTGAATATTATCTTACAGATGATACCCCGGGTCCCCTGACCGATGGTATCAGCGAAGCCGGTATGAGAATGGTCGTGGAATACCTTCCCCAGGCGATAGCCCATCCTGAAGACATTAAACCCCGCATCCAGCTTTCCTGGGCGAGCACGGTTGCGATGTCGAAAATAGCCAGACTTGGCGGGGGAGGGGGTGTGATGACCTGTCATAGTATCGAACATGCGTTAAGCGGCTATTATGATATTACTCACGGAGAGGGTCTGGCTGCTTTGTTACCGGTTTGGATGAGGCATTATTATAAAATCAATAACACCAGGTTTAATCTCCTTGGCAAAAACGTATTCGGTAAAAAAGACGGACTTAAGGCCACCGAACAGTTCCTCGAAAGTATTGGAATGTTATTAAGGCTTAGCGATTTGGGCTGCAAATTGGAAGATACCGAGATTATCACCGATCTGGTGATCAAATCGTCTCCCCCTTCACTTAAATTAACCGCGGCCAGTATCGCGGAAATCTACCGGGATTCATTTAAATAATTAATATTATCTGCCCTTGTAAACTGCTTGAATAGGTTGCTTGCATCTTAAACAGTAATAATTTCCCGTTAGCCCGGGTCTTTTACTTGAAGGACTCGGGCTAATACGTGTTCTATACTTCTCTTCCGGATCATGCCCCGAATCTCAAATCCTAAATATAAGCTGAAGGTTGATAGCTATTTGGTAACCGCTATCGCGTATACTGTGACTAATGTCATTGTGGATATGCGCCGGGTCTGCCAAAATTGGTAAGATATATTAAGTAGAACTTTTTCGGGGGTGTAAAATGGCAATCGCGCATGGTGATAAAGAAACCAAAAACATCGGCAGCTGGCAGGAATTGTTTGTGCCGTCCACGTCGGACCACGTGAAAAAATTGCGGAATGATGCCATCCGGACGCCGGAAGTTTGCCTGGAACGCGTGCGGACAGAGATGAAGCTGTTCGACGCTTACAAAGACGAGCCGCGCATAGTTCAGCGCGCCCGTTTCCTGGAAACGTATCTGAAAGACAAGACTGTGTTCATCGGGGACGATGAGCTGATTGTCGGCAATATGAATAGCAAAGTCCGCGGTTCCACCATCGGCAGCGTAGCGACGCGCTGGCTGGAGCAGGAACTGGACGACCCGGTAAAAGATCCGCAGATCCGTCCCTTCGACCGCCATATTATTTCCCCCGCCGAACGCAAAGAACTGCGGGAGTCGATTATTCCATTTTTCAAAGATAAGAAATTACTACTCGATGATAACCTTGAAAAAGTTGATGACGAGCTGAAAGAAAAAGCTTACCCCACTGTTGCATCGTGTCCTCATATTCCGGATATCGCCGACTGGCAGATGAGCGGGGACATCGGGCACCAGATGGCCAACTACGAGAAAGTCCTGTATAAAGGGTTGAAAGGTATTCGCGCCGAAGTCGAGCATTACCTGGCTGAAGTTGACCAGCCGTACGACCATTACAGCATCCAGGGAAAGAAGGATTTCTATAAGGCTGTTTTGATCTCTCTGGACGCGGCCATTGCTTACGCCAAGCGCTACGCCGACCTGGCCAAAGAAAAAGCCGCTAAAGAAACTAATCCCGCACGCAAGAAAGAATTGGAGCGGATCGCTGAAGTATGCGCCCAGGTACCTGCCAATCCCGCGCGTAACTGGTGGGAAGCCATTCAATCCGTGTGGATGATCCACGTTATTATTACCAGCGAACTGTCCTCTGCCGTGCATTGTTTCGGACGTTTCGACCAGTACATGTACCCGTTCTACAAGAAATCGGTGCTGGATGAAAAAACGATGACCCACGATCAAGCGCTGGAACTGCTGGAAATGTTCTGGATCCGCACCAACGGCACCGGCTTGCGCAGCTACGAATCCGTGAAAATCCTGACCGGCATGGGTTTGGGCAATAACCTGACCATCGGCGGGCAGACCAGTGACGGTAAAGATGCCTGCAACGAAGTTACGACGCTTTGTCTGGAAGCCGATGAGGAACTGGGCGTTTTACTGCCTGAAACCGGCATGAGGATCTGGTCCGGCACGCCGGATAAGTATCTGCGTAAAGCGTGTGAAGTCGTCCGTCTTGGACGCGGCAAACCGAAATTCTTTGGCGATAAAAAAGGTATTCAACTTTTAGCCAAAGGTTATCCTGAACTTTCTATTGAAGACTGGCGTAATTATTCATTGCTGGGTTGCACCGAGACCAACCTGCCGCATATTACGATGGGCAACCTGTTCGAGGGAGTTAATGTAGTCGCCAAGATCATGGAACTGGTGGTGCATAACGGCAAATGTGCGTTGTGCGGCAAACAGATCGGTCCGCTGACCGGCGACCCACGCACCTTTGAATCGATGGAAGCCGTACGCAAGGCTTTCCGCGAGCAGGTATTTTACTGGATAACCTATCTGGTTAAAGGCTCGAAAGCCTTGAAAGAGAATCAATCCGCCTGGTATCCGGCTCCTTTCAGTTCGTCATTATCCGAAGGACCGCTGGAGAGAGGGATCGATATCACGCAGGGCGGTGCCTGGTTCACCACTTACGGCCTGTTCCTGGCCGGACTGGCCGATACTGCCGATTCATTGGGCGTGATCGATAGATTGATCTTCCGCGAGAAAAAAGTGACTTGGGATGAATTGATCCGGGCGCTTAAAGCGGATTGGAAAGGTTATGATAATCTACGCCAGCTCTGTATCAACGGTGTGCCGAAATACGGCAATGACGATGATTATGGCGATGAATGGGCGGCATTCGTGATGGATACCTGGGCTGACAGTGTCGACTGGATCAATACTCAGAAAGAACTGCTGCCGCGCTGGGGCGGACGGTATGTCGGCGCGATGACTACCGGTTCGAATACGGTCGCTTACGGGCATAATGTCGGCAGTCTACCAAACGGGCACATTTCACCTTCGCCGCTGGCCGATACGATGTCGCCGGTGCAGGGTGTCGATAAGAACGGACCGACCGCGGTAGTGAAATCGGCAGCCAAGTTGCCTACACACCGGTTTGCGCTGGGCGGACCGTTAAATCTGAGATTAAGTCCGCAGCTGGTGGCAACCGAACGCGACGTGGAAAATCTGATGTCCTTCCTGCGCGCGATCGAGGAACAGGGAATATACCATATTCAATTTAACATAATAACAAGTGATGCCCTGCGTAAGGCAATGAAGGAACCGGAAAAATACCGCGATCTGATGGTCAGAGTTGCCAGCTTTACGGTTTATTTCGCCGACCTCACTGCTGAACAGCAGATCGATATCATCAACCGCACCGAGCAACAGGGCTGGGCAAAAGTTAATTAAGTCAGGTTTAACAATGGAAACAAGGTGGAGCCCGATTCAATCGGACTCCACCTTCTTCTTTTCGTTTTGTTCAATTCGCATGGAGCAAATAATCTGCCATATATTGCCCTTTCCGGATACAATACCGGGTGTTGTTTTTTTAAAAAAATTAATGTATACTACCTTCATTAATTGTAATCGGGTATGCTCAAGCCGTGTCACAACAAGCTTGTCGAAAAAGCTTACAAATTAAACGGTTTGGAATAAAGGAGGCCTTTGAAATGGAAGAAAAACAAAAGACACCGGACACTAATAAAACAGACACCGGTAAAACCGACAATAGTAAAAAACACGCCACTATTCTTGCCGTAATCGGAATAATCCTGGTTATTGCCGGCATACTAATCGTAAGTGTGCATGGTAATCCTCTACGGGGTTCGGGTTTGGGCACAATTTCGATCCTCGTGGGTATTGTGTTGCTGATCATTGCCGGTTTGAGGGCTTTTTATAAACCAGCTAAATAAACATGATATCTCAGGTTTTTAACAAAAATATCCGGGACAACTGTATACAGCGTGCGTAAAATGCCATGGCAATTCTTATGCGATATTCGATTACGGCGTGGCATGTACCAGTTCCAAAGCTATTGATGTAGTCATCAAGCGCACAAACATTTGTACAATAGCTGGATAGAACTGTGTGCCTGCATTCTGGATGAGTTTTACCAAAGTTTCCTCTTTGGTGCGTGTTTCATTCCGCTAGGGTTTCTCGGAAGTTATGGCATCAAAGGAATCTGCGACCGCCAATATTCTAGCGTCCAGCGGGATTCTTTCTCCCTTGAGACCGGAAAGATAGCCGTTGCCAAATAGTGTTAAATCCAACAATTCTATCGTTCAATTAGGTAGATTTGAAAAATGATTAAGATATCAAACGTTGTTTTTCCAGGTTAACTTCCGCTGGAACCGTAGGGCAAATTGATAATAACCGGTTGTGTTTTCAAAGAGGTTTTGTTCCTAAATTACCCGGTTCCGTGTTTTACCCCTGGCGATCGAGGCGAAGATACCCAAAAAGCACAGGATTGCCATGATGATAAATGCGGTTCTCATACTTTTCAGAAAGAGCGGATAATATTCAGGAGTAATTTCCACACGCCCGATGTATAGGGCAAAGAGTAATAGCGAAATACCGAGGCTGAAAGTCTGACCGGTCAGCCGCATTGTGCCGAGCATTCCCGATGCTACGCCGTAAAACTTCCTTTCCACCGAACCCATCACTGCATTTGTATTTGGCGAGGAGAATAGTCCAAACCCGAGGCCTAATATAATCAGACTTACGATAATAAAACCGATACTAGCGCCGTTACCGACAAAAATGAGCATCACTAATCCGGCGGTGGTCAGCGCCATCCCGATCGATGCAATGATCAGCGGCTCGATTCTATCCGAGAGGATACCGGCGAGTGGTGAAAAAATCGCCATCATGACCGGCTGTGCAATCAAGATCAGCCCTGCCTTTTCCGGCGTGAATCCCTTTATATACTGAAGGTACAGGCTTAAAAGAAAGCTCACTGCAAAGGTCGCGCTGTAATTAATTAATGCGGCTAAATTCGAAAAAGCAAAGACTATATTGTTTTTAAATAATTCTATTTGCAATATGGGATGTTTTTGTTTTATTTCCCATCTTACAAAAATCACAACCGCCACTACTCCTGCAGCGATCAGCCAAAATCCCCATAAAGCCGGGAAAACAGAAAAAGCGTACATGATTAAAATGAGGGATACACCGTAGATAATTGCTCCCGGCAGATCGAACTTCTCGCCTCTGGCATCTGCCCATTCCCCCTTCAGTTTCCAGAAAGCGATTATTGTTATTATCAAGCCGAGTGCGGCGTTAAAAAAGAAAATACCCTGCCATCCTAAGTGCTGTGTAAATAAACCGCCGGCCAACGGGCCGAGCGATAATCCCGCATAGGTAGCCGCAACGTTGATTCCCAGCGCGCGGCCTCTTTCTTTTGGTGGAAAAACGGAAGTAAGAATCGCCACTCCCGTCCCAAAAATCATCGCGCCGCCCAACCCCTGCAGAGCGCGGAAGACAATTAACCAGATACCCGAACCAGCGGTGGTGCAAAGAATCGAAGCAACGGCATCAATGATGATGCCGATCCTGAAGATCAATTTTCTACCGTAAATATCGGCAAAACGTCCAAATGGAACCAGAAACAGGGCGGCTGCTAA
>Ga0182010_10001035_pt1 | contig 15158 bp, 9 predicted proteins | sample 611E1MmetaG_FD_120488 | JGI IMG/M metagenome (GOLD analysis project Ga0182010, IMG submission 120488) | Permafrost microbial communities from Stordalen Mire, Sweden - 611E1M metaG | ecosystem: Environmental > Terrestrial > Soil > Wetlands > Permafrost | place: Sweden: Stordalen | collected...
CCAGCTGGAGGATCCATGGGCAGATCGTGAAGTTCCAGTATCTCTTGGAGATGCGTCAGATCCTCTTCGCCGACATTTCGATGATAATCGTCAATCAGGTGGCCAAGCGTCGTAATCGGCCTATTATGGTCGAAATTAGTCTCTTTATCAGGTAAAACTAAAAGAATAAGCCCTCCGGGTTTAATAATCCGTATCCACTCCGTTAATGCCTTGAGGGGATTGGCGATATGTTCGAGACAGTTTGAAGATATCACAAAGTCATAAGTTCCGGATGGAATTCGATTTAATTCCGTGCCGTCGTTAATATATTGGTATCCAACTTTATCATCCCTATAATGATAATTAATCCCCTCCTGAATTGAGCCTTCCCAAATCGTACTTGCAGAAAAGTTACATCCATCCAGTCCATCAATCAATACATATATCGGAATGCCATCTTCACCTTTAAATATTGGACTCGGTCCACCTATTTCAATGCCTTTCTTACCCTTGAACAACTGTGCGTATTTGCGAAAATTAATGTCGGTAGTCGCTGTTTCTTTTTTCATCAATCATCCGGATATGTATTGAAAAATCTTTTCGCACTGTCGGTCCCAACTATTGTCCGCTATCCCTTGTAGGGCGTTCGAAACTATTTTCCTTCTGAGTTGATTATCATCAATAAGCTTCGCGATTGAAGCTGAAACAAGGCCGGGAAGAGGTTCGGTAACTACCGAATTGATTTCATTAATGAATAACCAGTCTGTATCTTTTTTGTAATTTGTGACTACTGCACACCCGCATGCCATCATTTCAAACGGCAAATAGGAAGGATGTTTCGTCATCATGAGTACCAACCCGATGTCTGCGATCCTATAAATTTTCGCCAACTTAGTCAGATTTTGTATGCGACCAAGATTGGTGATATATCCCTTCACTCCATAAGTTTGCTCGTCCCAATCATTACCGGCAGAATAGATATTTATCTTGTCCCCATATTGTTTTTTTAATCTCATCAATGAAACTATTGCAAGCTCAAATGCGTTTCTGTCCTGAGCAGGACGACCATAAAAAAGAATGTTAATTTTATTTTTATCCGAAGAGAGCTTATTCAGCAATTGTTTTTTATCGATAGTAAGAAGCCCCTTGTCTACACAAGGCAGAAATGAAACGCATTCCATGTTGAAATTAGTACTAATATAATCGGCAAGACCTGGCGTATTGACAATGCCTCTGAAGCCCAAGCGATAGGTCATCTCTGCAAGTCCGTAAAAAGAGCCCGCTGAATAAAAAAGAGGCTCATAATCCTGAATGAAATAGAATTTAGCTTTAGTGCGGTTGAACTTAGCACTTATAAAGCAGGAAGTCCAAAAGGTGGCAATAGATAAATCTGAAGCTGGAATAGCATCGGGATTACCGTCATAATAAAAGTATAGAGAGTCGGTAAGCTCTGGGAACCGCCCGATTATTTGGCCTCGCAAATCCTCAAAAACAGCTGGTGAGGCATCGTAAATAACAAAATTGTTCATAATTCCATTTTTTTGGAAAAAACCGGCAAACCGGAAGATTGTATAAATACCTCCGTAAAGAATGTATTCAAAACACGGTATGAACCACGTTATGATTTGTGGTTTAGGAGTACGACCCCCATTGACAATCAACAGGTGCTGTTCGATATCAGTAGAATTTAAATCTATTGCAGATATATAATTTATTCGAGTCATTACCTCAGGCACCCTCGTGTCCTGATTTGCGACTGACACGTCGACGTCATTGCCAGTTAAACTGCGAATCGTATTGCTGAGGATCGTTCTTATTTTTGACATGCTTATCCTTGAACCAATCAACGAAATAATAATGTTTCAAATTGTTTGAATGTTTTTCGTATGAATCTGCGACGGTATGTGTGTGGCGGGAATATTCGATCCATTATCTTAAGGGCTAGGCCCATGGCAATCAATGGACGTGATGCTCTAACTGTTGCAAGTTCTCTTTCCAAGTCCGTTATTCGCGCTTGTGATTTCTCAAAAAAGGGGTCTGCTTTCATCATGAGGAAAGAGCTTGGCGATTTCACGATATTTGCATCGGAACACAAAGAAATCAGATATTCTTTTGTCGGAGAATTTTCCGAAAATGTGATCATATTTTTTTCATAATCGGCAAGAATAGCCTTAGCCTCAGAGTTATGTTCGGAAGTGTAAATGTATGATGCAGGTATAAAGCTCTGTCCGAGGATGACAATGTTCTCAAAGTACCGCTCCAAGTAGGTTTCGTATTCGTTTTCCGCAAACTCACGATCATGAAATGGTATTTTGCACCCAACTAATCGTCCAAATGGGACTTTGTTTGGAGTCGACATAATAAGCAAGCCGTCTTTTTTGAGGACACGTTTTATTTCTTTCAGAAACCTATCCTGATCATCTTCACTGACATGTTCTACTGTTTCAAAGGATATTACTACATCAAAAAGGGCCTCCTCATTAAATGGCAGAGAGCAGACTGATCCCTGTAGATAGTCAAGATTATCTTTCCTGTATTTGGCAGATGCACGCGCTACCGTATCGCTATCAATATCAACGCCAACCACCTTTGATGCATACTTTGAGAGGAAGAAACTACCGTAGCCTTCTCCCGATGCAACGTCAAGCACCATTTTATCTTTTATGAAATCGGCCGCAAAACAATATCGATGCCAATGATCATAAGCTCCCCGACCGCGGATTTGCGGTAAAAAACGTTCTCCCGTATTAAATGCTTTTTTATTCTGCGATATAAAAACGTGAAAGTTATATTTAAAGAAATCGGGTAATGAGACCGAATTAAGTGCCGCCTCATATTTACTATATTGTTCGAGAGTGTTTACATTTGTAATTTCGTCGGGGCTGTACCATTTTTTATATTCTATCCGGACAGTCTCGAAATCCATTTGAGCAAGATTGCTTTCTATATCTTCACCGAAATCAGTAAAGACAAGGGTGCCTTGCGTCTTTCCTCGGCCCACGTGATGGACAGGAGGACTTAAATGAATGATTTTACCATCAATCTGTTTTGCCCTGGTTACGGTGTTTCTTCCTTCGTGAAGCGGAATAGTAAAAATATGATATCCGCCGTGCTTCAAAATCCTTTGTATTTCTGATAAAGCCAAGTAGGGATCATAGACGTGCTCAAGGATGTCCTGCGTTATGACAAGATCGAAGCTGTCGTCCTGAAAAGTCAGATTGGTGATATCTTCACAGCGCACCCCGTCTTTGTATGAACCGGTTTGCACTTCTTCGAAATATTCCGAGCATACATAATTAGGAAGGTTCTTCAGGCAGTCATGGATGACGCCAGTCGATGCGGCTTCATAGATTCTCAATTCTTTGAGCAATGTGAGGCTCTCCATAAGAGACCCATCTTTCCCAGTAAATTTTGAAACGAGAGCATGTGCAAAATCGCTATTCACCTTACTGGCGCCACAGAGTTCACATGATGCCTCGCCGAATCGCGCAACGCTCTTATGAATGTTGAAAGTCGCTTCTCCTCCACAGATAAAACACCGTTCTTTTGAGGTTGCATTTATGTTAATCATATGTCCCTTGCGTATAAAACAGGTTGCGAATAGCTGGGGTAAACAATTTAGATTTCCTTTAAGGACCAGGTCAATTCCGGTCTTACTGCGCCAGGGAATACTCCTCTATAGCCGCAACGAGTCGCTGTGCCCTCAATAGGATCTTTTATATCAATAAAAATGGAGTTCTTAGCAGAAAAATGAACCACCAGTCCAGGCTCATATGTGCTCAGAGCAAGATTAACTGCGTAAATACCATCATTGAGAAAATTACCAGGGATATGGCATTCGGTCGTATATTGACCGGGCGGAAGAGGCTTTGAGTCATTTTGCTGAGATATGAAAGCGCACGTTTCGGCGGATGTGTAAAAATGGAAATTAGGTACCATCGCGCTGTATTGAGATTTCAATATCCTGTAGTTCATACAAATTTTGAATGGCTTGCTAATGTTAATTTCAGTGATCAGGTTGTTCTCAGTGTCTCTCACTGCTGCCGACAAGAGAACAGCATGTTCATCACCGAATAGTCGTCCTTTTGCGGAAAAATCAATATAGGCAGGATACTTCGTAGTTGCTCCGTCAGATGCATTATAGGCCTGAATGGCATCGGTGGTCGGACCGTCAAATGCGATCATACCGGCTTTAAGCAAAATCCCCCTGTTACACAGAGATGAAATCGTGGACATGCTATGACTGACAAAAAGGATGGTCCTGCCCTGTTTCCCAACCTCGTCCATTTTGCCCAGACATCTCTTTTGAAAGCGGGCATCTCCCACTGCAAGGACCTCATCTATTATCAGGATCTCCGGCTCAAGATGCGCAGCAATCGCAAAGGCCAAACGGACGTACATGCCTGAAGAGTATCTCTTAACCGGTGTATCGATAAATTGTTGGATCTCTGCAAAATCCACTATTTCATCGAACTTCCTTCTGATTTCCTGCTTGCTCATGCCTAGTATCGCCCCGTTGAGATACGTGTTTTCGCGTCCAGTCAGCTCCGGGTGGAACCCTGTACCTACCTCGAGCAGGCTCGCAATTCTACCCTTTATTTTAATAGTCCCTTTTGTGGGGGTCGTAATTCGGGAAATAATCTTTAACAAGGTTGATTTACCTGCACCATTTCTTCCGATTATACCAACCAGTTCTCCCTGCCTTATATTGAAAGAGGCATCCTGCAAAGCCCAGAAATGTTCGTTGCCTGTTGACGTTCTTATAGACTGAAGTGTTGATATTTGTGAATTAGGGTCGTCTTTACCGCGCATACGAGCCCACCAGCTCTGAAGATCATGTTTCAGCGTCCCGTGGCTGATTGTCCCGAGCCTGTATTCCTTATATAAGTTCTCAACGCTGAGTACCACATTGCTCATATTGTCAGACTACACCGTATCCATAAACGTTTTTTCGATGCGGCTGAATAACATGATACCCACCAGCAAAACAATAACTGTGACGCATATGCTAATACCCCATTGCCAAGGTTGAACCGATCCAGTGCCTAAAAAAGCAAGCCGGAATATCTCGACAATAGCGGCCATAGGATTCAATGAGTATATCCCTTGCCACGCGGCTGGAATCTGCGACATTGGGTATACGATGGGAGTTGCGTACATCCAGAGTTGAACACCAAAGCCTACGATGAAGTTAAGGTCCCTATATTTGGTGGTCATCGAGGAAATCAGAATGCCCAATCCAAGCCCGAGGGCTGCCATCTGCAACACCAAGAAAGGAATTGTGAAAATCCATGCCGTCAAATGGATATTAGCTCCCCGAGCATAATAACTAATCCAGAATATAATAAAAAGACAGAGCTGTATCCCGAGTGTCAGCAGATTAGTCAATACTATTGAAATAGGGACTATAAGACGAGGAAAATACACTTTGCCAAACATCCCTGCATTTGCAACGAACGTATCCGAAGTCTTTACAAGACAACTGGCAAAATATTGCCAAATCACTATGCCGGACAGATAAAAAAGTATCTGTGGCAGGCCATCAGTGGGAATTTTGGCAATAAAGCCAAAAACTATTACAAAGACCAGAGTCGATAATAGTGGCTGCAACAAAAACCATAGAGGCCCTAAGATGGTCTGTTTGTAAACAGCGACAAAATCTCGCCGCACAAAAAGTATGATTAAATCTCTATATCGCCATATATCTATAAGATTAATATCTAACCGTCCGTTTTGGGGACGTATGACAGTTGTCCATGTATTTTTCTGAATTTCCATAATCGATCTCTTGCCACTGCTCCGCCCTCTCAGTTACAGTTCATAGTATCTTGAACCGACCAAGAAGGCCTGTATGAAAACAACCTCTAATTATAACGCTTCGACGCTTGCCGCTTCCACTTGAATTGAGACGCCTTGCCGCAGAATGTCGACGGAAAGAACAAGGTGGTGCAAGCCCTTTCGCTCGACAAGCATCCCTTCTACACCGGCAAGAGGACCACTTTTGATTTTCACCCTATTCCCCTCTTTGAGATAGGGATATGGGTCTAATGTCTCTTTGCAATCAACCATTTTTTTTAGCGAGAGTATCTGCTCAGCTGGAACCGGTTCAGGTTCGCCTGGCGTCAGCCCGATAAAGCGAACAACTCCTGGTGTCTTCAAGACTGCAAGTTTCATACTATTATTTTTCGGGATATTGACAAAAAGATACCCGGGGAAAAGTGGAAAGGCTACTAGTTTTTTCCTGTCTTTCCATCGTCTTAGCCTCTCTACGATTGGCAGAAAGACATCTATCCCGGATTTCACAAGCCTCTCAGTCACGCCGAATTCATGGCGTGAGCGAACGTGTATTACATACCACTGCAAATCACCTGATTCTTTGACATCTAAGTGCCCGACAATATTAGTCATAGATAAAAGACCTTCTTATTATTCAAATTATTGCCCTCAATGTGGCATAGCATTTTATCGTCTATTGAAGTAACAAGGATGGCGTCATAGTCGAGATCAACGATGTCGTTAAGCGTAAAAATATGTTGCCCAAAAAAGCCTTCGTTGACCTTCTCCTCCGCAACGACCCCAATTATCTTCAAAGGCAGTCCGCGGGTCGAGATAAAACAGAGTTCAGCGATTTCTCCATCTCCCCAAAGTAATATGTTGTTTATGTTTTCAGCCGTCATTTTGGAATAGGTCCGCTCAATATTTGCCCGTACCTCTTTGAAGTACTTAATCGAAACGTGCATGTAGATATACGTAAGACGAACCTTTTCGGTAAACCCCTGCGGAGTTATGACGTATTTGATCCTGTTCCTGGGAAGGGTCTTTATCTTTATGTGCCCTTTTTTATAAAGTCTTTTGATATAGGAGTTAACCAGACCAAGGGCAATGCCGAGTCTTCCTGCCAAAGCTCTTTGAGAAATTTCCGGTTCTCTCGTGATTTCATCGAGCAATCGGAGCGAAATTCCATCCGGCTCATTTTGAGTGTTCATATTATGAACATTAACATAAATTCACCGGCAGCATCAATATGCAACGGTAATCCCCACTATTAATACGGTGAATTCCGCGCTATTTCTTAGATCTAAGCTGGCAAATCTGATACTCTTAGTCTCCCCGGCAACTCATCGCATCTACTACTATGCCTTCCTGGCGCCCATTGTGGTTTGAATTCCTTTACCTTATTGTCCAGGCATGATTGCCTCATATTGACTCAGTCATCTTCGAACCGGGACTTAACGTGCCACTTTCTCGTATTCAGCTCGCCATGGCAGACCAAGCATTTCGGCCAGCGGTTCCCATTATCCTAATCCATAGAGGACTTTCATTTCCTAGTGAATTCACCCCGGGCGCGCCCAAAAAAGAGAGGCAGGGGGTATATCCCTACCTCTCTTTTTTTTCAGTCACGTCCTGATGATACTAGGGCTGTCCGTTGAACAAAAGGCCCCTTAGGTGAAGCATCACTTCTTCTTCAAGACTATCGGTTGTGCGCCGTTGACGCCCTTGCCGAAATCTGGAATAGTTATATCCGTGACTCCACCATCCCAAATACCGTTGCCTAAAATGTCGAGATACCAGATGCCGTTGGAGAAAACACCGACCCTGGTGACTCCGGTATTGGTCCAGTCTCCTGTGACCGGTATTGCATTGGGAAGACCCTGTCCAAAATTGAGAATCACTTTATCAGTACTTGAACCATCCCAAACGCCGTTGCCGTTCACGTCTAAATACCATGTACCGTTGGAGAAAACACCGATTTTAGTGACTCCGGTACCATTCCAGTCTCCTGTGACCGGTATTGCATTGGGAAGGCCCTGTCCAAAATTAGGAATCAGCTTATCCACATTTGGACCATCCCAAACGCCGTTGCCGTTCATGTCTAGATACCAAGTGCCGTTGGAGAAAACGCCGATCTTGGTGACTCCGCTATTATCCCAGTCTCCTGTGACCGGTATTGCATTGGGAAGACCCTGTCCAAAATTGAGAATCACTTTATCAGTACTTGAACCGTCCCAAACGCCGTTGCCGTTCATGTCGAGATACCAGGTGCCGTTGGAGAAGACGCCAACCTTGGCGGTTCCGGTACCATTCCAGTCTCCTGTGACCGGTATTGCATTGGGAAGACCCTGTCCAAAATTAGGAATCAGTGTATCCACACTTGAACCATCCCAAATGCCGTTGCCGTTCATGTCGAGATACCAGGTGCCGTTTGTGAAAATACCAATATTGGCCGGTATCGGCGCGAAAAGCGTGCTTACGAAAAAGCTCAAAGTCGCACTCGCTGGACCTGTGCCTCCCCCTGTGTTCGATGCCACAACAGACCATGTATAGCTATTCGTGTGGACAAGAGGCGTCCCCATGGTGAAACTGCAATTACCAGTGCCTGAATCGCACCCTGCTTGCAAAGCTGTGAAGTTTGTGTTGACAGCAGCGGTTCCCGCAGTGACATCGGTAAGCGAGATTGTGTAGTTTGTAGCTCCGGGTACCGCGCTGAAGACAAACGGCGCGCTACTGAGAATTCCGTTGCCGATGGGGCGGATAGCTGTCGGCATAGTCGGGATGACAGCAGCCGGAGTTGTTATGGTTTGCACATTAGACAATGACGCCACACCCGACGCCACGGTGCTTGCGTCGTTAACAGCTTGGATTCGATATGTATACGATGTGCTTGGAGCAACCGACGTGTCTGCATAGGAAAGCTTGCCAATGGTTGCTAGGTTTGTAAAAGCTCCGCCGCCAGTTTGCCGCTGGATGACGTAACCGGCCGGTGCATTAGTAAGGGCTCCGGAATTTGTCCAGCTCAGATTGACTTGCTGCACAGATTGCGTTGGTACTGCAAGAACAGACGCAGGTGGCGCAGCAGTCGGCGGGTTGAAGACCATCGGCCGCATCATATCATTCTCTTCATGGCTAAGCAGATGGCAGTGCCATACATACTCCCAGCCGAAGTCTGTTGTAATGTTTGTGATTTGAGATACCGCAGGAACGCCTACCGGTGGCGCTACCGGCAAGAAGTTCGTTGTTGAATTTAACGCAGTCGTCGGGTCAAGCAGCCTGTTGCTTCTGGGTAACGGGAAGGGGAGAGCCATCGAGTATGGACGTATCGCTACGATAACGTCTTCAAACGGGTTCGTCCTGATTGTCTCTCTCCAGCCTAACTCGTCGTCGTAAGGACGCTTAACAGTATTAGTATAGTCGACCCGGTTGACCACCTGCAGGTTAAACAGATGAAAGTGCATGGCATGAGAGTCAGCACCCAGGTGCGAAATGCGCCACAGGATAGGTTCTTGATTATTAATGATCTCGGTCGGCGGGTCTATGTACTGGGCTAAACCGACGACCGGGCCGGCACCGACTGCCGGCGATAGAGCGTTAGGCGTCGAACCGAGCATGATGTTCATCCTGCCATAGTCCTTGTCAAAACCCTCAGTGAGGTTCTTGCCAGTCATCACCAAGTCTGCAGTAAGTATGGCACTGGCTCCCGCACCTGTGCCGCCACCGCCAGTCAGAAGGACTTGCGGTGCCTGAGTATATGAGCCTCCACTCGTCACCGTAATATGTCCAACGGTACCGTTTGTAATGGTTGCCTGCGCTGAGGCCCCCGTACCCGGTCCACCAATAGTGATAACGGGAAGCAGAGGCGGAACAAAATTGGTGGTATTGTAGCCTGAACCGGGGTCAGTAATCGAAATGGCAGTAACTTGCCCGCCAGACACTGTTGCCGTGGCTGTAGCCGTAGTGACGCCAGCCTGAGCCGTTATTGTAATGGCGGGGGCTGTAGTATATCCTGTCCCTGCCGCTATAATCGCAATGCCCCCAAGGCCATCAAGGGATGCTGTAGCCGCTGCACCCGAACCGCCGCCGCCAATAAATGAGACGGCGGGAGCTGAGGTATAACCGAGGCCTGGCAGTGTGGCCAAAACTCTTAAAACGGGTGAAAGTCCACCGCTAATATTCAAAGTATCCTGAATGCTGTTGGCAAAATTATCAGCACCGCCAAAAGCCGATGAATTTACAACAGGCGTATCCTGATCCAAGGCAAACGCCGTAGGCATAATTGACTGCAGCGCTGATAGGTTGAAAGGCGCAGTCGCCGGTCCCGCGATCCTGATCTGCATGAGGGTTCGCGTATTTGGGCCGAAGCCGGCAGGGGTAGAGGGCGCGCCGCCAATTGCAGTCTGATCCGGATCGTTTGTATAGAAGTCGTTGCGATCGTCATGACCAGGCATAGGTGCTGGAGCGTCATTGTAAAGGATGAGTGTGGAACCACTCGGCACAGAGGAGAAGTCCACTACAACGTCAGTGCGCATCGCTGGCATCATGAGCAGCGTCCAGCTGAGGACGTCTCCGAAGGTTATGCTTCTTCGATTATAGTCAAAATCCACAGGCTGTTGAGGCCAAATCGCCGGCTTGACAAGTAGCCCACCTTCTGCACCGATCTGAATGAAATCGGGACCCGCTGTGGTTGGATCGGGCACTCCACCAGGCCTTCCATCTGTCGGCCAGCTTGGGAAGGCAGGGTTCGGAGACGCTTTTACCATTGATACTTCCGTACAAAGATTCGCAGCTGGCGAATTGGGCCCTTTGCATAATACACCGGCAGCAGTTGCTGCATAATACAATTGTAAGTTAAGTGTGCGGTCGTCACAGGCGTTCAAGATGCGGAAGCGAACGGGTGTCGGCGGCAGGTTGAGATAGGGGAATGCAGTGCCATTGATGATTGTGGTGTCCATGAAGGCTTCCGGAACAATAGTCGGCGTCGGCAGCGTTTTAAAATTTACGGTCGCCGGCGGTACCAAGAACGGACCGTAGTCCCACCTGCCGCGTACGTTAAACCCGGAATTGCTATAAATGTCCTCGTTCGGCATATACTCGTGCGGGAGCCATAAGTTGCCGCCGGTCGGGACCGGGGTGACGCCGAAGACAAGTGCCCAGCGAGGGTCATCCGTCAGCGTTGCATGAGTAGGTGTTCCAGTGAAACCTAGGCCAGGCGGTGTGCTGGCGTCATTCACGAATGTCTTATCCTGGATAACTAGAGGGATGCCGTAGTGGTACACGCCTCCCAAATCAGGCAGGATCTGTGTGCCCGGCGCGCCGACGCCGAAAACACCCGAGACATTGGTACCCGAAATCAGGTCCTCCTCGACCTGGTCGACCAACAGATATGGAGCGGCCAAACCATCATAGACGTTCAAGCGCGTGATCCCATAGGCGTGGTCGTGATAGAACATCAAACGGCCGCTCTGTTGATTGGTATAGTAAAGGGTTCCTATCCCATCGTTAGCCGTTGGCAAAAAGCAGGTTGCGCCACCAATGCAAGGAACTGTTCCATTGGTGACCATGTCGGGCACGTTCTGGAAAGCTAGACCCTTATAGTAAGTAGCAATTGTAGTTTCTCCCGCTGGGGTAATCCATTGGTCAGGCGTGCCATCGCTAATCCAAGGGGTAGCCCCGCCGTGAAGATGGATATTGGCGCGGTTCTGTGTGAAATTGCCGGTTCCGAAGGCAGTTCCTATAAAAGCACCTGCGCCCATGATAGTAGTGTCTACCGGCAACGGCAGGTTGCCTGCAGAGCCTATTTGCAGATTGTTAAAGTATTTGACACGAACAGGCCGATCACGATGGGCAATGATAAGCGGCCCCAAATAATGCTTCGAGGTATCTGGACCATTGATCTGGTAATAGCCCCTGAGCATAGTTCCAGTTGCAGGAAGGTCGCTGTGCATCCGCTCCGAGTACTGGGATATCCCGAGCTCATAATAGTCAGCCCCTGGAAATGTTGCAGTATCCGGAGTAGCAATAGGGATGTACTGTCCAATGTTATTGGCGTTCGCTGAGCCCAGCCCGGGCAGAGAATTAACAAACTTCCTTAGATTCGGGCTGTACGCAAAATTGGCTATTGTGTAGTCAACATTCGGGTTAAATCCCAAGCATGAACTTGCTTGTGTCCCGTTAAGTCCGCAAAGTGGCGCCCCTGCTGCTGCGGTGAGTCCAACACCCCAGCACAAGGCGGTTAAAACCAACGCCAACCACATAAATCGGGAGAAGCTCGGTGGCCTCGTGTTCATTGTAACTCCTTTTTTTGGCTTTTTTTCTTAATACGACAGTCATTTGATGAATTATTGTCAAATATGCCTTTTCAAGCCCTGCATCCAACATGTTGCTCCTCTTTATCATCTCCTTTCATTTTGAAGATTAGTGTTAATACCATGAGTAAAAATACGCATATCAACAGCATTTGATCAAAAAAAAACATGATTGATTTCCACTTCAATCATGTTTGGAGCTATTCCCCAATGATGTAACTCTAATTAACATAGTCGTATTGTATCAAAAGCCAAACTCTTCTGATATAAGCAAAATTATGAAAATATTGTAGGACAATAGTGCAATACCATGTAGGACTAAACCTGATTGGGGTAATGAATTTGTCGTGTTTCCGACAATATTTATGTACCAGTTGTCGTATTCCCTCCAAATTGTCTGGCATATTTCCCAGATGCCACTTAGTAACAGCTTTGGAACAAACCATCATAAACGGTATTGGTGAGTCAAACTGACCAAAGCGAAAATCTAAGGAAGTCCTGGACAACTTGAGGCGATTGGATGAATTCAAGATATTTTATTATACTATATGCATAATGACTAAGAATCTGCTCATTTGAGACCGTTCTTTAGCGAATATCTCCACACTGCTACAATGCGTATGCAAATCACAAGTTATGGAGGACTGTAAATGTCAGTGGAAAGAATATGTAAGCTAATTGCCATTATCATAGTTATGATCATGTGTTTCCCTATTGCCGGTGCATGCGGGTCGGAAAGGCCTGAATATAAGCGTACAGTCCACGGATATGTGGTCCCTTACGTCACTCTTACTAATCAAGATGGCCAAAAAGTTAATTTAAAGTCTTTTCTGAAGCAGCGGGACAAGGTCATCATTATGGACTTCATCTTCGGAACTTGTACAACCATCTGTCCCGTTCTTTCAGCCAGCTTCGTGAATTTCCAGAACAAACTCGGGCTGGACGCAGGCAAGGTTCAATTGGTCTCTATATCGATCGATCCTGAACATGATACTCCTAAGGTTTTGAAGGCTTATCTAAAGAGGTATCGGGCAAAGCCTGGATGGGATTTTCTTACAGGCAACCGCGAAAATATCGAACGCGTTACAAATGCATTTGGTTCTTATACTCCGGACAAAATGCAGCACTATCCGCTGACCTTCGTCTATTCTCCTGTTCAGGACGTCTGGTTTCGAATCGATGGACTCGTAGCCACAGCGGAACTAATGGAAGAGTATCAAAAGGCGCTTAAGAGATGAAAACAATGATAGGGAATCGAATTGCATTAATAATGATAGCGACATATGGAATCTTATTTCCTCTGCTAATCATCATGTCTGGCATCTCATTTGCCGAAAATTCAGTGCAGTCCTCGATTGAGGGATTGACTCCGAAGGAAGCCTTGAAAATAGGGGAGCGCATGTATAGAGATGGTATCCTAGCCTCTGGCGAAACTATGCAGGCACTTGTTCAAGGCGATATTCCGGTCGACAGTACAATGTTTTCCTGCGTTAGCTGCCATTTGAGAAGTGGTCTGGGATCTCTGGAGGGCCAGGTTGTCACTTATCCGATAGACGGTGTCACTCTTTATCAGCCCATAACCAATGCTTGGAATATGAGATGGGTCACCGGTTCTAAATACGCAAAAACTATGTCGGGCGTCTTGCGTTCGGCGTATAACGATGAAACTCTGGCATTTGCAATTCGCGGAGGAGTGAATCCCGATGGTAAGGTCCTTAATTACACCATGCCGAGGTACTCTCTTAGCGATAAGGACATGGCCATTATGGTCTACTACCTGAAGAATCTCTCTGTAGAACCTTCACCTGGAGTTGGTGAGAACTCCATTCGTTATGCAACCATTGTCACCGAAGGCGCCAACGCCTCAGACAGTGGGCTTATGATGAGTATATTCAAAATAATGTCCGGCTCAAATAAGCCAGCCAGGTTTTCGATGATGGCCCTGCAATCTATTGCTTCCAATCCGGAGGACTCTAAAAACACGGGGTATCTCAATACATCAGTATCTCGCTGGGAATTGAAGGGACCCACTGCAAGCTGGCGCAGCCAGTTGGAAGCCTATTATAAGAAGGAACCGGTCTTCGCGATTATTGGAGGCATAGGTAATGATGACTGGCGCCCTATTCACGAATTCTGTGAAGAGAACAGACTACCCTGCATACTGCCAATCACCGAATTACCGGTGATCTCATCAACAGACTGGTATACCCTTTATTTATCAGAGGGTTTTTATCAAGAAGGTGAGGCCGCCGCTAAGTATATAAATGGAACTATGAATATCTCCGACGGTGTGCCTGTCATCCAGGTTTATCGTAACAACAGGCGACAGCTCGCAATGGCCAAGGGATTCGAGGAAACATGGGAGGGACTCAGACAGCAAAAACCTGAGAACCGAGTGCTCACTAGTGACGAGCCCGTGACCAGTAAACTATTTAAACAGTTAACTGCGTCTAAAAAACAAGCTATAATTCTTCTTTGGTTGGATACACGAGATCTGTCGTCGATTACCCAGCAGACAGATGTATTTGACATACCGAAAATGGTATTCCTCTCAGCGACTCTTCTGGAAAATGGAATGTATGCACTGCCGGAAAAAACAAGGAAAAATGTTTATATAACATTCCCTTATAGACTTCCTGACGATTTTGCAAAGACTGAACCTTCGTTCGCAAGTTTGACAAAAAGTAATAGATATCCCGCCGATTACCCTATGATTTGGGCAAAGACTAACTTAAACCTTACGATCTTAAATAAGGCCCTTTTTATGATGAAAGGGCACTTTTACAGAGACCGTTTGCTTGAAGTCGTAGATATGATGCAGGATGAAACTACAATACCTCTTTATCCACGTTTGAGTTTTGGTCCGGGTCAACGCTATATCTCGAAGGGCTGTTATATAGTAAAGCTTGGTTCTGGAGCTACTCCTAAAATAATCAGAGCTAGCGACTGGGTTATTCCATAGCCAAGATGTATCAGCTTAGTACTCCACTTCATAAATTCTGGTACGTATTTTATGCTGCCTGTTTTTTAAAGGTTGCCGATGTTGTTTTTATTTTGTTGAGCAAAACAGTCAGATCATCTCTGGTGAATTTCCATTCA
>Ga0182010_10001036_pt1 | contig 15142 bp, 10 predicted proteins | sample 611E1MmetaG_FD_120488 | JGI IMG/M metagenome (GOLD analysis project Ga0182010, IMG submission 120488) | Permafrost microbial communities from Stordalen Mire, Sweden - 611E1M metaG | ecosystem: Environmental > Terrestrial > Soil > Wetlands > Permafrost | place: Sweden: Stordalen | collected...
CCCGACGCGCGATCGCCGCGCCAGACGCCGTCACGCTCCCCGAAAACGTCACCTGATCGGCCCCCGCTCAGATTCTCAGTCATTCACTCCAGACATCCACTTGGGGTACGGCGAGGACTTACGATGGAAGGTGCCCAGTGTGCGTGAACCGCGAGGTGGCGCAGGCATCCCCCAGCCCGGCTGATAGGCCCGGCCTGCCAGCGGAAGGCCGTTACGGCTACCGCGGTTTCAGCCGTCCGCTGCGGGTCGCAACAGCAACGGCGGCGGTGCGGTCCTTGACGTGCAGCTTGAGGAGAATGACGTGAATGTAGTTCTTGACGGTCCCGACCGAGAGATCAAGCGCACAAGCAATGGCATCGTTGGCGTGGCCGTCGGCCATGAGTTCCAGGATGCGCTGTTCGCGGGCAGTGAGCCGCTCCAAATTACCTTCTCCCACCAAGGCCCTCGCCGCGGCTTGGGAAACAAAGGCCCCGCCGGCCGCAACCTTGCGGACAGCTCCCACAACCTCTTCATCCGCTGCGTCTTTGACCACGTACCCCGCCGCTCCCGCATCCAGGGCTGAGCGGACGTCCCCAGGGCGCCCCCAACTCGAAAGTACGAGGATGCGCAAACCAGGCCGAGCCGCGAGAAGCGCGGCGATTCCCTCGGTCCCCGAAGCATCGGGAAGGCGCAAATCGAGAACGACGACGTCCGCCGGCTCGTGCGCGAGGAGTGCCACTCCCTCGGCGGCGCTGGCGGCTTCCCCAACCACTGTCATGTCTGACTGTCCACCCAATACCGCCCTGAGTCCCTTCCGCACCACGGGGTGATCTTCGACGATGACGATGCGGATCGCCGGCGCGCGGGTCATGTCGCCTCCTTCAGATCCCTGGGTACACGTACGCGTAAGCGTGGCCAGGAACGTCCGGCAAACCAGCCGAGGCGCGCCTCGGCGTACACCTTCGTGCCCGTTCCGGGCCGGCTTTCGACTGCTACCCGCAACCGCCGCCGCTGATTTCGCTGATAAAGACCTATGAGGCCGAACGCGCCCGAGGAGTCGGCCGCGGGCGCTGTGGCGATGCCGATGCCGTCGTCCGCGACGCACACGCGGACCAGACGGCGCCCGTAAGCGATGGAGACACGAAGGTGGCGGCCCTGGCTGTGGCGCGCTGCGTTGGTGACCGCTTCTTGGGTGATGTGCCACAGCTCATGCTCGACCGCCTCAGAAAGACGGCGCGGGTTTCCGGTAACTTCGAAAGTAACCTCCATGCCTGCCGGGCCTGCGAGCGTCTCGGCCAAGTCGTGCAGCGCGTCTGAAAAGGGCATAGCCGCCAGCGCATAGGGGCGCAGCGCGGCGATGGCGACTCGGGTATCCTCGGTGCAGGTGCGCGTCAGCTCTCGCGCAATGGCGAGGTGGGAGCGGGCCTCAACGGCTTCGCCTGGGAGCACGTCTTCAGCCCTCACCAAATGAAGTCGAATTCCTGTAAGCACCTGCGCAAGTGTGTCATGAATCTCAGCAGCAATCCGGGCGCGTTCCTTGAGGACGGCATTGCGCGTCAGGACGTGCCGAAGCTGAAAACGGTGCAAACCCGCAGAAAGAGCACCCACCGCCAGCGCGCAGAGGAGGTAAAAGAGCGTGGTCTGATAGAAGAAGGGCTCGATTTCAAAAGCCCTGGTCGCGCCTTTGCTGTTCCACACACCGTCGTTGTTGCACGCAATGACGCTGAACTGATACTTCCCGGGCCCGAGGTTGGTATAGGCCACGTCGCGCCGCGTTCCGGCATCCCCCCACTCCTTGTCGAAGCCCTTCAAGATGAACCGGAAGCGGACCTTCTCGGGCGCCACCAGACTCAGGGCGCTGTAGTGGAACTCCACGCGATGACGGCCCGGGGGCAGCGAAACCGGCGAGCCGGGGGCCAGAGGCCTGCCGTCCACCAGCACTGCCTCGATGACCACCGGGGGTGGGTGGGGGTTCAGGAGGATCGAGGCAGGGTCGATGGCCGCCACTCCCTTCGGGGTGGCGAAGTAGAGCAAGCCGCTGGCCGCCCGCCATGCGCAGGGCTGCGTGCCTCCGCTGCACTGGCTCGCCCCCATGCCATCAAATCGGTCGTAGCCTTCGCAGGGGATGGGGTCGGCTCTGCCGGCCGCCCGTCCGTCCAAAAGCGCCTTGTCCACCCGGAAGACACCCTTTTCACAGCCCATCCACAGACGACCCGCGGCGTCCTCCAAGATGGAGTAAATGGTGTCGTCGGAGAGGCCGTCCTTGGTCGTGAAGCTGGTGAACCTCCCATCCTTGAGGCGGCTGAGGCCTCCGGACGTCCCAACCCAGAGGGTGCCCGAGGCATCCCTGTAGAGGGCGTTCACGATGTTGTCCGCCAGCCCGTCGCGGAGGGTGTAGGCCGTGAAGTGGCCGTCGCTGTAGTGATTCAGTCCGCCGCCGTCCGTTCCCAGCCAGAGGCCGCCCGCGCCGTCTGCCACAATAGCGGCCACCGTGTGTCCCAGAAGGCCGTCCTTCGTCGTGAAAAACGTCACGTCCGAACCCTGCATTCGAATGAGACCCATGCTGGCGCCCGCCCACAGGGTCCCCAGGCCGTCGTCGAACAGGCAGAGAATCTCGGAGTCAACGATCTGCTTGTTTCCGGCAAACGGCAGCGTCACGCGGCCGTCCTTCCAGCGCGCAAGGCCGCCCGCCTCCGCGGCGAGCCAGACCGTTCCATCCGGTTCGGCGAGAATGGAGTTCACCGACTTGCCTGGAAGGCCCTGCGACGGGCCGACTTGCTCCATCCGTCCCCCCGTGATCCTCGCAGCGCCCCCGTTCTCCATGCCTACCCAGAGGGCGCCGTCGGCCGCCTGGGAAATGCACAAGACGTATTGGGAAGGCAGCCCCTGAGGGGTTCCGATGGTGAGGAACTTCGTGTCCCTAAGGCGGTTCAGGCCGCTCATGGTGCCAATCCAGAGGCTGCCCTCCCCGTCGCCCTTGAGCGCCACCACTTGGTCGTTCGAGAGACCATCGCGTGAAGTGTAAGGCGCCATCCGGCCGTCCTTGAACCTATTGAGACCGCCGTTGGTACCGGCCCAGAGACAATCGGTGGAGGCCTCATAGTAGAGGCTCTGGACATTGTCATCGCAGAGGCCGTCTTTGACCGTATACCGCGTCACATGGCCCTCGTGCCACCGGTAGAGGCCCTTTAGGGAGCCCAGCCACATGTCCCCCCCGGCGCCCACCGCGAAGGCGTAGTACCAGTTTTGCCCTTCGCCCGGGAGGTCCACTGACTCGAAGCGGTCCTTGGACTGACGCACCACGCCCCGGCCCGTGGCCACCCAGATGCGCCCTTCCCGGTCCTGCCCTACAGCGTAGATCGCTTTGCCGGGAACTCCATCGGCGGGGCCGTAGCGCGTGATCTTCCCTCCCCGGTAGACGCAGATCCCCGCATCCGCCGTGCCGAGCCAGAGACCGGCATGCCTGTCCTCGAAAAGGCTCGTGACGCGCTCCGCTGGAAGCCCGTCCTGGACAGTCAAGGCCGTGAACCGGCCGTCCTTGAGCCGGAGCGCGCCGCCGCTCTCCATTCCCAGCCAGAGTCCGCCTTCGCGGTCTTCGCAGAGGGCGAGCACGCTGTTGCTGCGCATCAGCGGGACCGTGTGCCGGTCGTAGACGGTGAAGCGCAGACCATCAAAGCGCAACAGCCCCTGTTGGGTGCCCAGCCAGATGTATCCATCGCGGGTTTGGACGATGGCCTGGATCGCATTCTCGCCCCACACGTCATGGCCATACTGGCTGAGCGTCTTGTGGTCGTCCAAAGCGAGAAGCGGTGAAACAGGAGCAGCCCCGAGAATGCCGACCAGGGCCAGCACCCTCCAATGCAGGCCTCTGCGGGCGGATAGGCACCGGTCGGACCGAGGTCTCTTGACGCTTCGCGCTCCGTGTATGCAGGCTCCCATGACTCGCAATAGTAGAGGCGGGAAAAGCGCGGCGGTCAAGTGCGCCCGTTGGAAACCAGGACCATCAAATCCTTCAATGGCGAGTTTGACCGCGGGAGTTTAAATGGGCCAAAATCCGAGAGTCGTCACCAAAATGAGCTGACAACCTCTGGTCTCAGATGCGTCACGGGGCGTAAATTCCGTTCCCCGGAATTGTGCCGACAAAATCTCGAGCTCGATCGGCGGTTTGGCGGCTCGGATGGCACACTCAGCTCTTGGCGTCAATGGTCTGCGCCTGCGCGGTCGCACCACCGGCAGCTGGGGTCGCTGACACCCCATCGGGCGCGTAGTGCACCAGCAGACCCCGAATCACCTCACCCGGTTCCAGGTGCCGAAAATCGTATCGAATTGCGTGGTGGTCCCCGTGCCGCACGAACCGCTTCCGGACAGCCACGAGGAACCCCCCCGCGTATTCGATGACCTGGTTTGCGGACCACCCCTTCTCACGGCTCGCGTAGATGGTAAGGACGAGGGGCGACCCCTGTGGTCCAGCCACAGCCTCGTCAAGGCGCTCGGGGCCCAGCTTGCCGAGTCGGATCCGATGCGCCTGCGCATGCTGCAAGGCCCCGAGTGCCCGCCACGGAAGGGCGACCAGCGCCATGCCGAGCATCCGTGACGACAGCGCCGCGTCGAGCGCTCTGAGGATCCCTTCCCCGAAGCACCAGACCGTGAGCCACGCGACCGGCGTGAGCAGGTAGCTCAGGTAACCGATAATGCCGACTCCGAAGAAGTCGCCGGACGTAAGGGTCGGTTGATGGCTCACGTACGTCCACCCCGTACCCTGGGTGAAACGGTCGCCAAAGCTGAGGAAACCCATGACGAACAGGCCGGCCGACACAAAGGTCTCGATCCACCCCGAGACGATGTGGGCGGCGACCGACGCGTAGACGGCCGGCCACCCCGCGCGCTTCGCGCGCTCGGGAAACGCGCTCACCACGAGCGATGCGCCTGCGAACAGCGCACGTTCCAGGAACTCCTGCACCAGAGGCACGACCTGCTTATAGACCCGGCACGCGCACCGGTCAACTTCCGAGGAACCGCCGAAAACAAAGGCGGGCGGCTCCTCGCCGCCCGCCACATGCTGTTCTCGCCGCCGAAAGGCGCTCGTCCTACCGCCCCGAGCGGTTCTCGTAGGCAGGCCGATGAGGTGTCACGGGCGGTCTCTCCTTCAGGAGCCGCAGGACCTCTTCGATGCCCCGGTCGAGCTGAGGATCGCCGCCGCTCCACATCTTGGCCGGGTCGTCCGTCACGTCGATGTCGGGGTCAACGCCGTGACCCTCGACGATCCACTTGCCGTCGGTGGAGTAGATTCCAAAGGTCGGCACGGTCACGTTGCCGCCGTCGATGAGTTCGGGCGTGCCGGAGATTCCGATCAGCCCACCCCAGGTGCGGCGGCCGATCAGCGGTCCGATGCCGGCTTGGCGGAAGTAGAGCGGGAAGCAGTCCCCGCCCGAACCGCTCCAGCCGTTGATCAGCATGACCTTGGGTCCCGGGACCGAGGCCGGCGGCCACTGCCAGTCCTTGCCGTCGCGCACGGCCCAGTAGTTCGTGACTGGGCGGTTGAGTAACTCGACGAAGCGGTCAGGGATCTGGCCCCCGGAATTGAATCGTTCGTCGATCACGAGGCCGTCCTTCCCGAGCTGACCCATAAACTGCCTGTACAGCTCGCTCTGGCCGTCCTTGCCGGTATCCGGCACGTAGATGTAGCCGACGCGGCCGCCGGTCGCCTTGTCCACCTTCAGGCGGTTGGCGTTGATCCACGCGAGGTTGCGCAGGCGCACCTCGCTCTCGAGCGTCGTGACGAGAACCTGCCGCGCGCCCGTCATTGTGGGCTTGTCGTTGACGGTGAGCATCACGTCCTTGCCCGCGAGGCCGTCGAACGACGCCCACGGGTCCAGGGCCGTGTCCACCTTCGAGCCGTCGACCGCGAGGAGGTAGTCGCCCTCCTTGACCTTGGCACCGGGCTCCAGGAGCGGCGAACGGGTGTCGGCGTCCCACGGCGCCCCCTCGAAGATCTTCACGATGCGGTACAAGCCGTTCTCGAGCGAATAGTCGGCACCCAGCAAGCCCACGCCGCGCTTCTCGCCCTTCTCCAGGTCCCCACCGCCACGGTACGTATGGGACGAGTTGAGCTCTGCGATCAGCTCGCCGAGCACGAAGTTGACGTCGTAGCGGGTGACGCAGTCGGCAAGCAGCGCACCGTACCGCGTGCGCATCTCGTTCCAGTTCACCCCGTGCATGTTCGGGTCGTAGAAGAAGTCGCGCTCGAAGCGCCAGGCGTCGTCGAAGATCTGGCGCCACTCTGCGACCGGGTCGACCGTCATCTCGAGATCCGAGGTGGTGAGCTTCTTATCCATCTTCTGGTCCGGCTTCGGTTCGACGAGCGCAAACGACTTCTTCTTGGCCACGAGGATCTTGGCGCCTCCGGCCGCGATCTCGTAGGCGTCCGCATCGGCGACGACGGTCTTCTCCTCGCGTTCCTTAAGATCGTAGAAGACGATCGGGCTGCTCTCGTCGTCCGACCCCGCCCGCAGCAGCCTGCGATAGAACAACTTGCCCGCGAGGGCTTGGAGATCCGCGTAGCGGCCCGCCTTGGGCGGGAGAACCACCACCCGCTCCTCGAAGCCGGCGATGTCGATCTTGACCGGTTCGGCCTTGGCGGGCTTCTCCGGCTTCTTGTCGCCCTTCTCGTCCTTCTTGTCGCCGTCGTTCTTTGCCTCCTCCTTCTTATCCCCGTCCTTCTTGCCTTCCTCGACGTCGTTGCGGGGCGCGAGCGGCGAAGGCACGTCCACTCTCAACGGCACCGCGACGAGGTTGTCGGTGTTGGCGTAGATCCACGTCTCGTCGGTGCCGTAGGAGGGCTGGAAGGTGCGGCCGGAGACGTAGTAGAGGTACTTGCCCTCGGGATCGAACGCCGGAGCGGAATCGTTGTAAAACCCCGAAGTCACCTGGTGGAGCTTCTTCTCCTGGGTGTCGTAGAGGAAGATGACGCCGGTCCTGCTCGCAGCGTCGCGCCCGAAAGCGACCCACCGGGAGTCGGCTGACCAGCTCCCGGTGAAACCTTCCAGTCCACTCTCGAACATGTAAAGCCCCTTGTCCATCCTGGTGATGGCGCCGGTGGCGAGGTCGCACAGGTTGATGTTCATCGCCTGATCGACGAAGACGACCCGGGCGCTATCGGGCGACCAGAAGATCCGGTAGCGGAAGCCGGGGCCGAGCTTGGTTACGGTGCGCTCATCCCCCGACCCGTCCGCATTGCGGACCGCGAGCTCGTACTCACCCGTACGGTCGCTCCAGTAGGCGATCAGCTTGCCGTCGGGAGACCACGCCGGGTAGCGCTCGGCGACGCCGGGGGTCCTGGTGAGGTCGAACGTCGGCCCGTGCTCCGCGGGCACGCTGAAAACGTCGCCGCGGGCTTCGAACGCCACGCGCTTGGCCGACGGCGACACCGCGGCGGTGGCGATCATCTCGCCCACCTTCTCCAGGTGGGGCTTGAGCGTCGCGCGGTCGGTGACGACCTCGATCTTGACCTCGTGCGCCTTGTCGGTGGCGGTGTCCAGCAGATAGAGCCGGCCGGCGTTTTCGAACACGATGTCGGACGGCCCGATCGACGGGAAGTGGACATCGTACTCGTCGAAGACCGTCACCTGGCGCATGGCACCCGAGGAGGTGTCGAGAGCCCAGATGTTGTTGCGCTTGTTCTTGTCGCGGTCCGAAAGGAAGTAGAGCGTCTTCCCGTGCCACATCGGCTGGCTGTAGCTCGCATTATCGTCCCCGACGCGCTTGGAGGCGTGGGTCGCGAGGTCGAACAGCCAGATGCGCGAGACGTCGCCACCGCGGTAGCGCTTCCATGTGCGGAAGTCCTCGCTGTTGGGCACGAATGCGAGAGTCTTCCCGTCCGGGGAGACCTCGCCGTACTCGCCGTAGGGCACCGGCAGCTTCTCCGGCAAACCACCCTTCACCGAGAGCCGGTAAAGCTGGTTGAACCTCAATCGACCGCTCGCCATCGGCGAGGCGAAGAGGATGGAGGCGCCGTCGGGATACCAGTTCAGCATCCGCTCGGAATACGGGTGATGGGTGAGCCGCGTTGGCAGGCCCCCGCCCGACGGCATCACGTAGATGTCCTCGTTGCCGTCGTAATTGCCGCTGAACGCGATCAGCGAGCCGTCCGGCGAGAAGCGAGGGAACGACTCCTCACCCTTCGGGGTCGAGAGCCGCTCGGCCAGGCCGCCGCCCTTCGGCGCGACCCACACGTCGCCCGCATATACGAACGCGATCTGCGTGGCCGACACGGCGGCCTGCCGCATCAGCCGAGCGTCGATGGCCGCAAGAGCCGGGACGGCGCTGCACCCCAGCAGCGCCACCATGACTGCCTTCATGATCCTACCCATCGATCAGCCTCCCTTTGCAGGGGTCGCGCAGGACCCCGCTGCTTCGATCTCCCGTCACGAACCGAGATGGGCCGCGGTGGGCCATGCCCTCCCACGGTCTGAAGAACCGCTGCATTTCATGCATTGCTTCCACGGATCCAACACGATGCGAGACGGCCCGGCGTCGCCGGGTACCGGGGCGCTTGTCACCGGGCCGCAAAGCTCGGAAGCGGCAGCGCCAGGGGGTGGCGCTCCAGGAGCGCGCCGACCACCGCGCCGATCCCCACGACGTTCGCGGCGAGCCACACGGCTGGACCGACGACAGGCAGGAGCGCAAGCAGCAATAGGACCGAAAGCGCCACCCCGGTCCGCGTCAGCTCCCCGCGCAGGCGCAGCGGCAGATAGACCGCAACGGCCTTGCCCATGACCCACGCGACCCCGACCACGCCGGCCAGCTTGGCCGCCAGGAGCGCTGCCACCGCGAGCAGCAGGCATGCGACTCCGAGAGGCGAGTTGGTAACCGCCAGAGCCAGGACGACCACGGCCAGCCAGACCAGCAACGCCAGGACTCCGATCATCGGAGACCGCAGGCGCTCCGCTGTGAGCCAAAGACCGAGCGAGCGCACTTGGCGGGGTACCGCCAGGATCACAAGCGATCCCAGGGTGAGCCACACGCCCGCGCGCAGGAGGCCGAGGCCCAGCGCCGACACCGAACCGTCCGACGTCTCGAGCCCGCCAAGGCCGACCAGCCCCAGACCACCGGCCGACGCCACCCGCCCGCTCACCGAACCCGAGCCGCGCACGCGCCCGCCGAGCGCCACGACGTCACCGTGCACCCGTGCCCCGGCCGCGAGCTCAACGTCGCCGCCGACCGCCACCACGTCGCCGACGATCTCGGACGACACACGAACATCCGCAAGTAGGGCCACGACCGGGCCCTGGGTCGGCCGGTCCACGAGAACCGGAGCGCCCAGCTGCGGCGCCGGAGCGGCCAGGAGCGCGCCAGCCAGGAGAAGTGCGGTCACTGCCCCGTTCCGCGCCGCGCCCGTCCGATGAGGGAGACCATTGCCCAGCTGCCGCCGAGCGCGGCCAAAGCCAACCAGACAACGAACCAAGAGCCTCCGGCCGCGATCAGTACCTTGGCGGCGTCGGACCCGCCTCGGGCCGCTGTCAGGGCGTCCAACGCCGAGGAGGCGATCCAGCCCAGGACGCCTCGGGCGGCCGCCGGCAGCTGCGCGACCGTGCCGGCGGCAGGGACGCCGCCAAGCAGGAGCAGCCCCGCAGCCACGAAGGCAAATCCGGCACCGAGGGGCAGCCATGCGGCGAGGCGCCGCTTCTGCCAGGGGACGGGCGGCAAGGTCGCCATGATCCTCCGGACGGTCACCGGATCTGCTTCGCCTGGCTCGAGTTTTGCGAGCGTTGAGAGGAGAGCGGCGTGGGCGCGACAAGCCGGGCATTCATCCAGGTGAGACCGGATTTCGGAACGCCCATGCAGTCCACCCGTTTCCAGAGTGCCTCGCGCTTTAGAGCACGCCTCGTTCACCCCGGTCCCCCCAGCTGCCCCAGGTACGGTTTCAGGGCCTCTCGTAATACGCTGTGGGCGCGGAAAAGTTTGTTCTTCACGGTTCCGAGCGGTAATCCTTTCAGGTCAGCGATTTCGTTGTAGGGAAGACCGATCAGGTGACGCAGCGTCACCAGCTCGCGGTACGAGTCAGGGAGGCGCTCGATCTCATGCGCGATCGCCGCCGCCAACTCACGGTTGGCCAGGTCCCCGAGCGGTCCCCTCCGGGGATCGGCGGGGTCGAGGCGGATCTCGTCCCCTTCGCTGTCCTCACCTAACTCGAGCGAAACGGTGGGCTGCCGGCGGCGCCGAAGGTAGTCGATCGCTACGTTGTGAGCGATGCGGAACAGCCACGTCGAGAACCGGAAGCGGACGTCGTACTGGTCGAGGTGGCGCCATGCCCGGATGAATGCCTCCTGAACGAGGTCGCGCGCCTCCTCCTCGACCGCCACGATCCCACTGACGTAGACCCTCAGCTTTGGCTCGTAGCGCCGAACAAACGTGGCGAAGGCATCCTCGTCGCCCGACAGCACGCGGGCAAGGACCACGGAATCGTCGTCTGGCACCGGGCGTAGTGTACCCGGATCGCCGCTCCGCGGCGAGGCGCGCGCCCTGCCGGAAATCGGTCCGCTCAGGCCGGGTGGATCTTGTGAGACCCTGCTGGAAAGCCACGTTTTGTGTACAATGTCGGCACCACGCCGAGGGATGGACGGGTCGAATCGGCTCTGACCCACATGTCGCGCGGCGCTCGCCAGCAGGCGAGAGACCTTCAAGGAGAGATGCCCATGTCCAAGCTCAACCCCTTCGAAATGGCGCAGCGCCAGTTCGACGAGGTTGCAGACCAACTGGAGCTCGACGCCGGGGTACGCGCGGTCCTTCGCCGGCCCCTGCGGGAGTTCCACTTCCGCATCCCCGTCAGGATGGACGACGGGGGCCTACGAGTATTCGACGGCTACCGCGTCCAGCACAACGATGCGCGCGGCCCCTGCAAGGGCGGCATCCGATGGGCCGCCAACGAGACCATCGACACCGTCCGCGCCCTTGCGACCTGGATGACCTGGAAGTGCGCGGTCGCCGACATTCCGCTCGGCGGAGGCAAGGGCGGCATCGTGGTGGATCCCGCCACCCTGTCCATCCACGAGAAGGAGCGGCTGTGCCGCGGCTGGGTCGACCAGATGTGGAAGAACATCGGCCCGCGCACGGACGTCCCGGCGCCCGACATCGGCACGACGCCCCAAATGATGGGCTGGATGATGGACCAGTACTCCAAGCTGCGCGGCGAGTACACCCCCGGCGTGATCACCGGCAAGCCCCTCGGTGGCGGCGGCTCCCTAGGACGCACCGAGGCCACCGGCTTCGGGGTGATCTACGCGGCGCGCGAGGCGTTCAAACACCTGGAGATCGACCCCAAGGGCACGAAGGCCTCCATTCACGGCTTCGGGAACGTCGCGCAGTACGCTGCGATCGGCTTCATCGAGATGCTGGGAGGGGTCGTGGTCTGCGTCGCCTGCTGGGACCGTCACGACAAGACGGCCTACACGTTCTCCAAGGCCGACGGCATCGACCCGCGCTTCCTGATGTCGATCACCGACCAGTACGGCACCATCGACAAGGGGAAGGCCAAGCAGGCCGGTTACTCGATCGAGGACGCCGACGCATGGATCGGCATGGAAGTGGACATCCTCATGCCTTGCGCGATCGAGGGCGTGTTGACCGCCGAGACGATCGGAATGATCAAGCCATCCGTCAAGATCATCGCCGAGGGTGCCAACGGCCCGACCACGCCGGAGGCCGACGCCGAGATCAAGAAGCGCGGCATCTTCCTGATCCCCGACTTCTTATGCAACGCCGGGGGTGTCACCTGCTCGTACTTCGAGAGCGTGCAGAACGATATGAACTTCTACTGGTCGAGGGACGAGGTGCTCGGGAAGCTCGACGAGAAGATCGCCATCGCGTTTGCGGGCGTCCTCGCCATGGCACAGAAGAAGGATGTCTACATGCGCAACGCGGCGTACATGATCGCCATCGACCGCGTCGCCACCGCCATGAAGCTCCGAGGCTGGGTGTAGACGACGGCAGAGGAGCATGGGAGCGGAGGGGCAGAGGAGCGGAGGTGCGCCGGGCGCTCGAGAGTGCGGCAACGTCAGGTGAGAGGGAAGAGGTAAAAGGGGAGAGGAAAGACACCAGGCATCCGCCGTGTTTTGTCTTCCCTCTACCCTCTACCTTCCACCCTCTTCCCTTCAGCCTGCCTGTGAACCTGCGAACGGTCTTGTGCTCCTCTGCTCCCCAGCTCCTCTGCGCCCTTGGGCCCCAGGTTTGCTAGCATCGTCTCAGTGACGATCGGGATCGTCGTGCTGCTCCTCACCGGGCTCGCGGCCTCGGCGCTCTTCTCCGGCGCCGAGACCGCGCTCACCGCCCTGCCGTTCGCCCGGGTTGGCGCCCTCGCCAAGCGCGGCGGGCGGGCGCAACGTTGGGCGTGGCAGCGCTGGAGCACGAGGCCCCAGCGCGTCCTTACCGCGATCCTGGCCGGAAACACCCTGGTCAACGTCGGCATCTCCGCCGTCGTGACAAACGCTGCCGTCAGCCTTTTCGGCAATAAGGGGATAGCCCTCGCGATCGGCGCGACGACGCTGGCCGTGCTCATGTTCGGGGAGGTCACCCCGAAGGCGCTGGCGCGCACGGAACCGGAGGTCCTCGCCCGGCGCGTGATCGTCCCCGTGGCAGCGCTGGAGTGGCTGCTGACGCCGGTCACGGTGCCTCTCCTCGCGCTCTCCCATCTCGTCGCGCGAGTCCGCCGTGTCTCGCTCGACCACACCCAGACCGCCTCCCGGCCGGAGGACGTGCGCCTTCTCCTTTCGATCGCCAAACAGGAGGGGCATATCTCAGAGCTCGAGCACGCCATGCTCGAGGCCGTGCTCCGGTTCGAAGGTGCTCACGTTCGCGACGTACAGAGGCCGCGCACCGACGTTGTGTTCCTTCCCGACACGCTGACGTTTGACGAACTCAAGGCGAAAGTGGTCACCCACGGCTACTCGCGCTACCCGGTCTTCCACGGCCGGGACGACAACGTGGTCGGCATCCTCCTCGCCAAAGACCTGCTCAAACCGCAAGAGCTCGGGGCGGGGTGGACCTCGCTGCTGCAGCCGGCCCTGTTCGTTCCCGAGAGCAAACGCGCGGTCGACCTCCTGCGAGAGATGCGCGAACGGCGTTCGCACATCGCCCTGTCCGTGGATGAGCACGGCAACCTCGCCGGCCTCGTGACGCTCGAAGACCTGCTCGAGATGATCGTCGGAGACATCCAGGACGAGTTCGACACCGCAAGACCGCTCACGCAGCCCGAGGGGATCGGTCGGTGGCTCGTGCGGGGTGCGCTGCCGCTCGACCGGCTGGCCCGCATCACCGGCCGGCCCATCCAGAGCGCGCCTGACTACACGTCCGTGGCTGGATTGCTGCTGGCCCAAGCTGGGCGCGTCCCGGCGGTCGGCAGCCGCTTCGAGATCGGGGGCCTTTCGCTCGAGGTCGTCGAAGCCTCGACGCGCCGGATCGAGCTCGTGCGCGTCACGATCGCGGAACCAACGGCTTCACCACGGGCGTGAGAGGGGGCTTCCCGGCCAGCACGGCGAGCACGTTGTCGACGGCAAGGTCGGCCATCGCCGCCCGGGCCTCTCCGGTCGCCGAGCCCAGATGCGGCAGCAGCACGACGTCGGGGCGTCCCAGCAGCGCCGGGTGAACCTCGGGTTCACGCTCGTAGACGTCGAGCCCGACACCGCCGAGATGCCCGCTCGCGAGAACCCTCGCGAGTGCCTCCTCGTCCACGACCTCGCCGCGGCTGGTGTTGACGACGATGGCCCCACGCGGGAGCAGACGCAGGCGCCGCTCGTCCATCAGGTGCCGCGTCTGGGGCGTCAGAGGGCAGTGGAGCGACAGCACGTCCGACCGGGCCAGCAGAGCATCGAGGCTGGGCACGTATTCCGCTTCCGCCCCGTCGGGCGGCCGCGCGTCCCTGTGCGAGTGGTAGCACACCCACATGCCGAATCCCGCGGCCCGACGTGCGACGGCCCGGCCGATCCTCCCCATCCCAATGATTCCAAGCGTCTTCCCCTGGAGGCCGACGCCGAGAAGGAGGTCGGGTTTCCAACCCGAGAATCCGCCGTTGCGCACGAGCCGATCACCTTCCACGACCCGCCGCGCCACGGCCAGGGTGAGCGCCCACGTGAGATCCGCGGTCGCGTCGGTGAGCACGTCCGGCGTGTTCGTCACCCAGACGCCGGACGTGCGTGCGGCTTCGAGGTCGATGTTGTTGACACCCACGGCGTAGTTGGCCACCAGCACCAGGCGCGGACACAGCGCGAAAACCTCGGCGGCCACGCGGTCGGCCAGCAGGCAGATGACGGCCTCCGCCTCGCCCACGAACGCGGCCAGATCCCGCCCGGAGAGCGCAGGACCTTTCGGTCGCACTCGCACCGAGTGCCGCTCCGCCAGCCGATCGAGCGCCCGACCGGGGAGAGGGGACGTGACCCCGACCTCACTCATCGGGAAGTTGCCACCCCTCCACCGGCGCGAGAATGCGGACGAGGTCTTCCTCGACGCTTCCCGACTTGGGGGTCTCCACGATCCGTCCGATCTCGGCACCGCCTGCCGTCACGACGATGGTCGGCACAAGCTCGACCTTGCCGAACGGGAACGCCTTCGCGTCCGCGCTCTTGCTGCGGTCGATTCCGAGGAGCCGCGGCGGTTCGAAGGGCGACCGAGCTCCGAGCGCCGCGAGAATCGCCTGCATGCGCGGCACTTGATCCCGGGAGTCGCCGCACCAGGTGCCCATCGCCACAACAAGCTGGTAACGCAGTTTCGCTGTGCCCAGGAGATCCAGCCACTTCGCCTGCGGCTCGTACTTCTCCCGCTCATCCTTCCAGCCCGCGATCTCGCGGTCCAGGCGGCCCGTGTCGAGCCACCCGTACCAGACCGGGAAGTACGCCGGCACGGCGCCCTCCCCACCCCGCGCACGCACGATCCGATCTCCGGCACGAAGCCGCTGCGCCACTTCGAGCCCTGTCACGGTCTTTCCTATGAGCGCAAAACGGCCGATCAGGTGCGGCCGGGGCGTGAGCGTGACGAAGAGCTGGGAGCCGCCGGTATCGGGCCCGGAGAGGGCAATCCCCACCGAGCCGGCCTCAAACGCGCCGCCCGACAGCTCGTCCCGCAGGGTGAACCCGGGTCCGCCCCATCCGTCTCCGCGCGGGTCGCCGCCCTGCAC
>Ga0182010_10001038_pt1 | contig 15133 bp, 15 predicted proteins | sample 611E1MmetaG_FD_120488 | JGI IMG/M metagenome (GOLD analysis project Ga0182010, IMG submission 120488) | Permafrost microbial communities from Stordalen Mire, Sweden - 611E1M metaG | ecosystem: Environmental > Terrestrial > Soil > Wetlands > Permafrost | place: Sweden: Stordalen | collected...
AAAGAGATGGAGCGGTTGTATGGGATACCGTATACAGAAGTCTCTTTCTTTGGCAAGACCGAGATGTCCAAGGCCCTGAGGGCCATCGGCGAAAACTTCGGAAAGCAGAATCCCGTGTCAAATATAGCCGACAGGATTGAAGAGGTCATTGCAGAAGAAGAACTGCGTCTTGAAGAGCGACTGGCGCCATATCGCCATCTCAGCGGCAAGAAGGCGGTGCTCTATACCGGAGGAGTAAAAAGCTGGTCGTTCATTTCCGCCCTTCTCGATCTGGGGATCGAGATCGTAGCGGTCGGCACCAAGAAAAGCACCTTCGAGGATGAGGAAAAGATGAAGGCGATACTCGGCCCGGACGCGCCCCTCGTTGAGGACGTTACGCCGAAAAACCTTCTCAGGCTGCTGAAAGAAAATAATGCCGATATGCTCGTGGCTGGCGGCAGGAATAAGTATCTCGGCGTGAAAGAGGGGTATCCATTTATAGATGTCAACCAGGAGAGGCACAGGCCCTATGCGGGCTATGATGGGCTTGTCAATATCGCCGACGATTTGAGTAATGCGATCAAATTTTATGGGAAGGGCAGGAATTATCACGACGCGCCCGCGGTGAAAGGAGAAGTTAAAAAGCCGACGAGCGATGTTGTGGTCAATCCCCTTAAGCATTCTCAGGCTATCGGCGCTGCTTTGGCCTTCCAGGGCATACACCGGGCGGTGCCCATAATTCATGGCGCTCAGGGGTGCAACTTCCTCGGCAAGGTCCTTTTGACAGGCCACTTCCGGGAACCCATTGCGATGGTGAGTTCGAAGCTGTTTGTCGAAAATGTGGTGATGGGCAGCGAGGAGAATATTATAAAGACCGTCGAAAGTCTGATAGAAAAGAATAGCCCGGATATTATCGGCATTCTCACGACAGGCCTATCAGAGGTCAAAGGGGATGATGTCGGCGGCGCACTTAAGATGATCGGCGAAAAAGGCAAAACCGCTATGGTTCATGTCTCCACACCCGATTATGCAGGCGGGCTGGAAACCGGCTACGCCAGGGCTGTTGAAGCCATTGTTGCAGTGATCATCAAAGAGGGAAAGACACATTTGAAAACGGGGCAGGTCAATGTGCTGGCAGGCCCGCACCTGACTCCCGCGGATTTCACTGAGCTCAGAGAGATGATAGAGTCTTTCGGTCTCAGGCCGATTATGATACCCGATCTTGCGGCCCTTGACGGAAGCCGGAAAGGTCTGTCTGCTCTGGCCCTCGGGGGAACTACTTTTGACGACCTGAAGGATGCGGCCAATTCCGAATTTAATATCGTCATCGGCGCCAGCATGGAGCTTCCTGCTATAAAGATGAAAGAAAAGTTCGGGATAGAATACCGGGTTTTCGAGAGCATTGCCGGAGTTGGGGCCACGGATTTGTTCATGGAGGCGCTTTCGATGCTGAGCGGCAGGCCGATGCTTGCGAGATATGAACGGAAAAGGAGCATACTCGTCGATGGAATGAGGGACGCTCATTTCTATTACAGCGGTAAAAGAGCGACACTCGCCCTGGACCCGGACCTTTCGATAGCGCTTTCAAGGGTGCTCGATGAGATGGGCGTGGAGGTAGTACAGGCAGTGATTCCCCATTCTGCGCCGTCCGCTGCATATATTGTCGCTGAAGAGGTGATCGTGGGTGATCTGCAATCTGTCGGCGATGGGATGGATATCCTGATATCGAACTCCCACGCCCAGGAGACGGCGAAGAGGTTGAAAGTTCCCCTGTATCAGGCGGGGTTTCCCGTATATAAGATTCTGGGGATTACGGCAAAGGTTACCATCGGATACGCTGGAACACTTAATGCAATCAACGAAATAGGTAATTTATTGATAACGGCCCACTGAAAGGGCTGAAGGAGGTGCACGATGAAGGTAGCTTTTGCAACAACTGACGGTATCAATGTTGACGAACATTTCGGCAGAGCGGGTATGTTCGCAGTATACGAACTGACTCATGAAAATTATAGTTTCCTCGAACTGAGGAAATTCGCGGACGGGCTGGACTCTGCGATCGTCGAAACCAGGGGTCTGGGCGAACTGCACGATGACAGGGTGCAGTCAAAGGTGGATAAACTGGCAGACTGCAAGATCATCTCCCTTACCGAAATCGGAGGGCCGTCGGCGGCAAGGCTTATAAAGAAAGGGATTATGCCTGTGAAGGTTAAGGAGTCAGTCACTATCGAGGACTCTATGAAAAGACTTCTCGATACGGTGAAAGGCACTCCGCCGCCATGGCTGAAAAAAGCATTGAATATGAATTCAAATTGACCATCGTTTCAATGCGGTCAATGGAATTGAACGTAAAGATAACACAGGGGGCGGTCTTTTGTGGCCGCCTAATAGAAAAAACCGGGAAGCATCCGCCTAAGGCAAAGGTGCCCCTGCATGAGCAGCGCAAATAAACAGGAGGAACAAAATATGAAAATGATAAGGGCTTTCATCAGACCTGAGAAAGAGCAAGAGGTTGTACTGGCGCTTGAAGGCGCAGGGTTTCCCTCGCTCACCAAGCTGCCGGTATTTGGAAGAGGAAAACAGAAGGGCCTGCAGGTCGGGCCGGTCCATTATGATGAGCTCCCGAAGACCCTAATTATGACGGTCATCGATGATGCGGACGTCGACAGGGTCATCCAGGTCATCCAGGACAAGGCGCGGTCGGGTTTCATCGGTGACGGTAAGATATTCGTGAGCCCGGTCGATAATGCTTACACCATCAGGACAGGAGAGGTGGGGTTATGAAAGAGATCACGGCGATCATCAGGAGGGATAAGCTCCCCGAGACAAAGACTGTGCTCGAACAGCTCGGATATCCATCTCTCACGATACAAAGTGTCGAGGGAAGGGGAAAACAGAGGGGTGCCATGTGCGCAGAGATGGATTCGGAGATGCCCGACAGCTTCTGTACAGCAGTCAAGTTGAGGCCGACGCCGTCGAGCTATGCGCTTGAGCATACACTGCCGAAAGTCGCGATGTATGTGCCAAAGCGTCTCCTTACGATAGTGGTCCCGGACGATGTCGTGACCAAGATAGTCAAGGAGATCGTGAAGATCAACAAAACTGGCAAGCCCGGAGATGGCAAGATATTCGTAAGTCCGATCGATGGCGCGGTGAGGGTCAGGACCGGAGAAGTCGGAGGAGAAGCAATAGCCTAAGGATGGGGCTTTGCGGGGACAGAGAAAGGAGGAAACTATATATGGCAAACATAGTAGGGTATACCAGGGGCGGCGAAGTTTGGGTGCCTAAATTCATTGAGTCCATCGATATCCATAAATGTATCGGATGTGGCCGATGCTATAAAGCCTGCAGCAGAGATGTCCTCGAACTCATCGAGAAGCCCTTTGAAGGCGAGGATGAGTTCGGTGACGACATGGGCAACAAAGTCATGTCGGTAGCCAATCCGGAGAACTGTATCGGCTGTGAGGCATGCTCGCGGACATGCACGAAGAAGTGTCATATGCATATAGAGATTTAGCATTTGCCCTTAGAAAATGTCGCATTTCTGTTCTAAAGCACAAGGGTCCATAGCGGTACCCTTGTGCTTTAGCGCAAATATACAGCACTAATAAATGGAGAATTATTAATATGATTCCGGAGGTGTTCCGATGAATTCACTGAAAGACAAGATACGTGAGATGGAGAAGGAAGAGATCGTAAACGCCCTTAAAGCCAGCAATTGGGTTATGGCAAGGGCTGCAAGGATGCTCGGCATAACCGAAAGGATGATCGGGTATAAGATCAAAAAACTTGGCATAAGAAAGATGTTCGAGATGGGAGTGTAAGAAATGGAATAGAGAGGTCTGAGTTGAGACATTCAATAAAAAGCCCGGACGCGAAAAGGCAACCGTTAAAATAAATGGACTTCAATTGTAATCTGCGTTTCGGATGGAAGCTGCCGTAAAAAACTATTAGGTCAACGGTTGATCAGAGACCCGTTTCTGCGTCCCACTTCCTAATTCCAGGTTACACTCTCATCAAGTAAAATCCAGTCAGTGATATCCCGATTCTTTTGTATAAAATAGTTCATCAAATACAGTCAATATGATCTCCCGGTAACCTCTACAATATTGTTGCTTTGCCTGACCCTTTTGTAAGATGTGACAACTTTGTTGCATGATGACAATATTGTTAGTTATTCCAAGTTTAAATAACGCGGATTATCAATGGGATAGGGGCTGGCATATTTTTCGCTAGTGGATACATATCCAGGCCCGGAGGCATGCAATGAATACTTTGAAAGACAAGATAAAAGAGCTGGAGCGCGAAGAGATCGTAAATGCCCTTAGGGAAAGCAACTGGGTTATGGCCAGGGCGGCGCGTAGGCTCGGCATAACCGAGAGGATGATAGGTTACAAGATCAAAAAACTGGGCATAAGAAAAATATTCGAGAGAGAGGGGGAAGGCAAAGAATTATAGACATGCAGCACCAGATGAGGAATGAATCGGACTTGAGTCCGAAAAAAAATCTTAATGGGGGACTTTAGAAATGAAGCGCATTATAGCATTACTTACAGCAATCTTTGCAGTATGTCTCGTGATTAACGTATACGCTGAAGAGCCGGCACCTGCAGCAACGCCCGCTCCGGTAGCAGAAGCGGCTCCGGCAGCAGCAGCGGCTCCGGCCGCTCCAGCAGCTCCGGCACCGGACGTGACCGGCAGCGTTTCTCTTACAGGTTTGAACAGGTATATTTTCAGGGGCGCGGAACTGGGCTCAAAGAGCGTGATATTGGAGCCTTCAGTAACCATTAACTATAAAGGGTTCTCGCTGAACGTATGGGGCAACATGGATACCGATCAGCATACGACCCAGGCCTTCACCGGCAACGGACAGAAGAGCTGGAATGAAACGGACCTCACCCTCAGCTACACCTATAATATCGACAAGCTGGCCCTCACAGGCGGTTATATTTACTACGGCACGAATTACACGCAGCAGACACAGGAAATTTATGTAAGCGGCACCTACGACATGATTGCACACCCAACGCTCTCGATCTATCGCGACATTGACGCGCATCCCGGCACCTATGTCAATCTTTCGTTCTCACAGTCCCTGCCTGTCTACAAGCTGTCTACCGGCGATGTCACAGTCGATCTGGGCGCAGGGTTCGGTTATTACCATGTGGATGATTCAGGGGAAAAGTATAGCGCCCTTCATGACGGCAATGTAAAGGTCGGTCTAACCATACCCGTAGCTAAGAACGTTGTAGTTCAGCCGTTTGTACAGGAATGGTTCCCGCTTTCAGGCACGGCGCATCATGATGCCACCCAGGTCAACCACGCAAATCCGGCAGGCCACATTGACCAGACTTTTGTGTATGGCCTCGGAACGACATTGAGCTTCTAAAAACAGTATCAATCAAGTTACTCATAAAAAAAGGAGTATCGCTATGGCAAAAGAACAACAACCTGTCACCAGAGGAACATTGGGCCTGACCGGTCTGACAATGAACGCGATGGCGCTGATCGCCCCCGGCGCGTTCCTGTGGTTAACCTTTCAGATGCAGGCACTATACGGCGCGCCGACGGCCGGATCTGACATATGGATCGGAATTCTCTTTGCGCTTCTGCTCTGCTTCGCCACTGCAATCAGCTACTCTGAGCTGGCGAAACTTTATCCAGGTCCAGGCTCTTCATATTTGTATGCGGAGCAGGCGTATCTTTCAAAAACGCATGCTTACAAGTTCGCCCGCATCGCTAAGTTTATTACTGGATGGGCGAGCCACTTATATTACTGGGTTTATCCCGGTGTCATGGTCGGCGTGACAGCTCTTCTCGCCGGCTTTCTGATGAACCAGTTCTTTCCGGACACCTTCAGCGGCACCTACAACAGTCCGATCTTCATGTGGCTCTTCTGCATGGTCTTTGCTTTCGGCGTGGCGTATATTGCATTTCGCGGCGTCACCGGCACGACTGCAGTCAATGTAGCAATCAATATAATACAGATTTCGGCACTGCTGGTCTTCGCAGTAATAGCAATCGGGTATCGTACTCAGCACCCCCAGGGAACTGTAGGCTACCATCTCTCCAACGGTATCGCAGTCAGTTACCAGGTTGCCCAAGATGTGGTGAAGGACGACAAGGGCAATCCGACTCCTGCGCTTGATGCCGACGGCAAGCCGACGATGGACAAGGACGGAAAGCCTGTATACCAGATGGCGGATATGATGGATGAAAAGACAGCTATGCCGGTACCTGCGGATAAGGACGGCAAGCCTGTAACAGACATGAAACTCGCCGCCCCGTTCACGGTCGATTATACTGACGGAGCAGTGACGAAGGATGACAAGGGGAACGATGTGTTCAACTACCATTCGACGGCAGGTTCGGTCGTATCTCCGCATGGCTTCAATTTCATCTTTATCCAAGCGGCCATAGCGATCCTGATCCTGGTCGGGTTCGAGTCGGTCACCTCGATGGGACAAGAGGCAAAGCATCCGACAAAAGACATTCCAAAAGCAGTACTTCTTTCGCTCGCAATCCAAGGTGCATTTTGCTACCTGATAGAGTACTTTGCTGCCGGCTATTTGCTCCATAACGGCTATACCATGCCTATGGCAGGCGCTTCAGGCGCGCCGATAGGCGATATGATGGTTATAGTCGGCACATGGTTGTTCGGCAGCTATGAGGCAGGCAAGGCATTCATGCTGGTCCAGGCTTTCACGGTCTTTCTGGCCCTTATCGGCACGACGCTCTCCTGTCTCAACACCGGTGCCCGCGTTACCTACGCGATGGGACGCGATGAAGAAGTACCATCCCATTTCGGTCTCATGCACGGCAAGAACCTGTCGCCTCACCGTGCCATCTGGACTTTGGCCGTGATCTCGGCGATTATCGGAATCGTAACAGTTACAGCTTATATGGGTGGCCAGGCTTCGGCGCCTGCGGCTCTGGACAAACATAACTTCTGGTACAGCATCGGCATCTTCTCTCCTGAGATGTATACGATACTTCCCAACTCGCTGCTCATAGTAACACTGATAAGCAATTTCGGCACATTTCTGCTCTATATGATCACATGCTGGATTGCTATGGTGGCTTTCAAGGAGCATCATTCTTTCAATACTATCAAACATGTGGTTATACCGATTCTCGGTTTGCTGGCCAACCTTGTAATCATGATCTTCTACCTTGTCGGGCCGTTCACAGTTGCTGGCATGAGCTGGAAGGAACCGTACATAGCGCTGGGCGTATGTGCAATCTGGGGCATTTACGGCGCTGTTTACTTTATGAAAAGCAGCAAGGCTAAAGGGAAGGACATCTTACTCAGCAGTCCTTCGAAATCATAAACAGGCCGGACTGTGCATCAGTTTCAAATCAGGATGGTCACCCTCAGGGGTGGCCATCCTTTTTGCACCGCATGCTTTCAATTTCACAAAATAAATGGTAAAGTGCTCTAACTATGGAACTGACCTACTCTGAACTTTCATCACCCGGACCGGCGCGGGAGAATAATGAGGATTATTTAGGCTCCTGGCAGCCGCAATCACTGGAAGAGAAGCGCAGGCTCGGCGCGGTGGCTGTGTTGGCTGACGGCGTGGGCGGGCTTAATTATGGAGAAGTAGCGAGCCGACTGGCTGTGGAAACTGCTCTGAAGACTTTTCGCGAGGCACCCGGCGAGCAGACCCCGCAGCAGTTGCTTACTCAAATGTTCAACTCGGCCAATCTTGCGGTATACGACAAAGGCATGGAGGACCACGGCAAGTCCCGTATGGCGACGACTTTGGCCATTGTCGTGCTTCGCAACAACGAAATCGTGGTGGGCAATGTCGGCGATTCTCGCGTATACCTAGTCCGCAAAACAGAGATTAAGCAATTATCTACGGACCATACTTACACCGGAATGCAGCAAAAGTTTGGGTTGATTTCGGAGCAGGATGCCAGGACAAGCGAGAACCGCTCTGTCCTGACACGCAGCGTCGGGCATGAACCGGTAATACGAGTAGATGTGGAGAGTGTTACTGTTTTTAAGGGCGACCGCATAGTGCTTTGTTCGGATGGCCTCTATTCGCACGTCGCGGACAGCGAGATCGCGGACATCGTATCACGACTTTCTCCGGCCCAGGCCTGCCGCCAGCTTATTGCGCTGTCCGAGCAGAGAGGCACCGAAGATAATCTCTCCGTACAGGTCCTGCAGATCAACGATGTCGAGAAGGTAGCATATTATCGCGGAGTCCCGATGTATCAGGAGACTGCCGACCCGACTGCCAAGTATGAACTGCGCCCCGGACAGACGCTTGACAACCGCTTCCTAATCACTGAAACCATCAGCCGCAGCGGAATGGCGACAATATTCAAGGCCACCGACCTGACTAACAAAGAGACAGTGGCGATAAAGGTGCCTTTTATGGAGTTCGAGAGCGATTCGGGATTCTACTCGCGGTTCCAGCGTGAGGAAGAGATCGGGCTTCGCCTGAATCATCCATATATCCTGAAATTCATTCACCTGGAGGAGGAACACCGCAGCCGGCCATATATAGTGACCGAATACCTTCGGGGTTATACGCTTTCGCACCTGTTGAACAGCGTCCGTCCGATGCCCGAAAGGGACGCGGTCAAGCTGGCAAGCAGCGTCTGCGAAGCGTTGTCGTACATGCATGAGAATGGCGTCGTACATCGCGACCTTAAGCCGCAGAACATCATGATCTGCTATGACGGCACGATCAGGATCATGGATTTCGGCATCGCCAAAGCGGAGAAAGGCAGACGGATCACATTCGCCGGCTTCACACCTGCAGTGGGTACCCCCGACTACATGGCGCCTGAACAGGTAAGCGGGAAGCGCGGTGACGTGCGGACCGACATCTACAGCCTTGGGGCAATGCTTTATGAAATGGTGGTCGGCGTACCGCCGTTCGATGGCGACAATCCGTTTGTGATCATGAACGCGCGCGTAACCGGCGACCCTGCGGCACCGCGGAAACAGAACCCGAATGTCTCTACTCATGTCGAGGAGATTATCCTGCACGCTATGGAACGCAATCCGGGAGACCGGTATCAATCAGCCGCAGCCATGAAGACGGACCTGGACAATCCGGGCGCGGTGAAATTGACTGGTCGATGCGACCGGCTTCAGGCGCCAACCCCATGGAAGCAGAGCTGGAAGAAGGTCCGCTGGGTAGTGCTGGGTGTGTCGCTATCTCTGGCAATCTTCCTTTTTGTGCTGTGGCTTATTATTCACCGTGGACCCGCGCATTGATCTAAATTATTATTGTATCGGAGGACTAAATATGACATATCTTGCATGGCTTATTTTCATAGCCGCAGCACTCCTGGAAGTAGGCGGTGATGCGGTGGTCCGTAAAGGTCTCCGTGGCAGCGGGATATTGGTGATTCTTATGGGCGCCGCGATGTTAGGAGCATACGGAGTAGTGGTCAACATGGTTAAATGGGATTTTTCCAGGCTTCTCGGTGTTTATGTGGCAGTATTCGCGCTGATCAGTGTATTGTTCGGGCGCTTTGTGTTCGATGAGAATATACCGGGCTCAACCTGGATTGGCTTGTCAGTCATTGTCTGCGGCGGGATGATAATCCAATTCGGCGATAAGCTGAAGGTATAGTCGAAAAGGAGATGGAGATGAACAGGGCATGGATAATTTTGTCTTTAACGGTGTTGCTTGCTGGACTCCTGCTGCCTGCATTCCAGTCATTTGCCGATGAACAGGTGCGGTCAGTATCCGCGCCGGGGCTGAAACCTGATCCATCCGGAGCAAATACCGGTGGAGTCGCTGATGTTGTAGGGGCCTCGCGAGGCGCACCCACGATGGATGAGATGAAAAACCTGGCGACAAACGAGCCGCTCGCCATGAAGCTGGCGGATGTGATAGGCCACGGCAGAATAGCTATTAACTTTATCTGGACCCTGATCTGCGGGTTTCTCGTTTTTTTTATGCAGGCAGGTTTTGCAATGATGGAGACCGGGTTCACAAGGACGAAGAATGCGGGCCATACCATGGCTATGAACATGATGGTGTTTGTATTCGGTATCCTCGGTTACTGGGTTTGTGGATATGCTTTCCAAATGGGCGGCGCAGGACCAGGTCCTCTTGCGGGCGGCACGGGATTGCTTAATGGTGAATTTGCATTGCACCTATTCGGCAAAGACTTCGGTTTTTTCGGCACAACCGGTTTCTTCCTTTCGGGGCAGGCATATGATGTCTCAATTATAACGCTTTTTTTGTTCCAGGTGGTTCTAATGGATGTTGCGGCCACCATTCCGACCGGCGCAATGGCCGAACGTTGGTCATTTAAGGCATTCGTTATATTCGGTTTCTTCATCTCAATGGTCACATACCCGCTTTATGCAAACTGGGTATGGGGCGGCGGCTGGCTGTCTATGCTCGGCAAGAACTTCGGTCTCGGCCATGGCGTTCTTGATTTTGCCGGATCATCGGTCGTCCATATGGTCGGCGGCGTATCGGCGCTGGCAGGCGCGGTCGTTCTCGGTCCCCGCATGGGAAAATATAAGTCTGATGGGACACCTAACGCTATGCCCGGCCATAATATCCCGATGGCCATCGTGGGCTGCCTCATTCTCTTCTTCGGTTGGTTCGGGTTCAATTCAGGCTCCACCCTTGCAGGTGGTGATTTGAGGATCGGTGTGATCGCTGTAAATACAATGCTTGCTTCCTGCGCCGCATGCTTCTCCGCGATGTGCTATATGTGGGTTCTTTATGGCAAGCCAGACCTTTCCGTGTGTGCTAATGGACTGCTTGCGGGACTCGTCTCCATCACCGCGGCGTGCGCATTCGTAAGCACTGTCGGTGCAGTAATGATCGGACTTATCGGCGGGGTCCTTTGCTGCGTGAGCATCTTCTTCGTCGAGAGGAGATTAAAGGTGGATGATCCCGTAGGTGCTATATCTGTTCACGGCACTTGCGGCGCATGGGGTCTTCTGGGTCTCGGACTCTTTGCGGACGGGACATATGGCGATGGCCTCAACGGCGTTGCCGGTGCGGTCAAAGGACTGTTCTACGGCGGAGCATCACAGTTCGCCGCCGAGGTCATCGGTGTTGTTGTAAATTTCATATTTGTATTTGCCGTTATGTATGGTTTCTTTAAGCTGCTGAACAGGATTATTCCGATTAGGGTATCTCCTGAAGTGGAGTTCGAGGGACTCGACCAGAACGAAGTCTCTGTCACCGCATATCCCGACTTCGGCCTCAAGACCCGCAGATAGGGTCGCGATCAAACAAAATGCCCTGCCCTTCGGCAGGGTAGTTTGTTTATAATTGAAAAAACTCCCGGGAGACAATGCGTGGAATCCGCGATCAGCTTCGAGATGGCTAGGCAGTTGTTGCTATCTTTTGCTGTCATCCTGGCAGCAGGCACCTTTTCGGTCTTTCTGTCGCAAAGGCTCAAGGTCCCAGATGTGGCTATATTCCTTATCGCCGGCATCCTTCTCGGACCCGAGGTTGCCGGCATCTTACACATCGCTGCCGATTCTGCTCTGAACCAAATCATACTCATATTCGGCGCCTGTTATATTCTGTTCGACGGCGGAGCTTCGATCAGGCTGAAGGTCATGAAGCAGGTCTGGATTACCCTCTTCGTGCTCGCTACGGTCGGCGTTATTATCATGACAGCCATTACAGGCATTGCTGCTTATTATTTGATGGGGCTTCCTTTGATAACAGCTCTATTGCTTGGTGCTGCAATTGCGCCGACTGATCCTGCAACGATAATCCCCATTTTCCACCAGGTCAGAGTCAAGGAGAGGGTTGCACAGGCGCTGATCAGTGAATCGGCGTTTAACGACGCAACGGGCTCTGTCCTAACTTTTGCAGTCATGTCTGTAGCTATGGGTTCGGCAGGTTTTTCGCTAACGGCATCCCTTACAGGTCTTTTGAAACAGTCCGTCGGCGGAGTTGTCATAGGCGGCGCAATGGGATACCTGAGTGCGCTTCTCATAGCCCATGAAAAGTTTGACTTCCTGGCTAAATACGCCCCTGTAATAACGCTTATGGCTGTCATCGGCACTTATCTTGGTGCGAACGGCACGCAGACGAGCGGATTCATGGCGGTTTTTGTTTTCGGAATCATACTCGGCAATAAGGAATCGTTCGGCTTTCGGATGAATCTAGTGGAGCATCAAAAACTCGATGAATATATCACAAGGACAGCTATGATCATGAGGATGTTCATATTTATCCTCTTGGGCTCGCAGGTCGATTTTAGTCTCATAAACAAATTCCTGTTCGGCGGAATAATTATCGTCAGCATATTCATGTTGATTGCAAGGCCGATTACCATCTTTTTATGCGCCCTTCCGGATCGGCGGGCAAAATGGAGCTTTAACGAAATGCTCTTCATGTGCTGGACCAGAGAGACAGGTGTGATCCCGGCAGCACTTGCAGGTTTGTTGACGGGAAAGCATCTGCCCGGCGCCGAAATCATAGCTGCTGTTACATTTATCGCTATCCTTATGACAATCCTGATCCAGGCTACGACTGCGAAGTGGCTGGCAGGAAAATTGGGATTGCTGGAAAAAGCATGAAAGCGGTTACGTGTTTAGGGCGCCCCCTTTTGATACATTTTTTACACAATTTTTATACTTTCTTTAGTTATTCTAAATAGAAGTATCCGGCAGCTTGCAGTACTAATCCCTGAGTGTCCGGATTATCAGTTAAAACATTAGCAGCCTAAATCCATCAGGAATGGATGCGGGGGAACCGTTTTTAGGGGCGTATCCCGGTTTAGGATAGGGCACTTCCATGCCCGAGCCCGTCAGCTAACCTCGTCGGCATTTGGAAGGGCAATGGTAGGGTGTTCAACCCCGCTGCATCGCAGCGATCTCCCCCTTTGCTCTCACCTATTATAAGGAGGAGAGATGTCACTCAAAAGTATCCTCATCGGCAGACCCATCGAAACGGAGAGAGAAAAACACGAACGTCTTCCGAAAACTCTCGGTCTGGCAGTATTTGCATCAGACGCTCTGTCTTCCGTGGCGTATGCTACAGAGGAAATCCTTCTCGTGCTTGTGCTTGCCGGCACTACAATGCTTCACTATTCAATGCCGATTGGCATCGGGATAGCAGTTCTAATCGCTATTGTAGCCATATCATATCGTCAGACTATCCACGCGTATCCATCGGGGGGAGGGTCCTATATTGTCGCCAAGGACAATCTCGGAATCAACGCTGGCCTTGTGGCAGCAGCGGCCCTGCTTATCGACTACGTTCTTACCGTCGCCGTTAGTATCACAGCAGGAGTGGAGGCGATTACCTCGGCAGTCCCAGCCCTTCAAAGTCATGCAGTTATGCTGAGCATGATTTCGCTGCTTATCCTAACTGTAGGTAATCTGAGGGGTGTTAAGGAGTCCGGAAAGATATTTGCGGTGCCGACATATGTATTTATCGGGAGCATAACCGCTTTGGTAATTTACGGCCTCTTCAAATATTTTTATTTACCCCATCCTCCATTGCCCGAATATAAGGAAGCTCCGGCAGGCGTCATACTGCCGATATTTCTTGTCATGCGGGCCTTTGCATCAGGATGTACGGCACTGACCGGGATTGAGGCCGTATCTAATGGAGTGAAAGCCTTCAAGAAGCCTGAGGCAAGAAATGCAAGCATGACACTTACCTGGATGGCGGCGATCCTCGGTGCCTTCTTTATCGGGATAACCTTTCTTTCAAACCACTACGGGATACTTCCAAGTGAGAATGAGACAGTGCTTTCACAACTCGCGCACGCAGTGTTTTCAAATGGTATCCTCTACTATATGGTTCAGATATCCACGTTTCTGATACTTATTCTGGCTGCAAACACCTCATTCGCAGATTTTCCGAGGCTCTCCTCAATAATGGCCATGGGTGGTTACATGCCGAGACAACTCAGCAACCGAGGTGACAAGCTTGTATTTTCAAACGGCATACTTCTGCTCAGTCTTTTCTCAGCCGTCCTTATTATCGGGTTTGGAGGCCAGACGCATGCTCTTATCCCGCTTTACGCGGTCGGGGTTTTTCTTGCCTTTACATTGTCACAGATCGGAATAATAAAGCACTGGATCGACAAGAAAGGAGACCATTGGCAGAAATCGGCCGTCATCAACGGTATAGGAGGCATCACGACAGCGGTTGTGCTGATTGTCATCGCGGGAACGAAGTTCATGCATGGGGCATGGCTGGTTATAATAGCAATACCTACAATTGTATATCTGACCAAGCAGGTCAAGTCCCACTATCGTTCCGTAGCCGCCCAGCTCTCACTTGAAGCGCATGTCACAGAAACGGAATTCAAACACCATTCAGTGATAATCCCCATATCTGGCGTGCAGAAGGCCGTAATACATGCAGTCAAATATGCCAAGGCACTTTCCGACGACGTCTCTGCCGTCTATGTATGCCTGGACCAAGAAGAAACAAAAAGAATACAGGACAAATGGCAAGAATACGGGATGGGCGTTCCGCTCATCGTGCTCGAATCGCCTTACCGCTCGATCATAAGGCCGTTCCTCGATTTCCTGGACGAAGTGCATGCGAGATATAAAATGGGCGTTATTACCGTTAGAATGCATGAGTTCGTCCCACAGAAATGGTGGCACCACTTGCTCCATAACCAGACCGCCCTTCTTATAAAAGGGGTGTTGACTTTCAAGAACGGGATAGTGTCGACAAGTGTGCCGTTCCACCTGAGCGAGTGAGCACTATTCCCAGACGATAACCTTTGTACTCCATATCTCTCCGGTGCCGCCGAAAATGAACCACCCGCCTTCGGGCATCGGTTCTCCTTTCGGCATTCCTTGAGCGAGATCAATAAGGGCGTCTCCGCCCATTTTTCTTGCTTCATCTTGTAAGTGCTCGATAGCATCCATGACATGATGAAACGGCCCGGTGCTTGCAATAACCGTCCCAATCACCTTGTACGGACGAGGCGCTCCGTAGGCAGCGTATATTTCTACGTTGTAATCTTTCGGCTTGACCTGCCTTTCAGCTTTGTCGTGAAGGACGCCGCGCGTGGTGGCGCAACCGAATAGGGAGGATATTAAGAAAAAGGTCAACGAATATATGATAATACTTCTCATCTTATTTCCCCTCAAATGTGCACGGAGCTTTTGTGAACTACCCGCCACCTAACCGCTGGAAGCTGTTGAGGTGGGGGCTTCGCGATT
>Ga0182010_10001040_pt1 | contig 15112 bp, 15 predicted proteins | sample 611E1MmetaG_FD_120488 | JGI IMG/M metagenome (GOLD analysis project Ga0182010, IMG submission 120488) | Permafrost microbial communities from Stordalen Mire, Sweden - 611E1M metaG | ecosystem: Environmental > Terrestrial > Soil > Wetlands > Permafrost | place: Sweden: Stordalen | collected...
ACGGAAAGAACATCGGGCTCTTGGCAACCAATCAGGAAACCGGTGAATCGAATTTCGTTTTACTTCGAAACGACGGATCGCAGATCGGAGATGCGCTCAGCGTGTTTCCGGTCGATAACAACCGTCCGCATTCCGATATAGGCGGCAAGCCGTTGGCGGCAAGCGGGGGTGTCTTCGGCATTGTCAGAACCTCAAGCACCGGCGACAAAGCGCAGTTCACGCCGGTAACCTGCAACTAGTTCTTTCTCAATAGCATATCGGCGAGCGTTTGGTGGATCACACCACCCGCGCTCGCCTTCCCAATAAAGTTCGTGATTATAACATCCCAAAAATATGCGATCGCACATTTTTGGGATGATCGATGACTGCGCGGATTTCATTGGGAAATTTCTGGAAGGTTCATTGAATTGGAAACAATCCGAAAAGAAAAGGAGAAAGTCGGATGAAGAACACAATCGCATTGTTGGTATTTGTTATCGCGACCGCAGCAGCCTGTAACCGCAAGACGCCGACGCAAGATGCGCGGCCGGACGATGGGCCGATCATGCGTTTCCGTTCGGCCACCTTTCTCATGGGGTGCGACGACGCGCTCGACATGTATTGCATGGCCAACGAGAAGCCACAGCACGCGGTGTTTCTGCTGGCTTTCGAAATTGACCGCGATCCGGTAACCCAAGGTGAATACTTAAGCTGTGTTCGCACTGGCAGGTGTACCATACCGCAGGGCGGTAACGGCTACCTCGCGAATATCCAAGAGTCGGTGTTGGCGGTGTCATGGTTTCAGGCAGAGGAATATTGCGTTTATATGAACATGCGGTTACCGATTGAGGGGGAGTGGGAATTTGCCGCGCGTCACAACATGAACATCCAAACGCAAGAGTGGGTGGCTGATCGCTACCGCAATGACGCCTATGGGCCGCACACCATTGATTCGCAAGAATCGGAAGAAAGTGATTATCGCGTATTGCGTGGCGTGAAGCCGCCTCGACCGTTTATTCGACGTTTAGCTGAACGCGACCGGGCGCTTCCGGGCGAGGCGTACGCGAACGTTGGTTTTCGTTGCGCCAGATAACAGATCAAGACAAGAGGAGGAGAACCATGAAGACGAATGAAGAAACTGTGTTGGGACAGGCGCTGATTATCATCCAAGGGCTCGGTCTGCTTACCGTCGCAGCGATGGTCGAGATCGTTAGCAATTTGCTGGTGATCTCGCTGGAAGCGGCCGCGGCGATCGTGAATACGTTTTTCCCGATTGTCGAGATCGTGGTTTAGGCCACAAACATCGTTCTCATTACGGGCAGGCTTTCTCATCCTGCCCGCTTTTTTATCCCAAAAATTTGCGATCGCAAAATTTTGGGATATGGACAGCTTGCGCGTTAAGCGAAAAAATGCTATACTATAATAAAGTAAAAATAAAAATAAACATTAACAATATGCGAAAGAAGCTTGAAGCGCGGCCATTGCTCGTATTTGTCGGAGCATTTATGACTGTGCTATTTTTTATTTCCGGGCAGGTCAGAACCGTCGGCGCGGTGACGGTTAACACCGAAATGAGCGGAGAACTCCTTAAGGGAAGTTCGCCGATCGTATATTTTGTCGGTACTGACAACAAACGATACGTCTTTCCGACCGAAAAAGTTTTTTATAGTTGGTACGCCGATTTTTCAACGGTTAAAACCGTCACCGATGACGAGATTAACTCCATCCCTATCGGCGGCAGTGTTACCTATCGGCCCGGCGCGCGTCTTGTAAAAATTCCAAGCGACCCCAAGGTGTATGCGGTTACCGCGAGCGGCGAGCTTCGCTGGGTTTCCACCGAGGAATTGGCGACACAGCTTTTTGGCGCCGACTGGGCCAAGAAGGTCGACGACCTAACCGCTTCCGACTTTACGAATTATCAAACCGGCGCCGCAATCACGCAAGTCGGCGATTACAATGTGGGCGCCAATAATACGGCACCGCCGCCGACAAACCAAAACGAGAATACCAACAACAATATAAATAGCCCGCCCGCCTCCGGCGACGTTTCGGCCGACCTTAAGATCGTCTCGGTTTCGGCGAGCGCCGATAGCGCAAACCCGCAAGCATGGGACTTTCAAATAGTTTTCAGTCAACCCCCATCCGGCGCGCGTCTCACGGTCGTTGAAAAAAATATCGGAACCGTCTTTTACAACGAACCTGTCATCAGAGAACAAACGTCCGCAACGACGGCGCACGTTGCAATCGGCGCTTCGACCGTCAAATTAAAACCGGCAACGGTTTATTCATGGAAAGTCGTCGCGTATTCCGCTCTCAACGCGACGGCCGCGCAGACCGCAACGGCATCAGGCGATTTTACCACCGCTGCCGATACTTCTGTAGCTCCACCCTCCGCCACCGCGATTTCGGTCTTTAAGATCGTCTCGGTTACCGTCAACAAAGTCGATCCGCAAGGAAAACCCGCCGAAGACGTGCGCAGTTTCAAGATCGTTTTCAGCAAGCCGCCGATCGGCGCGCGACTCACGATCGGTGAAAAAAGCACCGGCTTGATCTTTGATTCAGAATCGATCACGAGCGGTGAAGAGCCATCAGCAACCGTTAATGTGAGCTCGGTGAACTGGACAACCAAGCTCAAGCCAAGCACGACCTATACATGGAAAGTGACGGCGAATGGCATGACGACCGCCATGACCGGCAGTCAGCTCGCCACCGAAACCGCTTCCGGCGAATTCACCACTTCCGATTTTACGTCAAATCCGCCGCCTGCCGCCACCACAAAATAATTTTTTTAAAAAACGCTTCAGCAATGGAGCGCTTTTTATTTTGGTTAATGGGTGTACAATAAGCTTCGCATTCATAACTCACCCTACCATCTCTTATCTTAAGAGAGGGGATCAAGTATGGAAACGATCGCCGACCTGCATATTCACTCGAAATATTCGCGCGCCTGTTCGCCGCTTTTAACGCCGGCCAATTTGGCGCTGTGGGCGAATAAAAAAGGGATTCAAGTATTGGGTACCGGCGACTTTACGCACCCGGCGTGGCTTGCGTCGCTTAAGTCGGAATTGATTGAAGACCGGCCTGGACTTTTTAAATTAAAGAATGGAAATAATAAAGCGCGTTTCATGCTGACGACCGAAATATCATGCATCTACAAGCGCGGCGGTAAAACGCGCCGCGTGCACAATTGTCTGCTTGCCCCATCGTTTACAGCGGTCGATACTATCATCTCACAACTCACAACTCGCAACTGCAATTTAAAAGCCGACGGCCGTCCGATTATCGGGCTGGACTCGGAAGAATTACTAAAAATCGTTTTGGACGCCTCGTCGGACTGCATGCTCATCCCGGCGCATGCTTGGACGCCATGGTTCGCCATTTTCGGTTCAATGTCAGGCTTTGATTCGCTGGAAGAATGTTTCGGCGAAAATGCCAAATACATTCACGCGATCGAGACCGGTCTTTCGTCTGACCCGCCGATGAATTGGCGGCTTTCCGCGCTCGATGACATCCTGTTGGTTTCCAATTCCGACGCGCACTCGTTGGGAAACCTCGGTCGCGAGGCGAATGTTTTCGATATTGCCCCCGACCAATTGTCGTACGCCGAGATAATTCGAATTTTGCGCGAGAAAGACCGTTCAAAATTCCTCTACACGATCGAGTTCTATCCCGAAGAGGGGATGTACCATTTTGACGGACATCGCGCTTGTAAAAAGAGAATGCATCCCGACGAAACGGCGCGCCATCACGGTTTGTGCCCGGTTTGCAAAAAGCCGGTAACGGTCGGCGTGTATTCCCGCGTCGCCAAACTTGCCGACCGCGCCGAGGGAACGCGTCCGCCCGGCATGGTGCCGTTTAAGAGCATTGTGCCGCTCGACGAGATCATCGCCGAAGTACTAGACAAGGGCGCCGGGACAAAAGGCGTGCAAGCGATCTATGAGCAAATGGTTTCTAGGCTCCCGGAGTTTCAAATTTTATTGAACGCGCCGTATGATGAACTCTCATCGTTCGCCCCCGCCGATGTGGTCGAAGCCGTTCGCCGCGTGCGCGAGGGCCGTCTTTCGGTCGAACCCGGCTACGACGGCGAATACGGAACGGTAAAAATTTTTTCAGAAAAAGAAAGGAAGAAGATGGAACAGGGTCGTTTGATATAGGGAGTAGGGAGTATCAAAAATCTCCGGTAGTGCCGGAGATTTTTGTTGGCATACTCCTTACTTTATACTCCCTACTCCCTATTCTTTAATCTCCAATATTTTGGCGAGCTCCGGCCTATTGAACCCCACCACGACCACCTCTTTGCCTTTTTCCGGCACAATGACGGTAACAGGAACGCCCATTTGATTGCTTTTTTTAATCATCTCGTCGGCCGCGTCTTCGTCCTCATCAACGAAGACGTTTTTGTATTTGATATCGTTCTTTTCCAGCCACTGTTTTTCTATTTTGCAGTACGGACAAACGACGGTTGAATAAACGGTTACGCTTTTATAGGGCATATTACAAATTAAATAATGAAGGCTTTTGGCCCCTCGGGGCGACGCGATGCCAATATACGAATGCATGCGAATCTCCTAATCCGCCCCCAAGTCGCGCCGCGACTTGTCCCCGTTATTCGTAGATTCGCATGCATTAGTTGATTAGCATCGCGTCGGCCGCTCCGCGCAGCGGAGTCGCCCCCATTCGCCGTCCGTCACTTCATTATAGCTCTTGTGCGGATAATGAGAATAGCGGTGGCCAAAACAATGCCTGTCATCATGCCGATCAAGATTCCCCATGGCGTCATGTTGAACTTTGCATCCAGCCATAACCCGAAGAAAACGCCGCCGACCATGAGAATGGCGATGGTAACCCCAACTTCAGTTGCAAATCCGATAGAGTTGTTCATCTTAAGTGTGGATCGTAACCGGCGTGCCGACGGGGGCCCAGTCGAAAATGAATTTAGCATCGGCCTTGCGCATATTAACGCACCCATGGCTCATCGGCTGGCCGAATTTTTTGTGCCAATATGCTTCGTGAAGGTACATGTGCGGGGCAAATTGCGAGTTCCAACTGACATTTTTTATATTGTAATTATAGGGACTGCCCGCGCCGTAGTTCCATTTATAATCCATCAAAGGGATCTTTTTCAAGATCGAATATTGTCCGGGCGGGGTGGGGAATATTTTAATTCCCGTCGAAACCAAGTAGGTTTCGGCAAGCAACCCGTCCTCCCACGCATAGAGGCGTTGTTTGGTCAGGTCAACCTCAATCTGCTTGCCGGGGCCGATCTTATCATTGGTAAAATGCGGCGGCGGCACCGAATAGGTCGTTTCGTTGTCGGCGATCGCGGCCGCCGTGAGAATTGAGGAAATGCTCTGCGGCTTTGGGAACCAGTCGTTCAATAATTTACCGGTTCCGTCAAAGACGCGGACATAATTGCCGAACTTGGGGCCGGTAGCGGCGACGATCTCGTTTTTTCCGTCGCCATTCGTGTCGCCGAGCGAAACGATCACGCCCTTGGTCAGGGTTTCATCAAAAGCGTTGAACTTGTTGATGAGCGTTCCGTCTTGCCGAAGAACGCGAATTTCTGGAATACTGCCCGGCCCGGCGCCGACCACGACCTCGGGCACGCCATCGGTGCCCAAGTCGCCGACGGTAATGGTTGCGCCGTCGGTCCATTTATCAAAAATAGGAACGGTTTTAATTGTTTTTCCGCCTTTTAATATCGTCAGGTTGGGCGGCACGGTTGTGCTGGCAAAAGCGGGCGCCGCCCAAAAAATAACCGCCAAAAGGGCAACACTACCGTAAACTAATTTCATATGCCCCCATTATAGCTCAAAATTGGCAAATATTAAACGTTAAATATTAATTATTATATTTAACCATTTAGTTTTTAACATTTAATGTTTGTAGTTCCTCGCGTACCACCACTCTATCATCCCAAGGGATCGAGTGTCCGCCTATCTCCATCGACTGCTCGGCGCCCTTGCCGGTTATGAGCACGATGTCGCCGGTTTTGGCGAGCGACAATGCCTTATTTATTCCGGCGCGCCGATCCTCGATCACAAAAATATTCTCGTTCAGCCTTGCCCCGGCCGCGAGCGCGGCGTTTGAAATGTCGGTAATGATCGGCATTGGCTCGTCGTCGTACGGATCGACATTGGTGACGACCGTAAAGTCGGCAAGCGTAGCGCAAAGCCTGCCCATGAAGGGGCGCTTATCCTTGTCGCGGCCGCCGCCCTCGGCGCCGACCGTGATGATAATTCTGCCACCCGCCCTTTTCATCTTCTGCGCCGAGTTGAGCAGGACTTCAATTGATGGACCGTCATGCGCATAATCGACATAAACAACGAACGGTTGTCCGGCTTCGATTTTTTCCATGCGGCCGGGGATAACGGCAAGTGTGGCCAAACCTTTGCCAATGATCTCATCGGGAATATTCAAAGCATGTCCTATGGCAATAGCTGGAAGCGCGTTCGCGACATTGTATTCGCCGGGGATATTTAGATGATAATTTTTTGCGTTCGCGCTAAAGTCCACCCCAGCGTTTGACGCGACAATGCCGCCAGCGCTAACGTCGGCATGGTTCTTAACGCCAAAAGATATTTTTTTATCCGCCGAATTGTTCCAAAATCTCTCCCATTCGTTTGAATCACGATTGATGATGAAAGTTTTTTCGATTTTGGCGCCGCGTAGTTTTTTCTTCGGTTGCTTCATGAGTTCGGCAAAGAGCTCGGTCATTTTTGCCGTGCAGCGTTCCGGGTCCCAATTATGGATCGCCAGATGTTCGGGGTAGAGGACGGTAAAGACCATAAAGTCGTAAGCAATGCCTTTGTGGCGGAATTGCTCAACGCCTTCGGACGGGGTTTCCACGATCGCAATTTCGCATTTGGCGCGCGCCATTTGCGAAAGAAGTTTTTGCATCTTAAACCGCCCGGGCATAGTCATGTGGTACGGGTTCATCATTTCGCGTTCGCCGATCCTGATGTTCGCCGTTCCCGTCTGCCCGACCTTGTATCCCGCCGCCGTCAAAACTGACCAAATGTAGTTTGAGGTCGTCGTCTTCCCGCGCGTCCCCGTCACCCCGACGACCATCATCTTCCGCGACGGAAACCCATACCAAACCGCCCCCGCCCAAGCGAGGGCGAGGTGGTAGAGCGAAATGATGCTTTTCGGCACTATTTTTTTTATCGTTGATTTTATGGGCATATTCTTAACCCCCTCGCCCCACGTAGCGGTAGCGAAGTGGGGAGAGGGTAGGGTGAGGGGCGATCTATTCCTCACCACATTACCTTTTTACTGCGTTTTTGTCATGTATTTCATCGCCTCACTTATTGTCCAGCTGGACAATAAGTGAAACCACATATCTCATGGATGTTCTTGAAAAAATACCCCCGAAATGTTAATGTTTGGTTCGTAGTTGCGTCATTCTCGCGGAGGCGGGAATCCAATCATCACTTGGTCGGCGAGTCGTTACTAACAACTCGTAACTAGAAACTAGCAACTAAACACGGGCCGTTAGCTCAGCCGGTAGAGCGCCTCGTTTGCAACGAGGAGGTCAGCGGTTCGATTCCGCTACGGTCCATTTAATCACTCTCTTAATTATGAAGAAACTCATTTTCGCTCAATTCGTCGTTCTGCTTGTCGGCTCGTTGCTTGCTTGGACGAATTTCGGAATCGAGTTAGTTGATTGGTTGAACAAGCGCGCTTGTTCAACGGGTTGCGTGATCGGCTTGGTCAACCCGTTCCTAACCCCATGTTTTTACGGCGCGATCGTCTTTCTAGTCTCTTTCATCTTAAGCGCCGGTTTGCTTAAAAAATTCAAAGACCTTAAATAGTTTTTATGATATTTGATCTCATCAAAGCCGCTATCCTCGGCGTTGTCGAAGGCATAACGGAATTTTTGCCGATCTCCTCGACTGGGCATCTTATCATCGTGAACCAATGGATCGCTTTTGATGCTAACTTCACAAAACTTTTTGATATCGTGATACAGCTGGGCGCGATTTTGTCGGTAGTCGTATTCTTCTGGAACCGCCTTTGGCCGTTTGGCAAAGACAAAGAAAAGAATAAAGAAGTTTGGTCCGTTTGGTTCAAGACGATTGTCGGCGTTCTGCCGGCGATCGTCATTGGGGCGATCTTGGCGAGTAAGATTGAAGAGAAATTCTTTAATCCACCCACCGTTGCGGTAATGCTTATTGTTGGCGGTGAAGTTCTCATCTGGATCGAGAGCCGGAAAACGGGGCCAGCCCCCGTTAAACGGGGGCTGGCCCCGTTTTCTTCGGTTAAAGAGATGTCTTACCGCACCGCTATTTATATTGGTTTTTTTCAATGCATTGCCATGATCCCCGGCACCTCGCGCTCGGCCGCCACCATTATCGGCGCGATGCTGTTGGGTGCTTCGCGCGTCGTGGCCGCCGAATTCTCCTTCTTCCTTGCCATCCCCACCATGGTCGCCGCCTCGGCCTACAGCTTATTGAAGTATAAAAGCCATATCACCGGCGCCGAAACAGCGATCCTCGCCGTCGGCTTCATTGTTTCTTTCGTCGTCGCCCTTGCCGTCATTAAGTTCTTCATGAAATACATACAAACGCACAGCTTCAAGAACTTCGGCATTTACCGCATCGCGCTCGGTGCGTTGGTCTTATTGTTTTTTGCGATTGGGTTGGTGAAATAATATCTATGATCGCTTACTTGAATATATTTTTTGGCATCGCTGGACTCATTACATTGACGTACGCTGTTTGGATCAAAAACAGCCGCCGCCGTGGAGTTTGGGCCGCTATCGGCGGAGTGCTGATGTTGGTTTACAGCATCAGTCTCCATGATCCGATTTTTATTACCCTCCAGGCTGTTTTTATCGTTTCTTCATTGGTTGAAGTATTGCGCTCACCCGCAAAGAAATAACATGAAAAAATTATGAATAAAACGATAATCTTGGAAAAGACGAAGGGGCATGTCCGTAAAACGCTTGAAGGCGAAGGATCGGGGCATGATTGGTGGCACATCTATCGGGTTTGGAAGATGAGCAAGCGTCTTGCAAGGCGCGAGAAGGCCGATATGTTCGTCGTTGAATTGGCGGCGTTGCTTCACGACATCGCCGATTGGAAGTTCAACAAGGGCAGGTTCGATATCGGCCCCAAGATCGTCCGCGCGTGGCTGGAAAAATTAAAAGTTGACGAAGATGCGATCGCGAAGGTTTGCGAGATTGTAAAAAATATTTCTTTTAAAGGCGCGGGGGTTAAAAATTTGATCAAGACAAAAGAGGGAATGGTCGTTCAGGATGCCGATCGACTGGATGCAATGGGTGCGATCGGTATTGCGCGCGCCTTCGCCTACGGCGGCCATGCCGGGCGGACGATGTATGATCCCGCCGTAAAATCGGTCAAACATCGCTCGTTTGCCGCTTATAAAAACGCCAAAAGCGGCACGATAAATCATTTTTATGAAAAGTTGTTATTGCTGAAAGACAGGATGAACACCCAAACCGCGAAAAAGATCGCCGCCGCAAGGCACAAATTCATGGAACAATATTTGGATCATTTTTATAAAGAGTGGGAAGGCAGGGAATAAACAATAAACAAAAAAAGCCCCGGACGCGCATGTCGTCGGGGCTCGTTGCTTTGTTATCGCGTGACCGTGATCTCCTTGACCCCGATATGCGCTCCAGCGAAGACGCGGCGACTGTCGTGTTCGGGCAGATCCTTCTCGATGAGAATGTCAGCTAAAAGCCTTCCGCCCAGCAACCAATCGTTATGCCTCGCCGCGTACTCAAAAACCAGTTGTTCTCGAGGATCGGCGAATGAGACGTATCCGTGCGCGACTAAACTCAAAAAAAGCAATAGATCCGTATCGGTCGCGCTGGGGATGATGATCTTGATTCGGCGCTGATGATTGGCCAATGCTTGTCGGATCGCCTTTTTGGGACTCATGATCCCCTCGTGTTTTCTGCGCTTGATTGCCGGACAAACCCTCGACACGGCCTCGATGCTTTCAATGGCAAACTCGAGTTTTGCGATGAATTTGTTTTGGTCGAAATCGTCCTCCATGGTCATGACGACGATACGGTCGGTATCATCCTGCCATCTCCTTATTATGGCAACCAGCCGTAATTTCGTCACGGTCTCGTCATCGACCGTAATGCCGCCGCCCTTGAGCATGGTCAAGAATAATCGAACCCAACTGATCTCGGATTCAATCGCGAAGACAAGTTTGAGTTTGAAAGATCCTGCGTTTTTTGCCGCCTCAATGGCGGACAAAATTTCATCTTTACGCATTGTTTTACTCCTCTTTCTGCCAAAACATCTGGCAGTCCATAAACATAGTCCTAAACGGGTTAGATGTAAAATGGGTTATGAACAGCTTACGCACCGGTCGAAAATGTGTAATTTTTTCCTTTTTTGATAGAATATTGTCGTTATGCCGTACAACAAACTTACACCCGAAGAAGAAGCGGTGATCGTCGGAAAGGGAACCGAAGCGCCGTTTACGGGCGAGTATGATAATTATTTCGCGAACGGCACTTACATTTGTCGCCGCTGCAACGCGCCATTGTATCGATCGAAGGATAAATTTGACGCGCATTGCGGGTGGCCGAGTTTTGATGATGAAATTTTGGGGGCGGTGAAACGGGTGCCGGATGCAGATGGGTTGCGGACCGAGATCGAATGCGTCAACTGCGGCGCGCATTTGGGGCATGTATTTTTGGGGGAACAAATGACCGCGAAGAACACGCGCCATTGCGTTAATTCGCTTTCAATTAAATTCGTGCCGGAGAAATAATTTTATTTTTAGAGGCCTTAAGGATCGGATTTTTCTTGGGACTGTTAGTGTGTTCCCGACGGAACTCTCCCTACCCTCCCTTGTTCCAAGGGAGGCTGTGCACCGGCCTTCGGAGACTGGTATAAACCCTCTCTTTGAAAAAAGAGGGTAGGGTGAGTTCCGTCGTCCGCCGCCCAATATGGATTGGGCCCCGGCTTTCGGCGGGGTGACGACAAAAGATTATCAAGCTATCGATGGAATTTTAACAATTAACTTTATATTTGCAAAAAAGGCGGGGTTTTGTTAAGGTTGTCGCGGTTTCGGCCGAATGGTTCGGCTGATAGGACATTGCGAAAGGATTAACATGGCCAGAATAGGCAAGTACGCAGCTGATGGCGTCGACGTCAAACTCGGCGATTTGTTCAGCGCTTTTTGTGGGCAGATTTGTCGGAGTTCATACAACAACTCGCCGTTCGTCGAGATCGCCGATCTGTCGAGTGGCAAGTTTCGCGGCCCGCGCGGGTTCACTTTGAAGAATTTGCCGCATGGCTGCATTCACACGATCGGCGCCGACGGTGTCGGGACAAAGACGATTCTGAGCGTCGCCGCCGGGCATCCGGAATGGGCGGCTTATGATCTCGTTGCGATGACCGCCATGGATATCATTCGCGCCGGAGGTCTGCCGGTCGGACTCAGCAACATCATGGATGTGAATAGCTTGGGCGATGGACCGGATTCGGAAACGTACGGTTATTGCGTCCGGGCGATGGAGGGGTTGCGCGTGGTTGCCAAAGAGAGCGGCCTATTCCTCTTGAACGGCGAAACGGCCGAGTTGGGATCGTGCATCGGCTCCGAAGCCCCCAACGCCATTCTCAGCTTCAATTGGGGCAGCGTGATGTACGGCGTTTACCACCCGCAGAAGATGATCTACGGCAACACTTTAGCACCGGGTCAAGTGGTCATCGCCTTGCGCGAGAAGGGTTTCCGAAGCAATGGGATCAGTTCCGTGCGGAAAGCACTGGCGATCAAATACGGACCGGAATGGTACAAGAACCCCGAAGCCCTTCCGGACATTGTCGCCGCCGCGGTGCCATCGGCGCAATACGACGGCTTCCTCAGTCACCTGCACGGCTGGGCCAAGATAGGCGGGAACCAGCTCACACCCTTGGTCAAAATGCATTTGATCGTTCATCTTTCAGGCGGAGCCTTTAAGTCCAAGTTTGGCGAGGACATGCTTGCGCCCCAAGAATTATCGGCCAACCTCAAACATCTGTTCGATCCGCCAGAGATCATGCGCAAATGTGCCGGGTGGCGCGGGTTCTCCGGTAGTGAATGCTACAACGCTTGGAACGGCGGGCAAGGCGCACTGGTCGTGGTTGATGAGCATGATGCCGACTTCGTCCTGGGTCATGCGATTCAGTACGGGATCGAGGCGCAAGTAGCCGGCAAGATCGAAAAAAAGCAAGACTATACCGTCAGGATCGTTTCGAAATTTGACGGCAGCGAAGTCACATACTGACCTGCGTTAGCTAACAACGCGCGAAATTCTATGGGCTGCCACCACACAGTGGCGGCCCCTTTTTAAATTTACGCAAAAGTTCGGTCGAACCTTTAAGTAAAAGAACACCCCCGATCATTTCAGGGGTGCTCTTGGAAATTGGTTCTTGGTGGTTAGTTCTTACCCGAAGGTTATTGTGGCAACTTGAGGTGATACCCAAACCGTCCGTCCTTGCAGCCGGTGTCGGCGAAGCAGGCGACGTAATAGACGCTGTAGTCGCCGTCGGTAACGGTTGCGTTCAAACGGACGGTCATGGTTTTTCCGTTGATCGCTGAAGAATTCATCGTGATGGAAGTAACATCATTCTTTTTTACGAGAAGGGTTGCTTGTGTGTTTTTCAACAAGGTCGTATCAAAAGTCAGGGTCAAGTTGCTCGGAGCTTGGGTCAGCGTGGCGTTGTTCGCGATTGTCGCGAAGACAAAATGCGGGGCTTTCTTTTCAACGTATCCGGCGACCTTGGGTGCGGCGGGTTGTTTAATTGTCGTCGGTTTTGGTTTGTTAGCGTTTGTATTAGTATTCACGCTGTTGCTCGCGCTGGTCGCAGGCTGAACCGGCTGCGTTTTTACGGACGGCTTTGGCCATGTGAGCCAAAAGAACAACGCGATGGCGACCACGACCACGACCCAGATGATGATTCGATTATTCTTGTTTTTTAAAAATTCGTTGCTCATATCGTTATTGGTTAGCGGCGTAAGTTTATACGGAGCGCTTTCCGATTATTTAATTTGGTTGGGCGGAGTTTTTCCCGATAAGGCGGCAATGATGTTTTCGGCGGCCATCTTTGACATGTCCTCGCGCGCCTCGATTGTGGCCGAGGCGATGTGCGGGGTCAGAATTACATTTGGCATGGCCTTTAGTTCGAGGTGGTCGGACGGGTCGCAGTCAATCGATGGCTCGCACTCAAAGACGTCGCAAGCAAAACCGTTGATCTTTTTATCAGCGAGAGCTTGGAGAACCGCTTTTTCATCAACTACCGGGCCGCGCGAGGTGTTAATGACGAGCGCGGTCGGCTTCATCATGTTGAACTGCTTGGTCGAAAGCAGGTGGCGGGTTCCGTCGTTTAACGGCACATGCACCGAAACAACGTCGCTTTGCTTTAACAGGTCTTCCATCGACAAAAAGCGCGCGTTGGTTTGTTTTTCGAAATCGGGATTGGGCTTGACGTCGTAATAAACGCACTTCATGCCAATGCCCATCGAGTGCTTGACGACGTCGGCGCCGATGCGGCCCAAGCCGATGACGCCCAAGGTTTTGCCTTTGAGCAAAGTGCCAAGGAAGAGAAACGGCGCCCAGCCCTTATAGCGCCCGGAGCGGGTGAAGTTGTCAGATTCGACAATGCGGTGGGCAAGGGCGAGAATGAGCGCGAAGGTGTGTTCGGCCACCGAGTCGGAAAGCACTTCCGAGGGCGTGTTTGAGAGCAAGATGTTCCGCCGTTTTGCCGCTTCGCGGTCGAAGTTATCAAAGCCGACGGCGTAATTCGCGAAAATTTTCACGGTTGGCGCCGAGTCCATAACTTCGCCGTCGATTTTGTCGGTAAGGAGCGAGAGAACGGCGTCGGGTTTTTCCTTTTTGAGGATGGCGATGAGTTCGTCTTTGGTGTGCATGCGATCGTCGGGATTCACCACGACCTCATGGCCGGTCGTCTTGAGCAAGTTAATGCCGGAAGCGGGGATGTTTCGCGTGACGTAAACTTTCATACGGAAGGGATTAGGGGTTAGGGAGTAGTAAAAAATTAGAAATTCATTTTCTTGATTTTAACCTTGGAAAGATATTGCGGCGTCGGCCACTTGTTCAAGATGCCCACCTTGGCGCCCATGCGTTGAACAACGCCGGTCGCGTTCGCCGTGCCGACGGCAAGCGCAGTTTTGATATCGTTATGTTTTAACATGGCCGCGGCGTAGGCTGAAGCAAAGGCATCGCCGGCGCCGGTAAGATTTGTCTTCTTGACCGGAATGATGCCCGCAAAAATAGTCTCGTGCGGCATTACGGCGTACGCGCCGGCCGGCCCATCGGTTACGACCGAATGCGCGCAGAAGCCGCGCATGGCACGGATGATGCCGCGCAGATCGGAGTCTTTTTTGCCGGTCAAAAGCGAGGCTTCTTCGCGGTTAAGAAAAACGATGTCGAGCTTGGCGAAGAGCGGAGCCAACGCCTTCCGCCCCTGTTTAAGCTCGTTGCCGCCGGGGTTGAAACAAATTTCGGCGCCGGTCTTTTTGGCATGCGCGATAATTTGGCCGAGCAATTCGAGATTGCCGCCCAAGCTGGAAACATGGAAAAGGCGGGCCTTGATTCGGCTCCAATCAATCCTGTCGGGGTCGATCATCGAAGCGGCGCCGCGGTAGGTGAGAATCGTGCGTTCGGCCTCGCGGGAAAGCAGAATGACCGAGTATCCGGTCTTGGCGTCTTTAACGCGCTGGCCCAAAGACGCGTTAATGCGGTCGCGCCGGAGCGCTTGGACGACCTCCATGCCGCTCGCGTCGTTGCCGATTGACGCGACAATCGCGGTTTTTAATTTTGCGAGCCGCGAAAAGGTGACGGCGCAGTTAGTCGCTCCGCCGCCGGTTTCGAAGACGATGTCTTCAATGTTGATTTTGGCGCCAAAAGGAAAACATGCCTCTTCAACCCCGTGCTCTTTGTGCAGCTCCATGGCTTTGGAGCGCAAGAACACGTCGCGCGTAGCCGAGCCGAAGGTGATGACGTCGAACATATTATTTATAAATTTCAAGAACCAAGAACCAATTTCCAAATAAACTTCAATTATTAATTATTAAGTTTCAATGAGTTATTCTTTGGTATTGAATATTTGATATTTATTTGGAAATTGGTTCTTGGTTCTTG
>Ga0182010_10001043_pt1 | contig 15093 bp, 11 predicted proteins | sample 611E1MmetaG_FD_120488 | JGI IMG/M metagenome (GOLD analysis project Ga0182010, IMG submission 120488) | Permafrost microbial communities from Stordalen Mire, Sweden - 611E1M metaG | ecosystem: Environmental > Terrestrial > Soil > Wetlands > Permafrost | place: Sweden: Stordalen | collected...
CGCGCGCCGTGATGGCGTTTCTGGGCGGATTGCAGCGGCTTGGGCCGCTGGATCTGAGCGGTGAAGAGCTTGTCTCAGGCACGAGGCGCAGTCTACCTGATCGCGCCCCCGACAAGCATACGGCCAGCTCTTCCTCTGTTCAGTTCGCCCAGCCGTCCAGGTCTCCTTCGCCATGCCAACCGCGGGACCTGCGACTTCGTCAGCGCCGGCAGATGTTCGAGAACGTCCCGCTGCTTCGCATCGACTTCCTCGGCGACGGAAAGACCATCCATCCGTCTTGTATAGGTTAGTCTCTCTCGTACATCGCACGCCGTCCTTTCCTTGCGGTCGTTATGTCAACGGACTCGGCGCAAGCATGGCTCCATCCTGCCGGATCGTCCACGTGCTCTTCCCGCACCTCCTCATTGCTTCCTTCGGAACAGGCGGCTTGATGATACCCTTCTGGCGCCTGCATCTTGAAGCGGAGGCCCCGTAATGTTGTCGCTGCCTGACCGATTTCCAGGGACCGAGAGTCTTGCCCATGTGACGCTCGGGTGTTTCCCCACGCCGGTGGAGCCAATGCCGAAGTTGGCTCGGCTCCTTGGCGTCCAATCCTTGTTCGTCAAGCGGGATGATGTCTCGGGCGGCGCCTACGGCGGGAACAAGGTCCGCAAGCTCGAGTTTCTCCTGGGCCAAGCTCTGGCCGAGAGCCGGCGCGCCGTGATCACTTTCGGAGCTGTCGGGTCCAATCACGTACGAGCGACGGCCGTGTACGGCGCGCAACTGGGGCTGCAGGTCCACGCCGTGCTCGCGCCGCAGCCGTCTACACCCAATCTGGAGGCGAATCTTCTCGCCGATCGGGCCGCCGGCGCCACGTTGTACTTTGCGGAGTCCTATTCCCAGGCCCTGCGTCGCGGTGCTGAGCTGCACGACGAGATTACCCTACACGATGGGGTTGAGCCGTTCGTCATCCCCTTCGGCGGAACGAATTCCCGAGGGACCATCGGATTTGTGAACGCAGCGATTGAGCTAGCAGGACAGATCGAAGCCGGCGCGCTGCCGGAGCCCGACCTGATCTATGTCCCCTACGGTTCGACTGGGACAGCCAGCGGGCTTGCCATCGGACTGGCGGCCGTCGGACTGCGACCTTCGGTGGTCGGCGTGCGTGTCGTGCCCGCAGAGTCCATGAACCCTGAGCGGACCAGGCGTGTGATAGAGGAGGCGGTCACCTTGCTGCGTGAGCTTGATGCGGGCTTCCCGTCGGTGAAGCCGGAGAGCGTCGCGCTTGAGGTGCGGGATGGCTTCCTCGGCGACGGATACGCGTCGGCCACGGCGGAGAGTTTGGAGGCGGTTGCCCTTGCGGAGGCGAACAACATTCACCTCGAGACGACCTACACAGGCAAGGCATTGGCGGCTTTGGTCGCCGATGCAAGAGCCGGCAAGCTTGCCAGGAAAACGGCCCTGTTTTGGAACACGTACAGCTCGCGCTAGATGGCCAATGCGGCCTAGTCATCGGACGTGCGACTTGTCCCATCAGCCAAGGAGTTCGTGTCTTGCGGTCCGAAGAGCGGCCCCGTTAGGAATTCCGTCGTCGATCCGCCAGCGGCAGGCTGAATTTCAGCGCGATCGGCGTGATTAGCGTCGTGACGATCACCATGACGACCACCGCCGAGAACGTCCCGCGGCCGATGATCGGTTCGCCGGCCACGGTGAGGCCAGCGCCGATGTTGGCGAAGATGAGCCCGACCTCGCCGCGCGGGATCATGCCGAGGCCGACGGTCAGTCGATCGACACCTCGGCCCCAGACGCCGAGCGAGCAGGCTTGCTTCCCCAGCACCGCCACCAGAGTCAGCGCCGCCGCCAAGCCAAGAACGCCGGGAGCCGCAAACGAACGGAGATCCGTCCTCAAGCCCATGAGTACGAAGAAGATCGGCGCCAGGAACGCCGAAATGGGATGGATGAGATCTTCCAGCGGGTGCTCCCCCCGGTCAACGAAACTGCGGTAGTGAACGTCCTCTAGGATGAGGCCGGCGGCAAAGGCGCCAACAATGGGGGCCAGACCCACGACGTTGGCGAGCCAGGACAGGAGAAAGCATAGGGCCAGGCCGAGGGCCAAGAGCACGCCATGCGCGTGTAGCCTGGATGCGAGTTGGAACAGCTTTGGCGACAGGCGCACCCCGAGAAACAGAGAGACAACAAGAAAAGTGGCTGCCTTGAGGATGATCACGGCCACATTGGCGAACGAAAACGATGCTCCTTGGTCCGCTGCGCCGATCATTCCGGTAACGACCGCCAGGACCACGAGGCCCATCACATCGTCGAGCACGGCAGCGCCGAGGATGATGCGTGCTTCCTGCGTTTGCAGACGGCCCAGATCCTTCAAAACGCGGGCGGTGACGCCCACGCTGGTGGCGCAGAGGGTGGCGCCCAGGAAGGCATGCACGTAGACGCTGTGTCCGGGGAGAAGCCAGGCGCCGACACCCCAGCCCAGCGCGAACGGCGTGATGACCCCCAGGGTCGCCACCAGAAGCGATGATAGGCCCACCTTCAGCATCTGCCCCACCGTCGATTCCAGGCCGACCTCGAAGAGAAGCACGAGCACCCCGATGCGCGCCAGCATGTCGACGGACGAATCGGTCAACAGGTAGTCGAGGCCGGAATACCCGACGAGTGTCAGATTGCCCAGCAGCACTCCGACAACCAGCTCGCCAAGAACCGCCGACTGGCCCACTCGCACGGCCAGCTCCCCGCCCAGTTTTGCGGCGACCAGGATGACGGTCAGAGCCAGAACGACGGAGGCCACCGGATCGCCGTGCCCGGCACCTGGCGAGGCGAAGGCTGCGGCTGGCACCAGCGCCAGGACCAGAAAGAGACCTCGGTTCCACCGACGTTTGAACATGAGGGATTCACGTGCAATCTTGCACGTGCCGGCCCAACATTCGAGTCCCGCGAAGCCGTCGGCGGTATGAAGGCCGGATCGGGCCTTGCAAGTTCTGCGCAAGATCGAAGGCTCCGGAGCAAGTGCTGGTCGCATTCGACGTGCAGGGGCCACCCGTCCAGGTGTGGTTGTAGCCTGATGTTTCGGTCATCCAGAGCGACTTGTTCGTGGACGGCGTCGCAGTAATTTGAGCTTAGGATGAAGGAGCCCGCTGTTGAACGAGCTCGCTTCCTCCTTGCGTCAACAAGCGCTAGTATGCGCCCCGGACCAAGAGACCGTCCCAAATGAATGTCACAGTGGCAAGCCCTGGCGGCAAGAGCCTGATCGGTCTACTGGAACGGCAAGAGTCGGCGCAGTTGAGCGACGGCACGCCTCCTGCCGAGACGCGCATCGACCGCATCAATCGGGCGATCGGCTTGTTGGTGGATCATAGGGATGCGATCACGGACGCCCTGCGTCAGGATTTCGGTCATCGCTCGGTCCACGCATCGTTGCTGGCCGATGTGGCCGGTTCGATCATGTCCCTAAAGCACGCCCGTTCCAATCTGCGCCGCTGGATGAAGCCGGAGCGGCGCAAGGTGACTCCGGGGTTCCTCGGCCTGTTCGGCGCGAGGGCGTATGTTGCGTATCAGCCGAAGGGTGTCGTGGGCATCATCAGCCCGTGGAACTTTCCGGTGCAGCTTACCTTCGCGCCGCTTGCGGGCGTGTTTGCGGCCGGGTGCCGCGCAATGATCAAGCCCAGCGAATTCGCGCCGCGCACCTCCGAATTGATGGCCGAACTGTTCGGGATGGCTTTTGCCGAAACCGAAGTGGCGGTGGTGTCGGGCGGACCCGATGTCGGTGCCGCATTGGCACGTCTTCCTTTCGATCATCTGCTGTTCACGGGTGCGACCTGGGGCTGTACTACTTCGGAAACGACAAGTCCGAAGAACAGCTCGTGCTCTCGCGCACGACCTCGGGCGGAGTGACCGTGAACGACGTGCTGCTGCATGCCATCATGGCAGACCTGCCGTTCGGCGGCGTCGGGCCGTCGGGCATGGGCGCCTACCACGGCGTAGAAGGCTTCAGGACTTTCAGTCATGCCAAGGCGGTGTTCCGGCAATCCTCGCTGGACGTCACGGCGATCATGCGGCCGCCTTACGGCGCGAGGTTTACCAGGATCGTGGCAAGCCAGATCAAGCGCTAGCCCTCATGAATGGAAACAATTTCAAGAACCGCGGGCTATGCCGCGCTTGGCATATGAACTGAAGCGTCGCGATGCGCCTGTAGGATACCAGGCCATGCAACGTCAAAGAGGGCTACGCGCGGTGGCGGTGTGCGAGGCGGCCAAGGGAATCCTCGTCCTGGCGGTGGGCCTGGGTTTGCTGGAACTCATCCATCGCGACCTGCAGCAGCTTGCCGAACATGTCGTGAAGCACCTGCACCTCAATCCTTCGGCGCATTACCCGAGGGTCTTTCTCGCGGTAGCGTCGAAGCTCGACGATGCTCGCCTGTGGGCCCTGGCCGCTGGCGCCTTGGCCTATTCGGAACTCCGCCTGCTCGAGGCCGTGGGCCTATGGAGGGGCCGGCGCTGGGCCGAATGGGTGGGTGCACTCAGCGGCGGGATCTACATCCCGGTAGAGGTGTACGAGGCCGCATGCAAGGCCACGGTCACGCGACTGGTTCTGCTGGTTCTGAACCTCGCGGTGGTCGCCTATTTGGTCTGGGATCTGTGGCAGCAGCGCAGGCAGCGCGGCCCCGCCGCCGATGGTGGTCCCTCTACTGGACGATAACCGTACCAGCCATGCAGCCGCATGGTCCGCCGCCATCTGTTGCGCCGTCTGCGCTGCGGCAGCATGAAGCCGCAATCGTGCTACAGGCCAGGTTCGACTACGGTGCTGCCGTCGATGTTGACCGCCGTCTGCGCTAGCAGTCTGCCGTTGATCGACGCGCCCGTCCGCAACGTGACCGACGTCTGAGTCAACACGACTCCCTCGCAGTGCGCTGTCGTGCCGAGATCCACAAGTCCGGCGACCTGCCAGAAAACGTTCTTGGGCAGTGCCCCACCGGACAGGACGATCTTCGCGGCGCTGCTCATGGTGAGATCCTGGGCGATCTGGAAGATCCAGACGTCCGTCGCATTGCCGGCAAGAGTGACATCCGCCGGGATCAGAAGACCGGTGCCCCATTTGTAGACACCGGGGGCGAGGGTCTTCCCACCGATGTTTCCGGCGCCCAACTCGGTGACGCCGGGTGCGCGCCCCGCAGCGTCGGTGAATGCGAGCTGCATGTCGCCAACAGCCGTGGTCAAGTTGGAAGGCGTGGGCGCCGCGTAGTCGGCTGCGTACACCTTCCCGGTAACCTGCGGTGAGGTCGAGAACGCATTCGTGGAATCCGCGGTCAACGAGAATCCGGTGATGGAGGTGGCGGCAGCGGGGCTGACTCCAAGGTTTCCCGTTACGGCGGAGGTCGGTACCGTGGCGATGCCGCTTTTTGCGAGGATCACGTAGTTTTTGGCAGTTCCAAGATTCACAGGAAGTCCCGCCGCCACGGTGGACTGCCCGCCCGCACCACCTGCAGCAGACTGCCCGCCCGCACCACCTGCAGCAGACTGCCCGCCCGCACCACCTGTAGCACCCTGAGCGCCGTCTGCCGCTCCTAGAACTGCGCTTCCCCCACCGCAGGCGTTGGCGAATGAGCACAGCAGCAAAGCGACTCCTGGTTTCAACAGATACGATTTCGAATTCATCATCATTGTTTCCTTGTGGTGGTGGAGAAGACTAAAGATTTCGGAATGCGCGACCCGCCGCTAAGGCGCCGGCTTGACGATGGTATTGGAGTCCAATGTCACCACGGCGATCCGAGCCGGCGGGCCGCTTGTCCCTCCCTGGCAAACACCCATCAGGATTTGATGTTGCCCGCTATGCTGTGTTACCGGGAGTTTCCAACGACTCCTGCAGGGCGATTCCGCCGCCGCACGTGCACAGGAAAAGGCCCGGCGGCGTCGCCACTTGGGCATAGGCCTTGATCTCTATGTTTCAGGTTACTGCTTGAGGGGCAGGCTGGCCAGACGAAGCAGCGCGGTCCCCGCTTGGCGCACCTAGGCATCCGGCCAGACGACCGGCTACCCCCCTTCCTTGAATAGGGTGCCGTGATACCTTGTCTCATCATCATGGCAAAAAGCAGCCCCCGCTCGAAAAATGGAAGCGCGCATGTTCTTCTTGGTTTGACGGTGGGAGCGTTCTCGCTCCTCGTTGCTTCTTCAGCGTTTGCCCAATACCAGCCGGGCTATCCCCCGCAGTATCCCCCACAGAGCTACCCGCAGCCGTATCCCCCGCCGAGCTACCCGCAGCCGTATCCCCCGCCGAGCTACCCCCCGCCCGGGTACTACCAAGGACCTCCCCTCGTCTATGGGCCCCCCTATACTCGGGGACTCCTGTTCATGCCGTATATTGGGTTTGCTACGCCGGTCGGTGGCACGGGTGACAACTACGATACAGGCCTTCGCATCGGGACCCTTCTGGGTTGGCACCTCAACCGTCAGCTTTCGATGAACGTCGAGTTTACGCTTGATTTTCTTAATCCCAAGGGAGTCTCCTCGGAAGTCTCAGACATTGCATCTGATTTTTCGTTCAGTCCCCTGCTTCATCTGCCCCTGCGCTACGGCCCCCTTGAACTCATCGTTGGTCCGAAAATTGGGTTCTTCGAGGAGACCATATCCTACACAATCAACGGTGACAGTTACAACGACAGCTACAGTGGGCTGATGTTTGGAGTCAACGCAGGCCTTCTTGTCGGCATGGGCAGTGTTGCCATTGGTGGGCTGTTCAGCTACACCGGGCGTCACTACTCTAGCGGGTGTGAGACCATCGACTATGTCGGCAACGGCTGCACCTATGCATCCGGAACATTCCACACGGTTTCGTTCAACGGCGTGATTCTCTTCTAGCTTTCGTCGCGCAAACCCGACTCCATCACCAAGACATTCACCGGACCGATCTGGGAGGACTTGTCATAAACTCAATTGACTACTGCGAAATCATGCGCGCCAGCGTGGCCTCCTGCATGACGGTCTGGAAGAGCGGCACGCGAAAGTGGAGATGACCAAGCCAGTGCTCGAACACGCAGGCGGCGATCAGCCGGCGCGCGGAATGCTCGATCTCGGCTGCAGTCGCTTGCACGCCGAGGCTCGCCAGGGTTGACTGCAACTCCTGGAGCGTGAAGTGCGCCTTGAAAACTGCCGACAGTACGACAGTCCGGTCGAGGGTCGCGAAGCGTGGCTCCTGCAGACCGAAACGAGGGCGCCACGCAGTGATCGCGCGCGTGACAGCCTCACTCTTGCACGCGCTCTCGACCATCGCCTGGTCAATGGTGTGCTGGTCGGGTTCGAGTCGAGCGACCACCTGATCGCAGATGGCCACCAGCAAGCTTGGCATTCCTCCGCTCTGCCGCGAGACGAGCTCAACAAGGTCGGCGTTGGCATAGTGCACGTTCAGCGCGGCCATCGGCTCGGTGGCCAACTCGACGCACGACTCGGCATCGAGGCACTCGAGTCTAACCGTGTCGCCGAAGGGCTCGCGGCCGGGCAACGGCCGCGCCGCATGCAGGAGTCCGAGGAATCCGGCCAGCACGAAGGTGCATCGGTGCTCTTGGTTGAGCAATGCGAGGGCCTGCAACTCGACCCCACCCTGAGCGGCGTCGCGCATGGCCCATGTATCGGCATCATCGCACAGGACAATGACCTTCTTTTCCTTGGGTCGATCGCTGAGTTGCTTGAGCAACGTGTCGAGCGATGGCTCGCCGGGCATACCCAGCGCATCGGCAAGCGCGGTCATCAGATCACCGTCGGCGAGCGAGAGGTAATGACATTCGACGGTCGGGTGAGCACGGAACCGGCGATGGATCTCATCGAGCAGTCTGGTCTTGCCGATGCCATGGGGACCGACGATCATGGAGTTTCTGCGCGGGTCGACTGCCAAACGGCGCAGTTCGCCCTTGCGGCCGTAGAACGGTTGGCGCTGATCTCCGCTGACTGCCGAGCGGTAAAGCGACACCGCAGCGCGGTCGACCTGGTCGCTTACGACCTGCGCGAATGCGAGTGCCGGTCGCGGCGCACGCAGGACGCGGTTCATCACCGCCTTGCTGAAGACGACGAACTGCCGGGGGGCGCGCAGTTGCTCGGCCAGCTCCGACCGGGGAGCATCGGAAAGCACGACCGTGATCGCGTTCTTTCGCTGATATGGAAACCCTGGCAGGGTTTCCAAACCTTCCCGCAATGGTCCGCGGCCGGCTAAGCCGGCCGCCTCCCCACGCGTCTCGTCGGTCATGTCGAGGTGGGCCAGGGCGGCACCGAGGGCATCGTCGTCTGTCGGGAGCGCCAGCAGACAGCGCTCGACGTTCAGCGGCACGTCGGGGCCGAGATGCAGCTCGAAAACAGGCTGGTGTTCGCCCGCGAGCGGTGCCCACGAGGCGCCCAGCTGGCGCGCGAGGTGCGAGCATTGTGTCTCCGGCTGCAAGCGGAAGAAGCTGACCGCGAGCCCGCGTCGCCGCAGACGTGCACGCAAGGATCGCAGCGTCGAGCGGAAGAAGACCAGCGCCATGAGCGCCTTGACCAAACCGAGCATCACACCCACGGCCAACCGCGCGAGCCGCTTGACCACGCGTCCGAGGGGCCGGGCCCGTGCGTAGAGACCGACCTGCCAAATCACGAAGCCTAGCCCAAGCACCCCGCCCAGCAACAGCACCCAGGACCAGAGGGGTGTGGGAATGTGCACCGGCGAGTGGGCGAACGTCCAGACGTGAGCCGGGTGGGTGCTTTTGCGTACGGTGAGGGTTACCCGGCTGCGCCGATCGAGATGCGCGCCCTCGGGCAATGGGAAAGACAAGGCCAGATCCTGGCCGTTGAAAGCCTGCTCGAGCGCGATCGGCGCTATGCTCGTGGTGTTGTCGCCTTCCAGGGTGAGGTCGCCCTGCAGGAGGACGGGCTGCAGCTGGGCCATGGAGACACCGGTCATCGAGGCCACCACTGCCTCGCCCGGGCCACGCGGGAGTGCCAACCTGCACAGCTTCAGATGCGGCGTGTCGACCCGCACGGGTATCTCGAGGGACAACGGCTCGGCCGAGGCGCTGGCGATCGACAAGCGCAGCGTATCGGAATGAGGTTGAGGGTTCTCGTACTCCCCGAGCGCCGACACTTCGCACACGACGTTGGCGTTGGCGGAGGGCGCGAGTACCGTAATCGTGGGCGGCGGAATCAATACCAAAGAGGTCCTGCTTGAAGCGGTTCGCATCACCGACTGGGCCACGCTTACCCAGTACGCCGGGTACGCGCCCCGGTTCTCGATTCGCACCGGGATCGATACCGTCCTGCCCTCCATGAGGTCGACGCCGCGCCCCAGCTTCTTCCAGTCGATGGTGACGGCGAGAGCGGTCCGGTGCGCGTCGTCTGACGGCGAGACGGGCACAATGTCGCCTTGCCCGTTGACTCTGCTCAGCAGGGTCCCATCCTCCCTGCGCCAACAGGTCTGGGCGTCATTGCACGCGGACCAGCGCTCGCGCGTGCTGCCAGCCAGTGACCAGCGACGCTCGAGTGTCTTGCCATCCCACACCCGCAGTACACCATCCCGCGACGCAGAGGCGATGGTGGCTCCGTCAGGCGCAAACGCCAGCGCGCTGACCGTATCTGCGTGGGCTGTCGACTGCTTGAGCGGGCGGCTGCCGACAAGCTCCCAAAGACTAAGGATCCCATCCGACGAAGCCGCGGCGATCCGCTCATCGCGCGCGACCACAGCGACCACGCCACTCGACAGTTCCTTGTGCATGCCTTTGAGCAGCTTGCCCCTCGCGTGCAGCCAGACGTCGATGGTCCGGTCCTGAGATCCGGTGACTAGGTATCTTCCGTCGGAGCTGAAGGCCGCCGAAGTGACGGGGCCGCGGTGGCTCTTCAGCACAGCCACGTTTCGTCCCGTGGCCGTGTTCCAGACCCGCACCGTTTCGTCGTCGGATGCCGACGCCAGCACCGTGCCGTCGGGGCTCACGGCGAGGGCTCGCACCGGCGCGCGGTGACCCTTCATGACCTTGGCCTCGGCGCCTTTTTTGAGGTCCCACAGGCGCACGGTCGCGTCGTCACCGGCCGAGACGATGGTGCGCCCGTCGGGCGTGAAGGCAACCGCGTTGACCGCCCCCTCGTGCCCGGCCAGTCTCCGTATGGGACCGTCGCCGCCCAGATCCCAGACCACCACTTTGCGGTCTTCACCGCCTGCGGCGAGCGCCTTGCCATCCGGGGAGAATGCCAGCGTCCGCAGTGGACCACCAACCAGCACCCGGCTCAAGGTCTTGTGATCGCCTGCGTCCTGCCAGATCAGCGCGCGTTGGTCGCGCGAGGCCGTCGCCAGCATCCCGCCATCCGGGCTGAACGCCACGGCCTCCAGCTGCGCCACGTTGGCGGACAGCGATGCTAGCGCGCGTCCGGTGGCAACGTCCTCGACGATGATTGAGCCATCCTCTGATCCGGTGGCCACAATCCTACCGTCGGGGCTGAAGGCGATCGTGCGCGTCTCGGCCGCATGGCCGCCCAGACGGCGGAGCTGCGCATTCGTCGGTATGTCCCACAAGATCGATCCACCCGAGCCGCATCCACCCCCGAGGATGTGTCCGTTCGCCGAGACCGCGAGGGAAAGCACCGGCGCGCCACAGTCGCCAAGCTTGCGCACCATAGCCCCGTCGGGGAGACGCCACATTCGTACAGTTTGATCCGTCGAGCCCGAGAACAGCCACTCGCCGTCCGGTCGGAAGCGCACCGCGCTCACCGGCCCCGCATGCCCCACGAGGACCTTGAGCTCTTTGCCCGTGTCCACGCTCCATAATCGGACGGTCTGGTCATCGGATCCGGACGCCAGCGTCTTGCCGTCCCGGCTGAAGTCAATCGCGCGGATGGCGGCACTGTGTCCCTTGAGCTTCTTCACCAGTACGCCACTTCCGGCATCCCACAGCGCAATTGTCCGGTCCCACGACGCCGTGGCCAGCCACCGTCCTTGCGGATCGAAAGCGACCGCGTACACGTAATAGACGTGACCCTGCAGCGTCCGGAGCAGTCGCCCGGAGTGCGCGTTCCACAGGCGCACCGTCCGGTCGTTCGAGGCCGAGGCAATGGTGCTGCCGTCGGGGGAGAACGCAACCGCGGTGACCGCGGACGAGTGCCCCTCGAGGCGACGAATCAGGCGGCCCGTCGCCACATGCCAGACTCGCACCATGTGGTCCTCGGAGCCCGATGCGATCAGAGCACCGTCCGGGCTGAACGCGACTGCGCTCACCGGCGCCCGGCGGTCCAGCGCCTCGATAATCTTGTCGATGTCCTGGATGGGCTCGCCATCCGCGACCAGCAATGTGCTGTTACTGGTTGGGCTGGGCGCGCTGGCTGGTAGGTCCGCGTCGGGCGTTTGCCCGGCGACCGCCGTCGGCGCGGCTACGGACATGGCAAGGCACATGACCGCCCGAGCAAGACCGAGCCGGGACGCCTGCGCTGGCAGCAGAACTGCCTGAGCTATGGCCTTGCCGGAGGGAGCGGAGTCAATCGCCGTCATTGGAACCCTTCGTGGCAGATGCCTCGGAGGCCGACGTGTCCTCGCGTGTCCTGTTGTTGGAGTCCGTCGCATCCAAGTCCTGATTGCGATGCTCGCGATGGCCTGCTGCCTCGACCCTCATGCGCGCCCTGGCCTCGCGCCACCGTCCCGGCATTGCGGCGATCATCAGCTGTCCACGGTAGGTCGCTTGGGGCGAGATCAGGTAGGGACGCAGGTGGACGAGGGGATCGATGATCTCGCCGCTTTCCCGCATCTGGAAGTGCAGGTGGGGGGCATCGATTTTGATGCCAGTGTCGCCGACGTGACCGATGATCTGCTCGGCCTTGACCCACTGCCCCTGCTGGACGAGGTAATTGCGCAGATGCATGTACTCGGACATCAAGTTGTCCTTGTGCTGGATCTGCACGAACAAGCCGCCTGGCCCCATGCTGTTTTTGCGAATGGTGCCCGACTTGTCGAGCGTCACCTTTCTTGCGCCCGCGCCCGGCGCGTCCACGCCTGCATAGACAACCCAGCCGTCGGCAATCGCGCGCACCGGCTCGCCGAGCGTCGACACGAAGTCGATGCCCTTGTGCGCCCGCTTGCCCGAGTCGCGGACATCACCGAGTACCCCGGTAACCTTGCGCGGACAACCGTCGAGGGGGCAGAACAACTCCACGCTCTTCCAGCGGGCGCGCGACACGGGCGTGCCGGCCTCGTAGTATTGAATGATTGCCCGCCGGGTGCGCAGGACTCGGTCCTCGCCGTCAGTCTCGAGCACGCGATCGCCCCAGATCATGTGAGAGATGTAGTGACGATGGGGCACTGACTGGAAAGCACCGTCGATGTCGGGGCACTGCTGCTGGTAGGCGTGCATCAGCGCGGCGGCGAAGAAAATGTTGGCCTTGTCCTGGTGGAGGTTTTGGACCGAAGCCACATAAGCACTGACATCCACTTGGCGTGGCACCCACTCCTTGCCCTCCTTGACCCAGTACGAATAACGCCCGTTGTGCAGAAATGGCGCGTGCATGGCGGCATCGATGCCCGACAGTCCGACTGCCATCGTTGGGCGTGTATTCGCCGAGGTACAACGGCTCTCCTGGAACACCAGCGACGCGAGGAGGAACGGGTCGACGTCGAACCGCTGGCATGCTTCCACAATCCAATGCGCGTATTGGTTCGACTGCTGGTACGAAAGCTCACTGCCGCACAGTTGGTTGAGCGCGGGTGCGAATCGCTCCTCTTTCACGGGTGCGGGCGCGTCGGGCTCGGGATCCCAAAGGGTGAGGTCGACCAATCCGAGCCCCTGGAAGGCACGCTCGCGGCCGGTTTTGTCCAACCGGCATGCCCATGGTGGCTTCGGCCCCTCGGCCGGCAGTAGCTTTGGGCCGACTGCCTCGCCGCCTGCGGATGTTCCGGACATCCACACAGACAGTCCCATCAAGACCGCAACCGAAAGGATTGGCAGCGTCCGAAACATCCATTGATCCTGAACCGTTGTGCGGGAGCGACGCTGCGACGGCACGCGGCACTTCTCCCGAAATTGGGAAGACCCCATTCTAGCGTTGTCTCGATCTCCTGCAACCTGGACCTGCACCTCCTTGTGGTGTCCGGAAACTCGTCGCGAGGTCTTTCGCATGAATTCGCGCGGATGAGCCAGCTCCTGGAGGACGAGCACGGACTGATCGGCCGCCCGACGGTGCCCGGAAGACAGGGTGTCGAAGGACGGGACGGTCTATTGGCCGCCAGCGAACCGGCCAGACCGATGCCACTTAACGCCTATGGGGGGGAGCTCCCGGACGGCCACCGCGCGCCTCGTATGTGCGCCGCACAGGCGGGCCTTCCATGCGACGCTGGTAGAGCCCCCGTGGCTCCCTGTCATAGTGGTTCCATCGACCGCCATCCCGATAGTACCATCGACCGCCGTACCAGTAGGTGGCACGCCCGTCGAAGTACATAGGCTCAGTCGTAGCTATGTACTCGTCGGGCGGATAATCGCCGTAGCCCATTCCTGGATAGACGGCCCCTACTTCTAGGCCGCATCCCGCGGTGGCTACCAGCGTAGTGCTCATGCCGACCGCGCACGCCAACCGTCGAAACATCCCCATACGGCTGATTTGGCTCATTGGTTCCCTCCGTTGCTAGGTGTGTGAGCCGCATGCTCGCGGAGCCTCTGGGCAAATCTGGCGCGCTGGTCCGGGGTGAGCACGGGGCTCACCGCCTCTATGAAGTGCGCCAAGCGCGCCGCGCCCCAGCCAGCAAGGTGCGCGTTCGCACCGTTCGCAGTAGTGAGCACTCTTGCATCGAACTTGTCGCTGCGGAACGCATCGCCGAATGCACGGAGGTGCGTGGCGATTTCCTGCAGGTCAACCCGCGGCATAGCCTTCATCCCCTCACCGAGGCCCGCACGGATCTTGTCCACTTGATTTCGCGTCAGACCAAGATCGGTTGCGAGCATCGCGAGCTGACCACGCTCAGGATTCCTTGGATCGGTCTGCTCGGCATTCGCCTTTTGCCAGACTGCCCAGTGCGCCTCGACCTTGTCGACAAGCGCGGCTCGTTCGGGCGGCGTCAGTACGGCATGCAACTCGTTCAGCGCATCCGCGGAGGCATCGTGCACCTTTGCAGCCGCGGCCTCCACCTGCGCGACTGCAGCGTCCACGCTCGCCGCGTCCAGGTTCGCTGCAGCCAGCCCGTCAGCCAGTGTGGTTACCAATTGTTGCTCCGCGGCTCGCGCCGGCTCCATTCGAGCATGCAGATCACTACGAATCTTCTCCACAGCCGTCCGCTGTCCGGGCGAGACGCCGAGCGTGTCGAGGCTCAATGCGATCATGAGCGTCACTCCGCCGTGGTGGTGGTGGCGGTGGTGCTCCATGAGACCAGCCGACACATCGTCGACGTCGGAGGCGCGTGCAGCCGTGGCCGGCGGCGGAGTGTTCGCAGAAACCCCGCCGCAGCCTACCGTCGCAAAAGCCCCAAAGAGCACCGCTGCGCCAATCCCTCTCTTCCGCAGGATCGTCCGATATTCCATTCGTGTCCCTCACATATTCTGAGTTCCTCACCGAGGCAAGGTAATCTACCAAGAGCTAGCCCTCGCTGGCAATGGCGTCAAGGATGCGGCTGCTGATTCACCGAAGGATGCACGGCCAGTACCGCACCTAGACAATCGCAACCCGCGCACGGGCGCAATCGTCAAGGTCAAGCGCTGTGACCGCTGTTTCCAGGTACACTACCCCGGGTGGTCGATAGAGCGTCTATGACCCCTGCGTCACGTGCAACCGGAGGCACCATGTCGAATCGTGTGTGTTCTGATTTCGTGAAGCTGACCATGCTGTCCATGATGGTCTTCACCGTGGGTGCAGGTGGGTGCAGCGGTGGAAGAGGCATTCGGATCGGAACCACTGGAGGTGCGACTAGCTCCACCGCTGGTACGACCAGTGTTACAGGAGGGAACGGTGGGACCAGCGAAGATCTGACCGGCACCACAGGAGGGGCCACCGGCACCATCGGAACCACGGGTGGAGGAAGCACGACCAGCACCACCGGAGGAATCACCAGCTATGCGGGCACAACCGGCGCCACTGGAGGGACCACCGGCACCGTTGGGGCCACAGGTGGGCGAGGCGCTATGGTCAC
>Ga0182010_10001044_pt1 | contig 15083 bp, 15 predicted proteins | sample 611E1MmetaG_FD_120488 | JGI IMG/M metagenome (GOLD analysis project Ga0182010, IMG submission 120488) | Permafrost microbial communities from Stordalen Mire, Sweden - 611E1M metaG | ecosystem: Environmental > Terrestrial > Soil > Wetlands > Permafrost | place: Sweden: Stordalen | collected...
CTCTGACAAATGACTCATCTTCATCTGATAACACTACAAATTTATATACCATAATATGTATTAATTCGATGGGTGCAATATAATATTTTTTAGATTACAATATTCCTGCTATTTTTTTTTTTAGAAGAAATTCTATTGTGTCAATTCCGTCGGCATAATCCCACAATTCTGGTGACTGCGCCTTCCCAAACGGAATGCCATGTTTGCCAACTATACATTGAATTTTTTCCTTCAGAAGCTCTGTTTGCTGTTTAACAGCATGTTGTGATTCATAATATTCGAAATAGAGTACTGAAACAGGAGATGATAATCTGGTGTCTTCCTTTAATAAAAGGTAGCCGGTATCATAAAAAGTTTCTTTATTCACTATATAAACTGCTTTATTAAAATCGTAATTATTCGTGTATTTGCTGTTGCTGGTGATGGTGCTAAAATTATTCCAGTGTTTAAAAACTGATTTCAGGTCATATCCTTTAGGACAATAAATTTTTGATACATTTCTGCAGCCAAGTCCGAAATAAGAGAAAATATCTATGCCTAGAGATTCAATTTCATCATCGGTTTCATCTCCTTCAATGATTGCAATACTGTTTCTGTTCCTCCTTATTATATTAGGATATTTACCAAAATAGTAATCAAAGAATCTTGAACTGTTATCGCTTCCGGTAGCGATTACAACATCAAAATTTGTCAGAGAATCTTCTGTAAATATAATTTTCTCTGCAAAAGACGGGTTTATGGAACAAAGTATATCACTGATATAAACAATCAGTTCATGATCTTTTGAACTGGTTTTTACAATCAGGTTATGCCCCGTTATAAGAACAGAAAGAAAATCATGGAAACCGACAAGGGGTATATTGCCTGCCATGATTATTCCTACTTTAAACGGAATGATCTCCTCATTCAGTTTGGGATAGCGATTTGTCCACCTGGTCAGGTTTTCTTCCGTAAGTTCATTGGCTATTTCTGTAACGGCTCTTCTGACATTTTCGGGAGTGAACCATGGGTTATAAATATGCTGGCTGGCGATAAGTACATTCAGCTTGTCATTTGTCGTACCTGATTTCTCATCCAGTGAGTTTCTCAATGTCTCGCCCAGAGCTGCAAATGATTTGATTCTCTCCTGAAGATCCATAATTCGATTAATAACGACGGTCAAATTTACTTAATTTGATGTACAATAAAATAAAAAAACAGCGAGGTTATAAATGTAAAGACAGGTCTCAGACCTGTCTTTACATTTATATTTGTCTTTAAATAAAATATTGTCTCTGCTCAAACAACAGTACGGATGTCTAATTAAGGGCGAAAGTAATTGGAACCATATACCATACGGCAACACTCTTGCCTTTAAGTTTTCCCGGAGTAAACTTAGGAAGAGTGCCAATAACACGGATCGATTCAGCATCAATTGAAGGATTGACCCCATTGAGCACAGAAACATCAGAAACTGATCCGTCCTCTTTGACTTTAAAACGCATAATTACTTTACCCTGAATTCTTTTGTCCTTAGCATCTTTTGGATACTTGGTATTCTCACCAATGTACTTCAAGAGAGCTGCATCTCCACCAGGGAATACTGGCATTTCATCGACCTTCTGATATGCACCATCGGTCATTCCATCTTTGTCAGAAGCCGGTTGCGTTGTTTCTGTTTTGACTTTAGTAGTTTGCTGTGCTGATGTATTTAAAGAAATGACTAATAGTGCCAATAAGATCATTGGTGCAACCAGAAATAATTTCAGACCGGGTGTTTTAATTGAGGAATTTTTTGTTTTCATGAGTTTTCATTTTTTAATTTTTAACTATTTTTATTTCAATGCGAATGTGATCGGTACCATATACCAAACAGACACATCTCTGCCTGATTGTCTTCCTGGTTTGAATGCCGGAAGTGTCTGAACAACCCTTATTGCTTCTGCATCAAGATCGGGAGCAACACCCTTCAGGATACTTATCTGATTGACGCCTCCTGTTGCAGTCACACAGAAACGTAAGATAACTTTTCCCTCAATTTTCTGGTTTTTTGATGCTTCCGGATATATCGTATTCGCTGTAATATATTTCAGAAGAGCTTCGTCTCCTCCCGGAAATTCAGGCATTTCTTCAACAACCACGTATGGAACCTCACTCAGATCATCCTTTGATTCTGATGACTTTATTGAAGGGGGCGGTGGAGGTGGTGGGGGCGGTGCTACTTCAGTATGAACCACATTAATTTTTTTCTTGGCTGCACATGATAAAAATGCAAAAAGCAGAAACAGGATCACCGGTAAAACCAGGATGAGTTTCATAATTGACATTTTGCCGGAAAGTTCTTTTGTTTTCATGATCGTTCTGTATTTGGTTTAAAAATCATTCTGAAAATGCTTCAGACTTGTAAAATCAAATATACAACGAAATAATTAGTTATACAACTAAAAACTTAATTAAATAAAGAAATGATCCGTTTCGGGATCATTTTTTTATTTTCAGGATATTTGCAGAGTTTATTTTAGAGCGAAAGTTATTGGTACCATATACCAGACCGGAACGTCTTTCCCTGATTGTCTTCCTGGTATGAATTTAGGAAGTGTCTGAACAACCCGCATTGCTTCTGCATCAAGTTCGGGAGCAACACCCTTCAGTATACTTATCTGATCGACGCCACCTTTAGCTGTTACACAGAATCGAATTATTACCCTGCCCTGTATATTTTGTGCTTTTGATGATTCAGGATATATGGTATTTTCTGCAATATATTTGAGAAGGGCCTCATCTCCGCCAGGGAACATTGGCATCTCTTCTACAACAACATATGGCTGTTCTCCGGAATCATTTGTTAAAACCTTATTTATATCAGTTACATTTTTCTTTAGCTCCGAAGAATTCGCTGGCGGTGGCGGGGGCGGAGGGGGAGGCAGAGCTTCATAGGTTAATTGAGAACCAAGCTTCTGAATTATTGATTGTGTTATAGCCTGATTAACATCAGCCTTCGGCATTTCCCGGTATGCTGTTATAGCCATGAATACAATCCCTGCGACCGGTACAGCCAGCAGCATCTTTAATCCGGCAAATGATGATGTACGCTTTTTGGTCATCATTACCATCCTTTTTTTAATAAGGGAAGGATTTGAGAAACTGTTTGTAAGATTAAAAGCTCGAGATTTAAAGATCTGGTTCAATAACAGGCTTTGGTAATTGACAATTGGTACTCCTGAATTGATACATTGCTGGTCGGCCTGATATTCATGAATAGCCCGCAAGGATCTGTCGAAAAAGTAAATTATCGGGTTGAACCACTGAAATGCCTTTAGAATTTCAATAAATATTATATCAATAAAATGATTTTTCCTGAGATGATTTTGTTCGTGTCTTATAATTTGTCCTGCATCTTCCGGGTTCAATCTTGAATTAATAAAGATGTAACCCATTGCTGAAAATCCTGAAGTGCTGAACCCGTGAAATCGTATTATCCTGCTGCCTTTGTCCTTGTGGCGTAAAATTAAGAACAGTAGGTTTAGCAGATCAATTATTAATTTGAATATAAAGATTGAAACAACTATAACATAAATTGAATAGATAAAATTAAGCAGACCGTAAGATATATCATGGCTTGATAATTTTGTTGAAGATGCCGAAGCTGTAACGAAGACATCGGAAAGAATCTTTCCGAAGAACTTAATGTTCCATGGCCTGATTGATTGCAGGGTAATCAGGGGTAAAATCAATGCTGACAGCAGAGACAGGAGAATGAAGAGCCTGTTTCGGGTATAAGATGTATCCCTGCTTAACATCAGTGAATATACGATGTAAAATGCTGTCATGTATACAGCAGATTTGATCATATATATGAAAAGTGTATTCATTATTTTGTTTTTTGCTTTTTAACTTCACCTTCCATAATTTTCATAATCTCTTCCATCTCTTTAACAGAAATGCTTTTTTCTTTGGCAAAAAAACTCACCATTTTTTCAAAAGAGTTAGAAAAGTAATCATTAACAAACGTTTTGAGATGCGTTTTAGAATATTCGTTTTTTGAGATAACAGGATAGTATTCGTGCGTTCTTCCGTAAGCTTTGTGAGAAACAAACCCTTTGTCCTGAAGAATTCTTACAATTGTACTCACAGTGTTATATGCTGGTTTTGGTTCATCAAAATGCTCGAGAATTTCTTTGACAAATCCTTTTTTTAAATTCCAGAGAACCTGCATCACTTCCTCTTCGGCTCTTGTCAACTCTCTCATAGTTTTCTTATTTATTATTTATAATTAATTCTTAATTCTTAATTCGTTTGTTCCATTATTCAAATGTTAAAATGTTCTATTTAAGTCCTATCCAAATTTACAACGAATAAATTAGTTATGCAACTAAAAAGGTAATTATTTTATCGGATAAAATAGTGTCTGTCATGAGCTGTTCAACAAAAAATCAAAACCAGCAAGAGATCAGTTTAACTCTGGGAGATCCCTCGCTCATCCACCATACATCCATAAGTTAGTGTAAATGAGATAGGTGGATTCGCTCGGGATGACAATGAATTTAATTAGAAAAGGGGGAAGGAAGCAGCGTCGATTCACCGGAATCTTGTATTCTGATAAAATGACAATTGAATCGACGCTGCTTCCTTCCCCCCAAAAAAACAAAAACCTGTCAATCCCGAACGAATCCACCCTCCATACTTTTCGTAAGCTATGGGCTTAAGGTGGATGAGTGAGGGATCTCTATGGTTAAAGATGTGTATAAAGATTAGATGAACCACGAAGTGGTTCCATAATATTCAATTTATCAAATATTACCATTTCCACTTAAAATGAAAACGAAAAAAAGTGTACTTTTAGTTTTTTATTCACTATAAAATGCCATTGATACTATAAATGAAGAAAAGTGTTTTAAAAATTGCCATTTTCAAGGAGAACCTGAAGATTTCATTCCGTGCGATCAGATCAAACAAGCTCAGGGCTATTCTTACAATTTGCATTATAGCTGTTGGAATTATGGCATTAGTGGGGATACTTACTGCTATTGATGCAATAAAGTCATCCCTGACAAATCAGTTTACCATGATGGGTGCAAACTCCTTCACCATTACTTCACGTGGGATGAATATACAGGTTGGCAACGACAGGAGCAGGACCAAAAATTTTTCCAGAATATCCTTCAGGGAGGCTGAGGAATTTAAAAGCCGGTTTAAAGAGGCAGCTTTTGTTTCAATATCTTTCAATGCATCAGGTTTATCTACAGTCAAATACGGGTCGGAAAAAACGAACCCTAATGTAAATCTGATGGGGGTGGATGAAAACCAGCTTGCGGTTGCAGGTTATGAGATCGAGACAGGAAGAAATTTCACTGCTGATGAAATTCAGGAGATACGGCATAACGTAATCATAGGGTCAGACGTTGTTAAGGATCTTTTTCCATCGGGTATTGACCCTTTGGGAAAAGAGATTACTGTTGCAGGCATGAAACTTAATGTTTCCGGAGTTCTTAAAACCAAGGGGTCAGGTTTTGGGAACCCTGACCGTATTTGCTTTATGCCCATTACAACAGCCCGTCAGTACTTTTCACGGCCTAATATGACATTTAATATCACAATTATGCCTATAAAGGCCGTAGACCTTGATGTTATGACAGGTGAGGCAGAGGCAGTTTTCAGAATTGTGCGCAATCTTAATCCTAAAGACGAATCGGATTTTAATATTTCAAAAAGCGACAACATTGTCAATATGCTTCTCAAGAACATCAGGTATGTTACACTTGCTGCCACCATCATAGGTATTGTTACATTATTCGGCGCCGCAGTGGGTCTGATGAATATAATGCTGGTTTCAGTTACAGAACGAACACGTGAAATTGGAGTAAGAAAGGCAATAGGAGCAAAAACTCAGACTATCAAGTATCAGTTTCTTTTTGAATCAATAATGATTGGTCAGCTGGGTGGCATCTTTGGAATTATTCTGGGAATACTTATAGGAAACGGTGTCTCCTCAATGTTGAAGTCAAGTTTTATTATTCCATGGCTTTGGGTATTTACCGGAATATTTGTTTGCTTTATTGTTGGTGTTGTTTCAGGATATGCACCGGCGGTAAAAGCGGCTAACATAGATCCTATTGAGGCTTTAAGATATGAATAAAATATCAGAACATGGAAAAATTTGTAATTCAGGAAGAGTTAAAAAACTGTCCGGGTATTGCTTACTATCCCGAAACTAACAGGCTGGAACTGGTTGGCCGGTCGATCCCGGAAAATCCGGAGCTCATATTCCGGAAGCTGGATGAATGGATCACCCTGCATTTTGATAAGAGCATGGGACTTGATGTAAACATTCAGCTTGAATATATCAACAGCGGCTCTTCCAAATATCTTTATGAAATACTTAAAAGATTAACAGGATACGGACGATCGGGAAAGCTTGTTAAAATGAAATGGCTTTATGAAGAAGATGACGAAGGAATGCTTGAACTTGGGGAACATTACAGGGATACGGCCGGCATCCCGCTGGAAATTAATATGATTGTATAAAACATAAAGGGACGTTGCATGCAACGTCCCTTTTCTTATTCTTATTCTTCTTCTTATTATTTCACAGTATTCATGTGAGCAATCAGGTCGAGAAGTTTACAGGAGTAAGCCCACTCATTATCATACCAGGCAACTATCTTAACAAAATTATCATTAAGAGAAATACCAGCTCCGGCATCAAAGATTGATGTACGTGAATCACCGATAAAGTCGCTGGAAACAACAGCATCTTCGGTATAGCCGAGAATTCCTTTCAGCGGGCCATCGGCAGCAGCCTTCATAGCTTTCTTGATATCATCGTAGCTGGCAGCTTTTTCAAGACGGCAGGTGAGGTCAACTACAGATACATTAAGTGTAGGAACCCTGAAAGACATACCGGTAAGTTTTCCTTTAAGTTCCGGGATAACTTTCGTTACAGCTTTAGCTGCTCCTGTTGAAGATGGAATTATGTTGCCTGCAGCAGCACGTCCGCCTCTCCAATCTTTTTTCGAAGGACCATCGACGGTTTTCTGCGTTGCAGTTGTTGAATGAACAGTTGTCATAAGACCTTCAACAATACCAAAACTGTCGTGGAGTACCTTAGTAACAGGTGCAAGACAGTTTGTTGTGCAGGATGCATTCGATACAAACTGCATATCTGATTTGTACTTGGTATGGTTAACACCCATAACAAACATTGGGGTATCATCTTTTGAAGGAGCTGACATTACAACATGTTTTGCACCTGCTGTAATATGACCCATTGCACTTTCTTTTGTTAGAAAAAGGCCAGTGGATTCAATTACATATTCAGCGCCAACCTCATTCCATTTCAGAGTTGAAGGATCTTTTTCGGATGTAATGCGGATACTCTGTCCGTTTACAATAAGTTTGCCGTCTTTAACCTCAATTTTCCCGTCGAATGTGCCGTGAACGGTGTCGTAGTGAAGCATATAAGCAATATAATCCACTTCGAGGAGATCGTTGATTCCGACAACTTCTATATCGTTTCTTTTCATAGCAGCCCTGAAGGCCAGTCGGCCGATCCTGCCAAAACCGTTGATACCTACTTTAATCTTTGACATATCTGTTTCATTAATTAGTTAATAAATTGACTCACAAAAATAGTATTTTCCTCTGAAAATTCAAGAGTAAAAAAAGATCAGTCATTCTTTTTTCTCCTGAAGATATTTGAAAGCTTATTTGACTCAGGATCAAGAGGGTCTAATATTATTCCGAACCTGTAGCTCACAAAGAGTGAAAAAAACAGTGCTTTATTATCTGAACCGGCCATTATAGGTATCTTCGTTGGAAAAGCGTTAACCTGACCTCCCAGTTCGATCGCATGAATGATTTTATCCTGTTTGCTGTACTCAAAATTGAACCCGAATTTTGCATATAACCCGGGCATTACTTTTGTTTCATCCAGTCCCTTAGTAAATGATGCCCTGCTAAAAATATCCTGTGGAATAGCTATTGAAGTGTCAAATTTCTCAATCCTGATTTCATATGTATTAGGACTAAGTGGATATATTACTTTGTAATAAATGGGTTTGTAGATTGCCAGTACCGGTCCGGCCGAAAAGAAATATCTGACAGCAATTCCGCCAAGATCGGCCTTTTTGAATAGCTCATGCTGATGACCGATTCCAGCTCTGAGATAAAATGTTGAATTTAACTTGCCAAATATAAATGAACTGCCCTGATTAGTTGGGCTGGACTGTTTATATTCTTTGGCAGCTTTCAGTGTCCCGGCATCAAACTCCAGTAAAGTCTTATTGCGGAAATCTATTCTTTTGGCTTCTCGATAGCTTATGCCGATTCCATCGGTATTAAGAAGTATACCAAATGATTTTTCATTCCGGAAAAAAACTTTCTGTTCCTTATTCAGTTCACCCTGTCCGTACAGCGAGATTGTACCTAATGAAATTAGAACCGCTACTATAAGCAGCTTTCTCATTTTGCGCTAACTTATAAGGTTGGAATAATCAAAAGAGAAACGCAGAATTCAGACATTCTTGCCTGTCTGCACAGTATGGGCCCTGGAATGTCCCTTCGAGTAAGCAGGACAGTCCTTCTTATTGCATGAACTGACAGCTATCGCAGTAATAAACGTAACAAGAAGTATAACAGCAACTTTTTTCATGGCATTCAATAATTATTATCTACAAAAATATACTTTTCAATTTAAAAACAATCTTTATGCCAAAAATAATATTAAAAGGAACTATCTGGCTTGTTTTGCGGCATTTTTTGACTAACACACCAAAATCACTGGTCAGGGCACTTGAATTTGAACCTTCACAATCGTTATTTGATCCTGATCGTGATATTTATGGAGCCCCGGAGGGGTTTTACAAATTATAGAACACAATGCACATAATGCAATAAAACCCCGCAAGGGTTTCACATTTACTAGATCACTTTGCACTTTACGGGATATTACCCCAGAGGGGTTTTACAAATAATAGGAAAAAGTGACTTGTTTTTTGCCGGGAAGTCAGACAAACAATTAACTTTAACAAGTTTTAATTGAATCGTTTCCGGGAAAATGAATTTAAAGAATCGTCATCATCGGTCTTTTGTCTTTCGGAGTTCAAAAGCGTGGTTTCTTCTGATTGGTATTATAATCGCACTGGGGCTCCTGAAATCCGGAAAAGCTGTAATAAATTATACATCAACTGACAAATATTGTGTCTCCTGTCACATACATCCAATGGCCGATCAGAGCTGGAAACTTTCAGCTCATTTTAATAATCGGACAGGAACCATTGTTCATTGCGTTGAATGCCACCTTCCTCCCGAAGGACACGGATATCTTTTTGCAAAGGCTAAGCATGGATTTAAAGATGTCTATGGCTATTTTTTCAAGGATAGTGCAAAGATAAACTGGCAGGAGAAGAAACTGCTTGAGACTGCAAAAGGATTTGTTTATGAAAAATCCTGTCTGAAATGTCATGAGAACCTCTTTCCCGTAAAATTATCAGTTGACGGCGGCAATGCCCACCTTTTATATACTACGGGCAAGGATCCGTTAACCTGTATAAATTGTCATCTTAACGTGGGTCACTTTGACAAGAATGCTCTGCATGCCCACAATACAAGTTTTGGAATTTCAGTGACAGAAAATCAGGCTAACTATTCGGAACCCGCTAAAGTTGAAAGATTTGAAAATTTTACCGAGAAAATACCCGGGAGCAATGTCTCATTTGATATGGTAGCCATACCTGGCGGCAAATTTGTTATGGGTAGTCCTGATAACGAACCATTGAGGAAAAAAGACGAAGGCCCTTTACGAAAAGTAGCTTTATCAAAATTCTGGATGGCAAAGACAGAAGTGACCTGGGATGAATACATGGCATTCTTCAGGGCAACAGGCTCTCAGGGAAGAACTGAAGGACAGGTTGTTACCAAAAAAAATGTGGATGCGATAAGTGGGGCAACTCCTCCCTGGGGTGCACCTGACCAGGGCTGGGGAAAGGACTCAAGACCGGCAATTACCATGTCGTGGCATGCTGCTTATGTTTATTGCCAGTGGTTGTCAAAAGTATCAGGTAAAAAGTACAGATTACCGACTGAGGCTGAATGGGAATACGCATGCCGTGGCGGAACAGAGACACCTTACTTTTTCGCAGGAAACCCGAAGAAATTCAATTCTTCAGGTTTATTGAAGAAAATATTCGGACCCGATACTGCTCTAATAGCCTCAAGAGTGGTATATAAGGTGAATAGTAATTCAAAAACGTGGGAACCCCGGTCGGTTAAAGCAAATCCCTTTGGTTTAAAAAATATGTCAGGAAATGTCTCGGAGTTTTGTCTTGATTTCTATTCTCCCGACACCTACAAATCAGATTCAGCTGAAGTAATAAATCCCCGGGGACCTGCCAGCGGACTGGAGCATGTTATCAGGGGAGGATCATTTAAGAGCGATGCTTCAGATGTTCGAAGTGCATCACGTGATTTCACCAAAACAAAAGCATGGCTTGTTACTGATCCGCAGATGCCAAAGAGCATCTGGTGGTATTCGGATTGTATTGATGTCGGGTTCAGAGTTGTTCTTGAAGCAGACACTTCAATTGTGAAATAGATAGAAGTAAACTGGAATAAATTTAAATAGGTTGAAACAGATATAGCAATGCAGAATATTGACAGAAGAAAATTTATTGGAAGAACGGCTCTGGCAGGTATAGGATTAGCCGGTGCGGGAGCGTTGATTACAGCATGCAAACGGAAACCCGACATTGAGGCGCTCGGTCTTCCGCCGATTCTTAAAGGTGCGCCCAAAGGAAAAAAACTAAGAGCCGGACTTGTTGGATGCGGAGCAAGAGGTACCGGGGCTGCAATAAATTTTATCAGTGCAGGACCTGATCTTGAGATCATTGCACTGGCAGATGTTTTTCAGGATAAGATCGATGCCTGTCGTGAAAGATTTGCCTCATTCAATCTGCCAATACCCTCAGAAAATTGTTTTACGGGCCTCGACGGGTATAAGAAGCTGATGGCTATCCCTGAAGTTGATGTTGTTATATTGGCAACTCCCTGTAAATTTCGCCCCGAACAATTTCTTGAGGCGGTTCAGAACAATAAGCACTCCTTTCTTGAAAAACCGATGGCAGTTGATCCTGTGGGGATTCGGTCAATAATAACTACTGCAAAGAAAGCCGCCTCAGTTGGATTGTGTGTTGTGACAGGTACTCAGCGGAGGCATCAGGAGGATTATATTGAAACTTATAAACAGGTGGTTGGCGGAGCGATAGGTACAATTACCTCTGCAAAGGCATACTGGAATCAGGATCACGTCTGGTTTCGTGAGCGTGAAAAAGGATGGAACGATATGGAATATATGATCCGTAATTGGAACAATTTCTGCTGGTTATGCGGTGATCATATTCTTGATACTCATGTGCATAATATTGATGTTATCAACTGGTTTCTTGGCAGGCACCCCGAGAAGGCGATCGGTTACGGAGGCAGGGCAAGGAGAGTTACCGGTGATCAGTACGACTTTTTCAGTATAGACTTTGATTACGGCACCGGTGTGAGTTCACATAGCATGTGCCGTCAGATAGACAGTTGTGCCAATGGAACAGGAGAAATTATTGTGGGCACAGAAGGCTATACGAATTGTGCCAACACTATATATGATCTGAAAGGAAAAATAAAATGGCAATTTGAATATCCCAAAGATGAAAACGGAAATGCCACAAACGCAGTAAAGATACCTCCTTACGTACAGGAACACATGCATCTGGTTCATGCCATACGTACGGGAAACTACGTAAATGAAGCCGAAACTACAGCTATATCAACCCTTACTGCAATAATGGGCCGAACAGCAGCATATACAGGCCGTCTGGTAGCCTGGGACGACATATTCAAATCCGATATGAACCTTGGACCATCAAAAATTGAATTAGGTCCCGTTGATATGGTATTCGACACACCGGTACCAGGTACTCCGGTGGCTCTTTAAAATTTGATTCATTACATCTTGGTATCCATTTAAATTATCTATTATGGCAAACAAATCCTCCAGAAGAGACTTCGTCAAACGATCGGCAGCACTTGTTGCCGGGGCCATTGTTCTCCCGCAAATAATTCCTTCCTCAGCTCTTGGGATGGGGAAAAAGATTCCTCCCAGTGATCGTCTTGTTATTGGTTCAATCGGAACCGGATCACAAGGTATGAGTAACATGAGAGATTTTTTGAAACTAAAAGATGCAGTGCATTTTGTTGCTGTTTGTGATGTCGATGCGCTTCATCTTGCTAAAGCCAAAGAAACAATCGATCTTGACTATAAAAACAAGGACTGCCGGACATATTCCGATTACAGGGAATTCCTTGATAAGGAGAAACTTGATGCAGTTTCAATAGCTCTGCCTGATCATTGGCATGGTATAATATACTCAGCTGCAGTCAATAAAAAATTACATGTTTACGGAGAAAAACCAATATGCCGTACAATAAAGGATGGTCAGACAATTGTCAATGCTGTAAAGCAGAATAATATTATCTGGCAGACAGGCAGCTGGCAGCGTTCACTTTTCAATTTCCACAGGGGAGCAGAACTTGCGATTAATGGAAGAGCAGGTAAGGTAAAATACATTGAGGTAGGACTTCCCGACGGAAACAAAGGAATCGGAACGCCTCCTGTGAAACCTGTTCCCCCAGAGCTTAACTGGGAAATGTGGCTCGGACCTGCACTAAAAGTACCATACAGGGGTATTTCACATTGGGACTGGCGCTGGATACTCGATTATTCGGGCGGGCAACTGACTGACTGGGCCGGTCATCATATTGATATTGCCAATTGGGGAGCCGGACTTGAACATACGGGACCAGTTGAAATTTCAGGAAAGGGAGTTTATCCTGTGGAAGGAATATTTAATGTACCTGTAGAATATGATTTCCTTTGCAGATATTCCAATGGTATAGAGATGCGTGTAGCAAATGCATCAAGACTTCCTCTGGGTATGGGAACTACATGGCATGGTGATCTGGGATGGATTCATGTTGATCGCGGAGACATTATTACCGCCTCTGATCCAAAAATTCTTAACGAAGTGATCGGCGAAAATGAGATCCATTTATATAAAAGTGATAACCACTGGAAGAATTTTGTTGATTGTGCTCGTTCCGGGAAAACAACTATTGCACCTGTAGAAGTTGCCTACCGGGCAATCTCAGTCGCTTTGCTCGGTGAAATTGCGATGACAACCGGACAAACTATAAAATGGGATCCTGACAAAGAGGAAATAATCGGTAATCCGAATGCTTCGCGCCTTCTGGCCCGTCCTTACCGTCAACCGTGGCAATTACCAACAATTTAATCAGAAAGTATATGAAAAAGAAATATTTACCACTTATCATTGCAGCTGGCTTAATAACCTTCTTTTCTGCATGTAAAACTGAGACCGGATTTAAAACATTGATAATTACAGGTCAGAATAATCACAATTGGAAAGTAAGTTCACCAATACTAAAACAGATACTAGACCAGACAGGTTTATTCTCATCTGAGATTATGATAACTCCCGATAAAGGGGGAGATATGAAAATCTTTAATCCTGATTTTTCGAAATACAAACTTGTTGTAATTGACTATAACGGAGATTCATGGTCAGAAAAAACAAATTCGGCATTTGTTGACTATGTAAAAAACGGTGGTGGAGTCGTTATCTATCATGCAGCTGATAATTCTTTTCCTGCATGGAAAGAGTATAACGAAATGACCGGACTTGGAGGATGGGGAGACCGTAATCAGAAAGATGGTCCTTACATTTATTATAAAAATGGTCAGCTTGTAACAGATACATCTGCCGGAAATGGTGGCTCTCATGGTAAAAGGAGGGCGTACCTGGTAAAGACCCGTGTAGCAGATCATCCGATTTTAAGAGGATTGCCGGTAGCATGGCTTCATGGAACTGATGAATTGTACAGCCAGTTACGCGGACCGGCCAAAAACATGCAGATCCTTGCCACGGCTTTTTCTGACAGTACACTGGGAGGAGGCACTATGAGAGACGAACCAATGCTAATGACTATAACTTATGGTAAGGGCAGGATTTTTCACACTGTAATGGGACATGCTGATGAAGGTGGAGGACCAGCCATGCAATGTGTTGGTTTTATTACAACATTACAAAGAGGTGCAGAGTGGGCTGTAACCGGTGAAGTAACTCAAAGAGTTCCCTGGGACTTCCCAAGCGCTGCCGGAGTTGTGCTTCGTCCCGATTTTAAAGAAATGACTCTTGAGGAAGCTTTCACTCACATCGCGAATTATGATATTGTGAAGAGCACAAAGTATCTTTCATTCATTCAGGCTCATCTCAGATCACTGGCAGGCGATGCAGCCGGAATAAAGAAGATTGAAGAGATGATGGTGAAAGTTCTTAAGGATAAGGATGCGACAGTGGAATCTAAGAAATTACTTCTTCGTGAACTGAGCTGGATGGGATCTGATTATTCTGTCCCAACAATCAAAGAGCTTGTTTCTAATGCTGAATTAAAGGATGAAGCTGAATTCGCACTTACAAGATTAGTTTCTAAATAGCATTTCTCTGTGTTTCTCTGTAGTACCTCTGTGGATTTCTTTAAAACTGGTTTTTAAAATTTAAGATCTTACACAGAGTTGCACAGAGAAGACACAGAGTAACACAGAGATAATTTATAGAAATTTTAAAATGCTTTCACTGGTAATACCAATATATAATGAAGAGAAGCTGGTTGATGAACTGGTCAGAAGAACAATTTCATCAATTGAATCTTTCATTCAGGAATATGAAGTGATCTTTGTTGATGACGGAAGCACTGACTCGAGTCTTGAAAGAATTTTATCATGCCAGAAAGAATACAAAAATATAAAAGTCCTCTCTTTATCTAAAAATTTCGGACATCAGGCAGCATACACTGCAGGACTGGAATATGCCAGAGGAGATCTGGTTGCCATGATGGATGGCGACCTGCAGGATCCGCCTGAACTCATGGGGGAGATGTACACTAAAATCATGGAGGAAAATTATGATGTGGTTAGCGGTAAACGAACTGGCAGAAAAGGAAAAAACGGACGTGTTCTTTATGAAAAGATATTTCATCTTCTA
>Ga0182010_10001046_pt1 | contig 15064 bp, 13 predicted proteins | sample 611E1MmetaG_FD_120488 | JGI IMG/M metagenome (GOLD analysis project Ga0182010, IMG submission 120488) | Permafrost microbial communities from Stordalen Mire, Sweden - 611E1M metaG | ecosystem: Environmental > Terrestrial > Soil > Wetlands > Permafrost | place: Sweden: Stordalen | collected...
ATTTCAATTCACGGTTTCCATGATATCAAGGCATGACAGGCAATTATGTTGCATTTACAATAGGCACGATAATGTTAGAATATAGCCCACAGTTAGCATAATATTGTTCCGCAAACCCTAAGACTGTGCTTCTGATGGTAATCTTCGGCGATATAGAATCCTGAATAAGGCTCTATGGCGGTGGCAATTTCTCCTCTTGTTTCAAGGGCTAGCTTATCTCTTGTTTCAAGGGCTAGCTTATCTCTCGTTTCCAGTGCAACTATTCTTTGTTCGTCATTGTGATAAAAGATGGCCGCCCTGTATTGGCGTGACCATGAATTTCTAGTAGGATCGTGACTCTCCCAAAAGATAGCCAACAGCTCCCTATAAGAAATGCGAGAGGGATCAAAATCAATCTGAACCGACTCAGAGTGATCACCCAGATTATGATAACTTGGGTTCTTCCCGGCGCCGCCAGCATATCCTACACGAGTTAGAATAACTCCCGGCAAGCTCCCAAACTGGGAGTCGGGGCCCCAGAATCAGCCAAGGGCGAAGGTAGCCGTTGCGAATTTGTCTGAAAGAGATGTATCTGATAGTAGCAACCCTATGGTTGCCTCAGCATGTTTGCGTTGCATGGCCATGCTATTCACTCCTTAAAGACTTCCAAAGTAACAGTCAATACTGGCGGCGCTGATAAGACTATTTAAGCTGCATATATCATTATAATCTATATTACTTTATTAAAATGAAGAAATTATGAAGGATGAGTGTTGCTAGCCCAGGTCAAATGTTGGCTGCCAATGTAGTGGCTACCGTTGATAATGTATATAAGTCAACGATAGAGCTCTCCACTACGATAGAACAGCTGAACCATAGATTGGGAGAGATCGGAGAGGTAGTGACGCTCATTAAAGAGATTGCCGACCAGACGAACCTGCTTGCTCTGAATGCTGCAATTGAGGCGGCACGCGCCGGGGAGCAGGGCAGAGGGTTCACAGTTGTAGCCTGTGAGGTCAGGAAACTAGCCGAAGGACAATTAAGGAGACCGAGGATGTTTCTGTGAAAATAGGCGCGGTGCAGTTGGAGTCAGCAGACGACTAAATCCGTGGGGACTGCATCCGAGAAGGTGGCTATGATAACCGGCTAGATATTCTTGACATGATAATGCCCAAAAAGAGAGGCCAAGTGGCCTACGATGAGATAAAAGCAGTCAGACCCCACATAAAAGTACTTTTTTCGACCGGATATGCCGGTGATCGTATCGATAACTACATTCTTAGTAAGGAAGATTGTAGTTTCATAAACAAGCCGGTTTCACCCAAATATCTATTAAGAAAGGTGCGCGAAATACTTGACGAATGATAAATGTCGGTCGACAAACACAGTTATTTGATTGAAATGCTGGCCATCCAGTGATATTCTGTAACAACAAAGGAACGCTCGCGCAACAGAGACGTAAATATTTGCGCGGCAGCAGTCGGCCGCATTAATCAGCAATGGGTATGAGAAAGGAGAACAAAGCATGAAATACTTAGTAATCGGGTCTGGAGGACCTGGGTTTGCCAATCCAGAAGAAGCCGTCAGTGTGCTTCAGGAAATAATACTTCCAAGTTTTGATAAACTCATTGGGCTTGAGAAGAAGAAAAAAATCCTCGCTGGTGGACTCCCTGTAGGAGATAGGGCATTTGTGTTCATAGCGGAAGCATCTTCGAACGAAGAATTGGATCAACTGCTTCGAGAGCTTCCTATGTGGGGAGCTTTAGATTGGGAAGTCACCCCCCTTCAAACATTCGCTGGCAGAGCAGCCCAAGAAAGAAATATCGTCAGAGAATTGAAAAAGTAGCTATCCCCGAAAGGGATGCGATTTTTACTGCATTCCCTTTCGGGTCTGTAAGGATCTGGCGCAGAAATGACAACCCCTCCTAACCTCCAGTCGCCATAGCATTGCATAATCGATGATTCCGAAAACAAATTATCGAAAGAGGGTATCGACTCCTTCTAATCACTCTTTTTATGGATCCTGCGGTGGTAATGATTATTTATGGCTATATCTTCTCCTAGAAATCTTGTCTGCACTTGATTATCAAGACTTAGGACATCTGAGCAAGCCTGTTGAATTCCGATCACAACAACGAATTCGATAATTTGTAAGGCTGTTCATTTTCTCCACGTCGTAGCAAAGCGCATCTGCCAATACCTAGACATCTCCCGGCAACACATCACATGGCTGCATCAAAAGTGACTTGAAGATTGTCTTTTGAAGCGACGTTTAACTTCTGACCTCATCCAACACCTCTCGAATCTTTCTTGTAAGCAGCGCCGGTGAGACAGGTTTGGAGATAACAAGCCCCAGGTCCTCACGCCACTTTCCCTTTAAGCTCGCAGGCGTATATCCGCTGACAAAAATAAACCTCATATCGGGCGTTTCCTGTCTGATGAGATCTGCCAATTCTTTGCCATTCATGTTCGGCATGATAACGTCTGTTACAACTATATCGATCTTATTCTTAGATGTTCTGAATTTAGCAAGTGCTTCCTTGCCGTCAACAGCTTCAACAACACGATATCCGTGTGCTTCAAGAACAATACGCATTGTATCTCTTAATGGTCCGAAGTCCTCTACAAACAAAACAGTTTCCGTTCCGTCTAAAACAGCTTCCAGTTCTTCTTGCTGAGTGAATGCAGGTGCGTCTCCGGAAAGCGGTAAATAGATCCGAAATGTCGTGCCTTCACCTTCTTCGCTGTAAACTGTTATGTTGCCTCCGTGCTGTCGGATTGTGCCAAAGGAGATGGCAAGCCCAAGACCGGTACCTTTCCGACCTCTTTTGTAGTGAAATATGGTTCGAAGATCTTCTGCGTCATTTCATAACTCATACCGGCACCGGTATCCGTTATGGATATTCGTGCATAGCTTCCAGGACGATCACAACCGTTAACGAGAGCTGCTGCTTCGCTAAGATCAATTGAATCAACCTCAACTCGCAGTTCCCCGCCGTCGGGCATGGCATCGCGGGCATTTATCGCCATATTCATGAGCACCTGTTCCAAAAGGCCTTGATTCCCAAGAATATTCAGCTCCGCCGGAGCGAGACGGACATGCAATATGATATGCTCTCCGATTACACGCGCTATCAGTGAATGAAATTGGCCGACCATTTTGTTGAGATCGAACTGATACATGTCGGCTTGCTGTTTACGGCCGAAAGCCAACAGGCCGCGCGTCAGGCTGACGGCATGTTCTATAATTGCTTCTGCCTTCTTTACGTAGCTGACATCAAGTTCCCCCGGTGCCTTCATCAGAAACAGCGATAAATACCCCATCATAGCCTGTAGGATATTGTTAAAGTCATGAGCTATCCCACCTGCTAGCGCACCAATCGCCTCTAACTTCTGCGATCGTAGCAGTTGCGCTTGCAGTGCATCCTTTTCCTCCTCTGCCCGCTTACGTTCCGTTACATCAATCGCGATCCCCATGACCCCAGATCGTTTGCCAGCGATATCAAAATAAGGTGAGTAGACAACATCGAAGACGACACCTTTAACAACGTTGACAATACGAGTCAACTCGCCGCCAAGCGATCTTTTAACCGCTTCAAGCACTTCCGAGTTGTCCTTATAAAGCTCAAAAGCTGAGATTCCAACAACTTGCCCGGGATCGAGACCTATCTTCGCGAGCGCCTGCCCCTCTGATAAAAGAAACACACCGTTGTTGTCCAAAATGAATATTATCGCTTGTGCATTTTGCACGATTGTGCGGAACTTGAGTTCGCTCTCTTGCAGAGATCTTTCGGCTTCCTTGCGTGCAGTAATGTCGCGGGCATAGTAAAACTGGTATTCCTCTTCCCCGAACCTGATAGGATTTATGGCTATTTCAACTGGGAAACGATGTCCATTTTTCGTCATATACACTGTTTCGATCATATAGGATTCTAACTGTCTGTTCTGAGCCCAATACTCATACCACTTATCCCTGGGGAACTCGGGATCGAAATCGAAGACGGTCAGCGAAAGAAGCTCATACTTTGTATATCCGAGAGAACGGCATGCTGCGTCGTTGACATAAGCCAGGCCTGCATCATGTTTTATCAGGAAAACGGCATCTCTCGAAGTATCAACCGCAAACTGGGTGCGGCGTAATGCCTCCTCCGACCGTTTGCGTTCGGTGACGACGTCAAATAATGCCACGAAGTGCTCCTTTTGGGGGCTATACACAGATATCGACAACCACATACTTAAAGCATTCACATACGTTTCAAAACGCACGGGGTTCCCGGATAAGGCTACTCGACCGCATATTTGAAATAACTCAGGATCCGACTCTCGTATGCTCGGAATGACCTCCGTCACTTTCTTGCCAACGACATCCTGCAATCCCGTCAATGTCTTAAAAGCGTCGTTTACGGCAAGGTAGATGAAGTCTTGGGGCTGATCCTCCGAAAAAAGCATCCGGCAATAAGCAAAGCCGTTGAGCATATTTTCGAACAACGAGCGATATAATTGTTCGCTGCTTCGAAGCAACTCCTCTGCATGAAGTTTAGCCTCCTGCGTCGCTATCTGTTGTCTAGTTTTTTCCTTCAGCAGTCGCTCATGATGCCAGAAATCGAGAAGCGATAATAACGAAAAGTTAGAAGTATAGGCTAATAAAGTATAAAGTGGGGAAATATAAATTCCGTTTCGGAAGAGGGAAACAGTTAGGGTTACCGCGGCCAGAGTAAAAAGAAAAAATAGAATTAGATTTGCAACAGTCTTATAGCGAGCTAAAAAAATTGTTGAAAGCACCCCGAAACAAATAATGGCAAAAAATTCATAAACTACAGCAGCCTGTGGCCGGACTATAAATTCACGTTGTGAGATAGCGTCGATGATGCTAGCGAGCACCTCTACCCCAGCCATTGTCGGGTCGGTCGGCGTAGCGTGTAAATCCACTAATCCAGGCGCTACCGCTCCAGTAATGACAATGCGGCCCTCAATATCCTTACGTGCAGCCACGCCGCTCAGAATATCGGATGCCGAGATATGACGATATATTCCGTGTGAACCGTGAAATGGAATCAGGAACGATCCTTTGGGTTCAAGAGGGATAGTAACGTTGTCAAGTGTGAGCCGCTCTGTTCCTGCTTCTCCGACAGTCAATACCAGATGTTCCTGTTTGGATGCTGAAAGAAATACGGCTAAAGAAAGATGGGCATAGAATCGATCATTATATTCCATTATGAGCGGGACTCTGCGAATAATTCCATCGTGATCGGGCTGTATGTTTAAAAATCCAGAGGCCGGAGTTGCCTCCGCGAGCGGCGCATATATGCAGTCGACAGAAGAGGGGTTGAAAAGTCCACTGACAGAATCTGGCACATCGGGTTCCTTTCGGAGCAATACATTGACCGGATGGAGCAAGCATCCTTTTTCGCCCTTATCATCAAATAGAAACTGGTAGGCAATCACAAAGGGACCCTTTCTGAGCGCATCCGCCAGCAGTGCATCATTGTCGATATATTGTCGGGGAACCTTAGAGGTGCTCAAAGTGCCGCTGAAGTCTCCTGAACTATTCTTTTGTATGTTGCGCAATAAACTTCTGTCGGGCTCAGCAAACAGAATGTCAACACCGACACTTAGAGCACCCATGTCATGCAGTTTCTCTACCAACTGTGCTATCAGGAATCGCGGCCACGGCCATTGTCCATACGCTGAAAGGCTTTTAGTATCTATGTCGACAATGACGATATTTCTTGGTGCGGTGCCTCCCGAACGCGATTTGAGCAGGAAATCGTATATTTTCAGGTCTAGCGTCGAAAGTACGACAGGCTGCAATAAATACAGAAGGGCAACAACACAGGTCAAAGCAATTCCGCAGAGAATAATGAAAGCATGTTTCTTATCTTTGCCGATCCGCTGGACAGAGGAAAATAATCGTAGTAAAGCGCGCATTATGACGTGCTATTTTACAACGACTTCAACTACTCGATTGCGTGGTTCGCTCACATTGTCACCAGTTGGTACAATAGAATCCCACTTGCCGTGATACCTGAGATTAAGTCGGTCAGAACGAATGCCTTGAGCGATAAGTGCATCCCGGACAGCCTCGGCGCGGGCGGTTGACAATCTCATATTATGTTCATCGGTACCCGTTGTATCTGTATGGCCTACAATGCTTATTTCATAAAATTTCTTTTATTGGCGGCAGAGATGACTTCAGCAATATAAGACTTTGACTCGGCGACCAAATCCGTTGAGTTATGCAAAAAATAGAAAAGAAATATCACCGGTTCCGCAGGCCGCGCCTTGATGGACTCAGCGAAGAGTACATCAATTTGACTTTGGTCTATCTGTTTAGGATCAGACGGGCTTTTTTCAGATCCGGTGACCTCTACAATCGTATTTGGAACAGTAAGCGTCTTAGCCCCACCCTTATTAGCAACTGTTATTTGCCCAACCTTGCCATCAGCATCCTGAACAAGAACAACGGTGTCCTTTACTGTTGCATATCCGGATGTAAACAGCAGCAACAAAAGAACAAATACAATTCCCCTGCAACTCATCGCATGCACACTCTTACCGGCAGCATAAAGTTTTGCGTGCATTAATCTTCCCTTACCATAACATGGTATGTAGTGCCGCGGACCCCAATTGTAGCTGATGGGGTCTCAAGGATAACAGAATCCGGCGACAGCTTTGTCATCTTTCCTGAAATAAATGAGGCGGTTCCCTTTATTAGCTTATTAAACATAGAAAATTGCCGCTGGGCAGGCTCAAAGACAAACTGCTTCAACTCCAAGCGAGAGTTCGATCCAAGGCTTATTCTTGAGTTATCCTTGAAAATAATTCCTACTGAACTGTTCGCACCTGTACTAACGGTATCATTGGGATATACGGAAGTACCATCTTCAGCTTTTAGGATGTTCCCATGCCGTTCAATGAGAACATCTCCTTTTTTCTTTCTCAGGCTTCCAGCAGATTCATCCGCAGCGCTTACAATAGTGGCAGCAAGAACTACAAAAGGAAGCAGCAGGGACAGAAACCTTCCCATAGAAACCTCCGTTGCGCTAATTTAGAATTATCTGCATTGGATTGCGTCTCCCTCTTATGTCGCTCTCATTCCCTCCAGCGTATTCTGATTGATAAATTCTATCACGATATGTGCTGCTTGTCCACCCTATGTCACAACACCCTATGTCACGATACAATATTGCTCGTAGTGCTAAATTGATCCAGCCTGTAAGGGCAACACCGGTCAGAAATAATGGGATTTATTAATAAGAGTCCGGGTCGAAAAAAGATGCTGATGGCCAATCTCCCTTGTCCGGACCTTGATGGTATCAAACATCTCTCCAGAGTTCTCAATCCCTTTGAGCTTCAAGCTTAGTCTTGCACCGGAATAACCTGCGCCTGCATACATGTAAAGGTAAGCGGCATTGGGATTCTCCATAACGTTTTTGTATGTCCTGCCTTCCGTCATGCCCCAGGCGAGCGTTTCATCATCGACGAAGTGAGGCGCGCCGCGTAGACTGCGGCGTTTACCTCTCCCTGCATGTTTGAAGTGGCGATGACTGCACGTCCTTTCCTCTTGAACAGTTCTGAAAGCTTCAAGCATTCCTCGTTTTTAGCCTATACCTCAAGTCTTTTGTATATCCTCTGACGCAGCCCAGTTCAACACAAAAAATGAATTGTGCACGCAGGCGACCTCTATGCCTAATATCGACCTTATCTCCTGCTCATTGAACCCTACGATCACCTTGTCACCAATGATGATTTTGGGGAAAGTAGGCGTTCACGCAAGTAAACACCTTCAAGAAATCTGATCCCTGCAAGGACTCCCACCCTTAACAAAGGGCCAGAAGTCCTTGCAACCACAATTTCTACGCTGATTTTATGAAGACCCAGTGTGCACGTTACTGCTTACTTTCTTTTTTAGTTTTGGTTTTTGCTTCCCGATAGCCAGCCTTTAGGGCATCGGCCTCAGTCATATATTCACCTTTCTTTGTTTTGCCGTACCAGTAGTCTCCTTCTCTGTGGAAAACCTTGGTTTCTGTGTTGACCCACACCATCCCCTTCGCTGCCGGAGGAGGGGTTGTCGTTACAGCAGGAGTTTTAAGCGATGGTGTCGCCTCGGTCGTGGTTGGAGCTACAGCCGGTACTTTTCCAACGGATACGAGAGGGATAATATTTTCAATGGTTTTAGCTGAGATTCCCGCCTTGGATAAATCGGCTGCAGATGAATAGGGTCTTCCGGATATTATTTTCTTTGCCGTAGCCGCCCCAACTCCTGGCAAGACCTCCAGCTCTTTCTGGCTTGCCGTATTGAGATCCACTTTTGTAGCTGGTATTATTGTTTTTACGGCTTCTTTGTCCGCAGCGACTGCCAGAGAAAGCAATACAACAACAGCTACTGCAATAATTGTCACTACACTCAATATCTTTTTTTTCATCCTCGTATATTCCTTTCGTAGATGAGATGCTGGACCTCATAAGTTCAGTTCGTAGCTATAACAAAAAACGCCACTATTTCTCATTTTCCTCTTTCTTTGCCTTTGCTTATTTTACTTCAACACTCATTGCCTTCATTGTGTAGTAGACAGTGACTTTAGAACCAACTTTGAGATCGCCACTTATCTTGGTATCCTTGTCACGGGCGATTTCCCACTTCTCTTTTCCCTTCTGAACGGTGATGGAATTATCCTTTACCTCAAGAACAGGACCTGTGACTTGATAAGTTGTCGATCCCGCAAAAGCAAAAGAAGCGAATAAGAAGAAAACAAATACCATAAAGATTAAGCGTCTCATTTCAACTACCCCCTGTTTCTTATTATTTATGCTCCTAGGCGCATGCGCGTCTAATGAACAGCCGGGACACTTTATGGCTGTTTGATTCGTACTCAGAGTTTATCATCTTATTGTTGTTATACAAAGGCTTGCTGAACCACCGACTTGACTCACACAATAGGCAGGCTTGTGGATCATGAGTGCGGCCTATCCTCAATGAAGCCATAGATAACCAGAATGATTATAGCTCCGACAACTGTTCCGATAAATCCGGCCACCTCACCTATTTTCTAAAAGCCCATTGCCTGATGAAGGAGCGCCACTGAGAAGAATGTTCTTTTTGCAAATAGCCATAATTTTATCGTGGCCGAAAAAGGTGAGAAGTTGAAAATATTTTCACGAATACAATGGCTTGGGATCAAAAGTGATTGGCAACTTTATTGAGGGAGAGCTTTGCGTAAATGAGAAGTCGGGGCATTGTTGCCCGACTTCTCAAACAAGATCATTCAAAAGGTCGACTCAGTCGGTGACAATGTTGTTTTTAAGTTGTTATTTGTTGTTTTGAGGTTCGATTTATTTAACTCATAAAAAAAACACAATTTCTTCTGCGCCCGTTGAGGCGATATTATTTATGGCTCCACGGGGAAAATAGCAAAGACAATGCTTTTATTTTGCATGTCAGAAAAACGTGAAATAAGTACACGGGAAAATTTTTCTGTCAGGCAGGAAAGATTATCTTGGATATTGTGGGCGCATGTACTGATATCTAAAGTTTTTTTTGCTGGCATGACGATTGCTAATTCTAAAGTAGAAAGGAGTTTGCAATGAAAACACAACCAAAACTTATTGTCCCCATCCTTGCGGTAATCTTATTGCTGTTCGGCTGTTCGACACAGTCTACTCTTAGTTTCCTTCAATCTTCGGGCAGTAGAAACAACCAAACGGACAATGCCAAGACGCCTTATGATGTATTTCTGAGGGAGGCCGAACAGGGAAATGCCCCTGCTCAATATAGCATTGGTGTTATGTATGCAACGGGCAAAGGGGCGGAGCAGAACGACAAGGAAGCCGCAAGGTGGTATCGTAAGTCAGCTGATCAAAACAACCCTGACGCACAGAATAGTCTTGGTTCTCTTTATTGTAACGGCCAAGGAGTGAGGCAAGATTATGACGAAGCTCTCAAGCTATATCGCCTGTCCGCAGAGCAGAAAAACCCTCACGCTCAATACAACTTAGGTGTCATGTATGCCAAGGGACAGGGAACTCCAAAGAACTATACCGAGGCCATTAATTGGCTCTGCCTAGCGGCAGAGCAGAGAGAAGGACAAGCCCAGTATATTTTAGGCTCGATGTATTACAACGGCACAGGCGTAAAAAAGGATTACAAAATTGCTTTTCGTTGGTTTACGCTTGCAGCTGAAAAAGGAATAGCCCATGCTCAGTACAATGTGGGGTCTATGTATTATAGTGGCGAGGGAGTGAGACAAAACTACAAAATGGCCGCCAAATGGTATCACATGTCAGCGGAACAGGGGATAGCCGAAGCCCAATATAACATTGGGGTCATGTATAACAGGGGGATCGGTGTGGGGCATAGTTATAGCGACTCTCTGAAGTGGTATAGGCTCTCAGCGAAACAAGGGCATCCCCAGGCGCAGTACAACCTCGGGCTGTTGTATGAGAAAGGGCAGGGAGTTGAGCAGGACTATAAAGAGGCCGCTAAATGGTACCGTCTCGCTGGTGTGCAGGGAGTGACTCAGGCCGCCTATAACCTTGGGTTGCTGTATGCAAACGGCCATGGAGTAGCACATGATGAAAGAGAGGCAGCAGTTTGGTACGGTCTTGCGGCAAAACAGGGACACACTCAGGCTCAGCATGATCTCGCACTGCGGTCTGAAAAAGAGCAGGGATCGTAGATTGTTCATCTGATATCAGTTTCAACATCAGCGGCGTGACAGTAACTATTGAGTAACCTCATTATCCAATAAAGGCTTAAAAGATGCCATTAGCCACGCGATATCTGCCTCTTCCGGGACGAGCATCGCAATTCATATCAGAATGATGGTTTGGGGAAGATGTCGCCAAGCATATGAAAATATAAGAAGCATCAGAAACTTTGCCAAACCCTAATTCCGTTAAATAACGCAGTTGATTAGACAAGACTTCTAGCACATTTTGTTTGCGGTGCTACCGAACAGCTGCGATCATAAAGAGTCTGAGTGTCATTGCGTTGAGAGGGCTATTGGGTACTAAAACGCAGATCGGCTTCTGACAGGCAGTTTGGGCAAACTACCTGTTTTATTGCGGTTTTTATGATTTACATAGATTCCATTAATTCCATCTGATCTAATGATTATGATGCGTTCTATCACAATTTTATCACAGTCTTATCACCGAGTAGCGCGGTTGTCAAAGTTATCTCAAAAGGGTGATAAACCTAACATCCAGACCTTCTATACTCACTATACTTATGACGGCGATCCGAAGATTCTATCACATGCACACTGTCATAAAGGACAATTTTGCTGACGATACTCAGAATATTCTGCCAATTCCAGGCAGAACGGGAACGGTTGAGGTATTTTAGAAAAAGGGAATTTAGTATCCTTTTTTTTTTAAATGCGAGGGTGGGCACCCTACCCTAACCGGTATCTTTTGGTGTATTTTGTAAGTGGACTACTCAGAATGTATATAAGATGGAGGGACAGCATCGTTTGTCATGGTGCATGGTACAACTGGAGATATTAGTCCAGAAACAGGTTCGACTGATAAAGCACTGGAGTTGAATTTTATCTAGCTGCACCTAATGTCTGGATAACGAACTTGCAGAATGATATACTTTGCAGTAAAAGGATTCAATCGCAGGCGGCCTGGCGCATCGCCGTCGAAGCCGGACTGAACATGAAAGGCTTGATAACCATTCCCGTGAACGGAAAAGTGTTACTCAGTTTTTTCTGATTTCGGTATCATAAACTCATGGCATGCATAGGGCTCCGAGAAACTCCAAGTTCTATTTGATACATCGAAGAGACTGTACCAGCTATCTTGCTTTGCAGATTGTATTCAGCAAATAGCCGTAGACGGTCTCCGGCATAAAATGACTGGAAACTGACGGCGATGGGACATATGCAAGTATCACAGTCCCTTTAGAATCAAAATAGATCTCTTTTGTTTCAGTTCCTATACGACTGTCACAATCGAATATGAATGTGCCAATACCGTAAGAAAGCTTGTAATTATCTTCCCCAAGTGAAAGTTTCAGGATCTTTTGCGAATTGGAATACGAAGGCCCTTGAGATTTCAAATAGGTCCACTTAATCAAAAGTTCTCTTTTGTTTCCCAACGTGAGAAGTGATTTCGGACTATAAAACAGAGCCGCATCCTGATCGGCACTCGTCGAAAAGAATAGCCAATCTGATGGCATTGATCTTTTAAGCTCTGCAGTATTTGTTTGAGATTGAATGGGTCTGGATTTGAGGGCATCATTCGATTGATTTTTTTGAACGCTGTCTTCGAATGCACCTTCTTTTTTTGGATTCCTGAGTAAGTCCTCTATCAACGAGACTGGAACAGCAAAATTAAGGCTTTCACCGCTTATCGACAAAATTGTTGCAACTCCTATGACTTCTCCTTTGGTATTGAAAACGGGGCTGCCGCTATTTCCAGGCAAAATATCGACACTGATTTCAAATAACTTTTTCTTACCTAAGATATTTTTAATATTACCTTCTGTCACTGTCGTTTCTGATCCCAATGGACGACCTATAACAACGACTTGCTCTCCTTCCCTCGGTTGATATTTGACAGCAAGACGGGTTACAGGAAGATCGGAGGCAGCAATTTTGAGAATAGCGAGATCACTCTGCTCATCGAATGCTAATATGCTTTCAACTTCATAATACCCTTTTGTGTATGTCCTTACGAAAATAGAATTTCCATTGTTGTTGAGTTGTGAGGAGATAAGTTCATAATTCGTAACCACTATCCCCTTCCTATCAATGATAAATCCGCTGCCAGTTACAGTATTCCCATTGCCTTTATCCGTGACATAAATAGTGACAACAGCTTTTTTCTGATTCAAGATGGCGTCATGAACTGAGGCCTGGCTGTCATGTATTGCAAACGGAATAAAAATTGTCATTGAAAAAGCATATATAAAATAAATTAATTTTCTCATCTTCTCCCATGGTAAATGCTGTGATGTAAAACGATATTGTGCAGCTTGTGTCGCATGTCCCAGAATATGACCTGCGAACATAATTAAAGCTTTCATGTTCACCTTATAGCCCCGTTAGTTGGATATGGTTACATTATAGCCAGATCTTAAAGAGGGACATAGAGCGGCTGTTAAGAAACGACAATTAACGAAGCAAGACTTGATGCACTTGAGTTTATCTGGAGCAGCAAATATAACATACAAAAGATATTGTATATTTTAGAATAACTATCTATATATTTTAACTTAGACGCTTAATTGACATGTTCTAGAAAGCGTGAGCAATGTCGAGAGACGGCGTGGCGGGTGTTTTACGGATAGGATTAGCAATAAGCTCGGTACACCCGGCAAGAATACAAAAAAGAAAGGGTTACTTAAAATACATCAATTTATCTTCTCTTGATGATGTTTATTTCCTCCCATTAAGTCGCTTTTCTGAATGTTACCCATTTTCTTTTGCTGCCAGATCCAGAGGCCAAAAGGATCGCTTATTTCTGCGAGAAAGTTAAGGTTTCCCCCTCGACGGGTGGAATAAGGAAGCCAGCTTCAGCCGGACGATCTGGATGTGCTCTTTCAATATATAAAGCTCGTCATAAAAGGCAACGGAAGTGCGGATATGGCTGACAGCTTCTTCGATACGATCAAGCTGGGCTTCATATTCTTCGATATTTTCAATTTGTCTATTCTCTAAGATCTCCTTCTCCAGTTCCCTCAGTTTGCGATACCAAGGATAATACTTTGATCGGTTTCGCCAAGTATAAATCCATGGCACAATCCCGATCAGTGGCACAAGAATTATCCCCAGTGGAATAAGGATCAAGGTAAGCCGTTCAACAAATGTTGCCGCCCAAAACGGCAGATAAGCATAGAGCCACGATCCTCCCGATTTGTAAAACCGCTGCGCCTGTTCGCTAATCGCATCATCCTGCTTGGTAAGAATGGGGAATTCCCCTGCTTTATTAACCCAGCTGGAGCCGCTATGAATTTCGACTGAGGCCTTCAACAACAGATAGACTAGGGCCGGATGAAGGTCTTTGCGAATAATGAGATTTGTAGTTGCAGACAAAAGGTGCACGTCGGACGGGGGATTCCGCCTTCTTGGATCGATGACGCCCCTTGGCAACACAACATGCGAAAGGTCTGGAAAGCGGCGGGTATAGGCTTCTGCCAGGCTCATGCTTATCAGTTTGATGTCCTTCGCGTTAAGCAATTCTAGAATCAACGGGTTGTCCGGGGAGCCGAAGGTCATGATCGCATCCGCGTTGCCTTCTAGAAGAGCTTGCTTCGCTTCGGCATACGGAAGATCAAGAAATTCGGTTGGTAACCCGGTCAACCCCGCGACCTTCAGCAATTCGAGGGAAAATTTTCTGACGCCGCTCCCTTCCGGCCCAATCGCGATCCGCTTCCCCTGCAATTGCATCAGATCGTCATAGGTATCTTTCCCTCTATAGAAGATCCATAATGGTGTGTATGACAGACCGCCGAGAGATACAAGATTTGATGATTCCTCGATACCGCCCACTGTGCCTTGAACAAACCCCGCCTCCACCACCCGGGATTTGTCTTGGAGGAGTTTCAGGTTCTCCACCGCCCCAGACGTGGGGCGCAGTATGACGCGAATGTCGTCACGGGCAAGCACCCTTCGATAAAGCTCTCCTAAGGCAGCATATGATCCACTTTCCATACCGGTGGCCATAATCAGGGTTTTCGGCGGGAAGGGTTCGAGAAACCGATAGCTCATCCAGGAAAAAAACATGACGATCAACAGGATCACAATAATCGTAACGGACCATGCACCTAACGTCAATTGCCTGATTTTCTGACGACCCATCGTTATCTCCCTTAGCCAACGTTTATGATTATATTATAAGGGCCAATGCAGATTTAAATTACGAAGAGCAAGATATTTAAGTTAAATTCGTGAAGCTAGCCTCGGAGACAGCAGTACTCACTTCACCACCTAATCAATACTGCCGCCATCTCAACAACAGAGGTGGACCCCGGAAATCGGACAGTTGTATAAGGTGTAAAATATACGATTGACTGGAGGTCACACCGAGATGAACAAAACGAAGAGGAATAGATATTCAGGGGAGTTCAAGGCAAAGG
>Ga0182010_10001056_pt1 | contig 14954 bp, 16 predicted proteins | sample 611E1MmetaG_FD_120488 | JGI IMG/M metagenome (GOLD analysis project Ga0182010, IMG submission 120488) | Permafrost microbial communities from Stordalen Mire, Sweden - 611E1M metaG | ecosystem: Environmental > Terrestrial > Soil > Wetlands > Permafrost | place: Sweden: Stordalen | collected...
ACAAACTCGTCCCAATTCTTCAGCATCTTATCCTTGTCAAAAAAGATTGCATCTTTCGTATAGGAGCAATATCCAAAATCTTCAGTAAGGACGAGTGCGCATACGGGGCAGACTTCAACGCAATAACCACAGTATATGCATCTGAGGGCCTCTATGTCATAGCGCTCCAGGAAAGGTTTGTTATTCTCATCCCTTCCTTTTTTCAGTGAAATGCATTGAGAAGGGCAAATATTGACGCATTTCATGCACATGATGCACTTTTGCCTGCCGGTCTTCGCGTCCCTGACAAAAGCATGCTTTCCCCTGAACCCGGGATAGATCTTTCGTTTCTCATCAGGATATTGTATCGTGACAGGCTTTGAGAGCATCATCTTGAAGGTGAGCGCCATTCCCTTGAGAATCTCGGTGAGGAAAACCTTATCGATTAATTGTTTGACAGTCAATGGTCACACCCTCTTAAAACAGAAACTTCACAATTGAAGTTATTACGATATTTGCCAGGGCCAGAGGAATAAGTACTTTCCATCCAAGACTCATGAGATGGTCGTACCTGAATCTCGGAACCGTGGCGCGGACCCAGTAAAAAAGGAATAGATGACAGTATACCTTTAGCAGGAACCATACTAAACCCGGCACGACGGCTAGGAACGGCAGCGCCTTCATCACTACAGGAGGAAGGGTCCAGCCTCCCCAGAAACAGGTGACTGCTATGCACGACATGATTATCATTGCTATGTATTCGGCCATGAAGAAAAGGGAGAATCTCATCCCACTGTATTCGACAAAATACCCTGCCACGAGTTCGCTTTCAGCCTCTGGCAGATCGAATGGGGTCCTGTTGGTTTCAGCAAAGGCACAGATGAGAAACAGGATATAGGCGGGAAACTGTACGACGACATACATTCCATACCAGTGTTTTTGCTGGGCCTCTATTATCTCGACAAGATTAAGGGAGCCCGACAGCACCATGATCCCGACAAGGCTGAGCGCGAGAGCTATCTCGTAGCTGATGACCTGCGCGGAAGACCGCAATCCACCGAGGAACGCATATTTCGAATTCGAGGACCATCCGGCAAGGATTATTCCGTAGGCGCTAAGCGATGACATGGCAAAAAGGTAAAGAAGCCCAACATTCATATTTTTTGCAATAACGAAGTCATTGAAAAATGGGATTACGGCAAGGGAACTTATAGTGGCGAATAGAGCGATCATCGGGGCCAACTGAAATACCGGCCGGTCGCCGGAGCTGGGGATAATGTCTTCTTTGAAGAATAGTTTGACAAAGTCGGCGAAGGGTTGAAGCAATCCGTGATACCCGACTCTCATGGGGCCGAGGCGAATCTGCATGTGGCCGATTATCTTTCTTTCGAACCATGTGGAGTAGGCGACATGAAGCAATGCGATTACAATGACCACTGCGATCTTCGCGACCATGATAATCATCCGCAAGATGAAATCCGTAGTGTCTGTTCCCAAAAATCCATAGAATGAGCTAATATCCATGCATTACCACCTTATTATCTGTCGCACTCCCCTAGAACTATATCGATCGTCCCTATATTTGCGATAACGTCTGCAACAAGGGACCCTTCGCACAATTTGGGTAAAACCGATGCATGGACGAAGGAAGGTGCTCTAATACGCATACGATAGGGTCTTGCAGTTCCGTCATTGACGAAATAAAAACCGAGCTCACCTTTGGGGACTTCTGTCGCCGAATATAATTCGTCAAAGGGTACCTTCTCTTCTACCAACTCACCAGGAAGAATCTCTCCCATGGGATGCCCCGGCATTACGCGCGGCTTGCCGATTGGCATGTCGTATGGTGGGGCTTCGGATGCGAGCACAAGTCCGTCGGGCAGCTTGTCGAGGCACTGTTTAATAATACTTATCGATTGCCTGAACTCATCCATCCTGCAGCGATACCTGTCGTAGACATCGCAGTTCTTGCCGACGGGTACTTCGAAATCGATCTGGTCATAAGCGTCGTAAGGTGCGGCCTTTCTGACGTCGTATGCAACGCCCGAACCCCTTAGAGTAGGGCCGGTCAATCCCCAATTTATGGCATCGGCCGCAGAGATAATTCCTACGCCGACAGTCCTCTGGAGCCATATCCTGTTCTGGTCGATAAGGGTCTCATATTCTTCGATCCTCTTGGGGAAGTCTTCGATGAATTTATAGCAGCTGTCCATGAATTCCTGGTCGATGTCGCATCTAACGCCGCCGATCCTGGGATAGGTGACGGTCAACCGCGCACCGCAAACCATCTCGTACAGATCAAGTATCCACTCCCTGTCCCGCATTGAATAAAGGAACACCGTCATTGCGCCGATATCGAGGGCGTGAGTAGCAATCCAGACGATATGGTTGGCTATCCTCGTTAGTTCAGCCATGATGGTCCTTATGTACTTGGCCCTTGCAGGCGCTTCTATCCCTAGAAGTCTCTCGACGGCCACGCAGTACCCGATATTATTTGACATGCTCGAGACGTAATCAAGCCTGTCGGTCAAAGGAAGCGCCATCGGATAAGTTCTGTTTTCACCCAGCTTCTCGGTCCCGCGGTGCAGATACCCTACGTGGGGCGTACATTTCACGACGGTCTCTCCGTCAAGTTCGAGTACTAGTCTCAATACGCCGTGAGTAGCGGGGTGCTGCGGCCCCATATTGATTGAAAGCTCTTTTTTCTTTAGCATGGTTCAGCGGACCTCATATTTCTTGTTTCTCTCGACAGTTTCAAGAACCTCTTTGAAGCCCTTCCATTCAGCCTCGCCGAGATCGCTTTTGAGTGGATAGTCTTTTCTCAGGGGGTGGCCTTCCCAATCATCAGGCATGAGTATTCTGCGGAAATCTGGATGCCCGGTAAAGGATATGCCATACATGTCGAAGCATTCCCGTTCGTGCCAATTTGCTCCAGCCCAGATGCGAACGACGCTGTCTATCTTGCAGTCCTTCTCCGGGATGGCAGCCTTGATTCGTATGCAGTGATTGTGCAGGATCGAACGCAGATGGTAGACGACCTCAAAGCGCTCGTTTTTCCTCCCTTGATAATCGACGCCGCAGAGATCTGTAAGATAATCGAAATAAAGCTCGGAGCTGTTCCGGAGAAATGACATTATTTCGAGGATCCTGGTCTTGTTTACCAAGACCGATACCTGGTCCCCGAATTCCGTGATTTCTGCTACTTCGGGCTTGAATTTAGATTGAATAAGTTCGGCAATCGCTCGAGGTGTCAAATTATCTCCACCTGCTCCATTTGAAATGTTCCTTATTTATCAATTCCTGTAGCATTATAAGACCATCAAGGAGCGCTTCAGGTCTTGGAGGACAGCCGGGGATATACACGTCTACAGGCAGGACGGTATCCACTCCCTGAACAGTGCTGTATGTGTTATATATCCCACCGCTGCAAGCGCAACTTCCCATGGCAATAACGTATCTGGGTTCCGGCATCTGATCGTAAACCATCCTGACCACCGGGGCCATTTTTTTTGTTAGCGTTCCAGCTATGATAATGGCGTCTGATTGCCTTGGTGAACCTCTGAAGACAACGCCGAAACGGTCAAGGTCATAGTGAGAGGCGCCGGTGGCCATCATCTCGATGGCGCAACAAGCAAGGCCGAAGGTCATGGGCCAAATCGAGGATTTTCTGCCCCAGTTTACGATCTTATCGAGTGCGCAGACAATCGTATTGGCGCCGGGTATGATTCTTATCCCTTCCTCGACTTCTATAAGTGCTGTAGTTCCGTCAACGATCATCGAAGTCCCTCCGCTACCAATTGAATGCTTCCTTTTTCCAGGCATAGACGTAGCCGATGAGAAGCATGACAATGAAAAGCATCATCTCGATCACGGCATACAAACCAATACTATCGAATACCAACGCCCAAGGATATAGGAACACTGCTTCAACATCGAATACTACAAAAAGCATTGCAATGATATAGAATTTAATGCTGAAACGTTCACGCGTTTCTCCGACAGGAGGGTTGCCTGATTCGTATATGAGAAGTTTTTCTTTATAGGGCCTTGCGAGGCGAAAAATGCTTCCAACCAGAATTACTACTACTGAAAACATAACAGAAATCATCATGATAACCAAGATCGGCAAATACTCGTAAGGAATGTAGGATCCCGGAGTTTGCATGCGTATATCCTCCTTACAGCAGTTCGAGGACTATCATGCTTTTTTCGGGCGTAAATTGTCAAGAAAAAGGGGGGCTTATGGGAATTTGAAATAATAATATTATTATAAGAGAACTAATATTATTATGCGGATTTTCCTTTTGTCGAGAAAATAATTGTGTGGAGTATCACTGAAATATACTTGCAGTACAACCTGTAGATGAGGTAGCTTCCTCTATTTAGCGGTCGAGGCCGGGGAAGATCGAAGGCCTCACATCGATAGGCTTGTCGGGCCTGATGCCGGGATCGACAAACTTCTTTTTGTCTCTGTCGGATGCTGTCCGGCTTTCTTGAGGCGGCAATTTGTAAGCCTCGTTTTTGACGGCAGGCGGCTGTTGGGCCGGCGCGGGAGCTGCTGACGGAGGTATGATGGGGATCGGCTGTGGCTGTGCCTGCTGCGATTGAACTGCACCTGAAGAAGACGCTGCTTCTGGTGACTTGGCGGATGTCTTTGCGCGGCCGGCCAGAAGTATTATGCTGATACGTCTGTTCCGGGCATCCGTCGGATCTTCTTTAATAAGAGGTTCATTGTCGGCATAACCCACCACCCTGGCTACCCGGCTAGAATCTATCCCGTCCCGTTCAAGCTGCTTCCTGGCTTCCGAAGCCCTTGACGTAGAGAGTTCCCAGTTCGTGATCTTTCCTCCCTTGAATGGGGCTGAATCTGAGTGTCCTTCAACGGCAATTTTGTTAGAGGAGTCTTTTATATTTTCTGCTACGACTTTGAGGATCTGTTTGCATTTGTCATTCGGTTCGGCATTGCCTGAAGGGAACATGGGACGGCCTTCGAGGTCGACAATCTGAATTCTCACCCCTCCGTCGACGATATCGAGCAGTATCTGGTCTTTAAGATTTTTTAACTTTTCTTCAATGGCGACCTTCAGTTTTTCTTTCATGTCCTCAGCCGACATTTCTCCGGTGACTATTTCGGCTGTCGACGTTTTAACGTCTTTATGAATACTGGAAGATTGTTCCATAAAGGACCGCCCCCCTTGCTGGAAAATGTTAAAATTGCGGAAATAGTCGGCGAGCGAAGCTTTCTTTTCAGGTGTAACCATAGATATAAGCCAAAGCAGAAGGAAAAAAGCCATCATCGCGGTTACGAAATCGGCATAAGCAACCTTCCAGCTACCGCCGTGGGCTGCACCGTGACTTTTTTTGACCTTTCTGATCAGGATTGTCTTCGACTTGTCTGCCATTGATTAGTTATCGTCGGTAAGTATTATTTCTTCAATGCCCGGAGGGCGTCTTCTACTTCTATGAAAGATGGCTTCGCGTGTCCCGGAATCGCCCGTCTCGCGAATTCGACGGCAATCTGAGGTGCAGCGCCACCGATGAACGATACTAATCCCACTTTGAGGACACTGAGGTATTCCTTATCGTCATTGACCATCTGCTCAAGATTTCTGGACAGGGGTCCGACGAAACCATAACAGAGCAAAACGCCCAAAAAGGTGCCAACGAGTGCCGCACCGATACTTTCTCCCAGGACCTCAGGGGGCTCTTTCATCTTTCCCATGGTAAGGACAACCCCCAGGACAGCAGCGACGATACCGAGTCCGGGAAGGGCGTCGGCAACGTTATTGAGACTCTTTGCCGGAGCTGAGCCTTCCTCATGATGAGCGTCGAGTTCGTTATCAAGCATGGATTCGAGCTCATAAGAAGATATACTAGTGGTCATGACGGTCCTGAGGGTATCGGTAACAAGGTTTACGGCATGATGGTTCTTCAGGAACTTCGGATGACCGCTGAATATCTTGCTCTCTTCCGGACTATCGACATCAGCTTCGATGGAGACAAGGCCCTCTTTGCGTATCTTGGAGAATATCTCGCTAAGCATTATCAGGGAATCCATGTAGTCGGCCTTACCATAACCTTTCGCTGTAAGTGCCTTGATGATGCTCTTTATAATATTTTTTATGACAGTCAGCGGTGATGCAATAACGAGTGCACCTATAGAGGCGCCGCCTATGATAATCAGTTCAGAAGGCTGAAAAAGGACCGAAAGGTTTCCGTGCTCCATGAGATAGCCGCCGATAACGCTTGCCAGAACTATTATTGCACCAATGATAACAAACATGACTTTTCGGCCTTACCCTCGTTTTTTCCGCAGGATATCGCGCTGGGTCTTGAAGACGAACTTCACGATTTCATCTCTGATTTCGTCGTCTATTGATATGTATTTTACTGCGGTATGATAGTAGTTGCCGGCGATGCGAACATCTACTACCTCGCCATAAGCATATAATATAGAGCCAGGAGAGATAGGCAGCATTATTTTCATTTCCAAGACATCGCCAGCATTGAACTTTTCTTTGGTATCGAAGCTGAGGCCTCCCCCGCTGATATTAACCCTCTTCTGGGATATGATCGGTACCCCTTCATCACGCGAGGCAATAGAAGCAAGAATGGCATCTAGCTTTGAGTTTAGCATTTTAAGCCATTCGGAAAGAACGATATCCTCCACCTCCGGCGGCACTTGGTATTCAGGTAGCGTTGTTTCACCGATAAAAAGGGATTTGATATTTTGTTGTTCCTCCGGTGGAACAAGACGCACGTCGAGGGGTATTACGGCGTCTACCCGGGAAAATTCCCTAAGATTTTTTTCACTGGAATCACTCATATTGCTCCTTCCTGTTCATTATAGCACTTCGAAATATTCCGTTTATACAAATGAAGGCCTCTATCTCAGGGACACCGGTGCCAGCACTATCTCGACCCTCCTGTTTAACGCGCGGCCATCTTCGGTGGCGTTTGTGGCAATCGGCCTGTATTCGCCGTATCCAGCTACTATAAACCTGTTTGGGTCAAGCCCCTGGTGGATTAAGACTGAGAGGACGCTTGAAGCTCTTGCTGTCGATAACTCCCAGTTGGATGTATACTTAGGCCCGGAGACGGGTACATTATCGGTGTGTCCCTCGATCACTATCCTACCGGGATTTTTCTTAAGGATAACGGCTAATATATCAAGGGCTGCCGAAGTTTTTTCTTTGATGTCTGCTGATCCGGACATGAAGGCGGTATCGTTCGAAAGCGTCACAACGAGTCCTCTGGGGTCGCTCTTTACCGAGATACCCTCAATATTAGCCAGACTGTTGCGCAGCTCGGCCAAAACTGGCTTTTTGCTGTCTTCAACTCCTGCAACCGGTCTTTCGATAACGTTGAATGCCTGCTTCAATGAGGTCGAGAATTGCCCGATTTTCTCTTTGTCTACAGATGAAAGCGCATACAGCGCCGCAAAGAAGGTGAACATGAGCGTCAAGAAATCGGAATAGGATATTAGCCATCTGTCAAGATGATCATGATCTTCTTCCCTTCTATTTCTTTTTCTCATAGTTAGTCATAGATCCTTACAGTAATGGGACCAGTTTCTTACGCGGTTTTTTCACGGTCTTCAAGGAAGGAGTTAAGCTTTGATCTCAGGAAATACGGATTAATGCCGCTTTCGACCCCGAGTACTCCTTCGACGATTAGGTCCATCACGTAGATCCGGTCATTCATCCGGCTGATGATCCTTTTGGCTATTGGAAGCAGAATAAGGTTCGCTGAGCCGACGCCATAAATGGTCGCCACAAATGCAACAGATATTCCAGAACCTATTTTCGACGGATCGGCCACATTACTCATTACCTGGATGAGCCCGAGTACCGCTCCTAGTATTCCTATCGTTGGAGCATACCCCCCTGCAGTTTCAAAGACCTTGGCCGAACGCCGCATACCTGTCTCGAAGGTGGAGATCTCTTGGTCGAGAATGTCCCGTATCATCCTGGGAGGCATGCCGTCGACAACGAGATTAAGACCTTTTCTTAAGAAAGAATTTTCGATCTCCATGATCTGTGGCTGCAGTGCGATCAACCCCATGCGCCTGGCCTGGATCAGGATGTTGACGGAATCCTCAATAATGAGCCTGGGATCATGATCTTTTTTCGAGAAGACCATCCCGAGAGAGTTGAAGGCGTTTAAAAGGTCTTTGGGTGGAAAACTGAGCATTGTCGCGCCCGCAGTACCCCCTAAGACTATCATGGCCGCAGCAGTCTGAATTAAGTGTGCAGTTGTGCCGCCTTCGACAACATTCCCCACAACGATGGCCCCTACGCCGATAAGCAGACCTAATATAGCGACTAGATCCATATTAACTCCGTCCTTCAGCGGGGACCGTCTGCCCGACATTTATTGAAGTCGAGGCAAATGCAAGACTTGAAATCAACATCCCTCATTATAAGTGTTATATGGTGTTTTATCAAGATATCACAATGATAATTATCGGTAAATTATTGTCTGGGGTTAGCTCTCTGCAAATAAACCACAACTGGTGCAGACCGCGATGGAGGGAATGCCCTAGCAGACCAGGGCGATGATTAAATAATCTTGCAAAATCACCGACATTCTCATCATAATTATCTATTATGCTAGCTCGGAGAGTATAGCCTAATGTAGTGGCATCCGATAAAGAGGTTGTTATTGTGGCAACAAAGTTCAGGACGATCGACAGGAAAGGGTATTTTCCATTTGCCGCCAACAGGCTGATAATCGGGACCCGACTGACATTTGATGTATACATGAAAGAAGGGGGTATATTCAATGAACTATTTGAAGCAGGCACCGACTATACTAAAATCAGCCAGGAGTTTCTTATCGATCGAGGTCTTAACGAATTGTATATTGCCGATGAGGACAAGGAAGTCCTGGATTCATATATGGCCAAGGGGGTCTGCGACGGAACTTCCGTACTCGACAGTCCCAAGGCCTTCAAGGATTATACATTTCGGAAAGACCAGTATCATCAGATAGACAAGGGAATGCTCATACCGGGGGCTTCGGTGCCCTTCTGTATATATTCAATGAAAAACTATTGCTATTCGCTTGTCCTTCACGCCAGTCCCAGCCTCCCGGCTGAAATCGATGAGAAGGTGCTTTCTCTTCCCGGTGATGTGTTGATATCGAGGGGTGATATTCATCTCTATAATGAGTACCTCAATTCAATTCTGCGATCGGGCGATTCAAAAGGCAGCGATGTTGAACGCATGAACGCCTTGGTCATCAAAGAGAATTCAAAGCTAATCATGAAAGACCTCTTTGAAGACCCGCGGAGCGGGGGGCGGATAAAAGATGTCCAGGATTCCGTAAATAGCATGATTGATTCTATTGGGACCAACAAGGACACAATACATGACCTCCTGTCTCTTAGGTGTTTCGATTATTACACTTATACTCATTCCGTGAACGTCGCGGTCCTGGCTGTTGGTCTGGGAGTTGCGGTTGAACTGAAGAGAGCCGATATCGAAAAACTCGGCATTGGGGCAATGCTCCATGATATAGGGAAAAGCGCGATCCCGGCGGAAATCCTAAACAAACAGGGAAAGCTAGATGATAGGGAATTTTTCATTATTCAGAGTCATGTGTTCGAAGGCGAACAGCTTCTGAAAGACAATAGACTCATCCCCAGAGAATCGATGTCGGCCGTTTCCCAACATCATGAGAAAATAAGCGGGCGAGGCTACCCGTCTCATCTTACCGAGAAGGATATAACTGCCTTCGGCAGGATTACGGCTATAGCCGATTGCTATGACGCATTGACCACGGCCAGGCCGTACAAGCCTGCGTTCACTCCATTTTATGCACTCGCGACTATCTCCAAAGAGGCCGGCAATTATGATCCGGATATTCTCAAAGTCTTTATCAAAATGCTTGGAAAGGCCTGAAAGTGGACCTTTTTGACTCAGATCCCGACATCGGCCAGATGAAACAGAGTGAAGGGCAGGTCGATCCACTTGCTTACCGGATGGCGCCGCGCAGTATCGATGAATACGTTGGACAGGAGCATATCGTAGGCAAAGGCAAGCTGCTCAGGAGGGCGATAGAGGCGGACCGGATCTCATCCCTCATCCTGTATGGGCCTCCGGGGACCGGCAAGACCGCCCTAGCAAAGGTAATAGCGGCTAAAACCCTTTCCCGCTTCGAGTGGCTGAATGCTGCAACCGCCGGTCTCGATGATCTGCGGAAGATTATACAGTCCGCACGGAATCGCAAGGCAAAAGGAATACGCACCATCCTCTTTCTCGACGAGATACACCGGTTCAACAAACTCCAGCAGGATGCACTGCTGCCCGATGTGGAAGAGGGCAACATTGTCCTGATTGCCGCGACGGTCGAAAACCCCTTCTTCTATGTTAATTCCGCACTTCTTTCGAGAAGCCAGGTTTTTGAGCTGAAGCATCTGACTATTGAAGATATCATGAAGATAATGGAAAACGCCCTGAGCGATCCGGAGCGCGGTCTCGGGAAAATGAACATCTTGACTGACGAAGATGCCCTCGTGCATATGGCAAGGATGTCCGACGGAGACGGCCGCAAGGCACTCTCTGCCCTGGAGATAGCCGCGCTCACTACTCAGCCCGATGCCGACGGGGCAATAAGGATAACGCTTCAGGTTGCAGAGGAATCAATACAGAAAAAGGTCATAGTGTATGATAAAAAAGGCGATCAGCACTACGATACAATCTCGGCATTCATAAAGAGCATGCGTGGATCGGATCCCGATGCGGTTGCTTACTATCTCGCAAAAATGATCTACGCAGGTGAAGACCCCAGGTTTATTGCTCGTAGGATCGTAATCTGTGCGTCTGAGGATGTCGGGAATGCCGACGCGATGGCCCTTGTCGTGGCAACTTCAGCCCTAAGAGCCGTAGAATTCGTCGGTATGCCTGAAGCCAGGATTCCTTTGGCCCAGGCTGCGATATATGTGGCGCTTGCACCAAAGAGTAACGCATCTTACCGTGCAATAGAGGCCGCGCTTGAAGATGTTAAGACCGAAGAGACTATGGAAGTTCCCGATCATTTGAAAGACAGCAGCTATCCGGGAGCTAAGAAACTAGGTCATGGAGAAGGCTACAAATATCCGCACGCTTACGGCGGTCAGGTTGAGCAGGAATACCTGCCGCAGAAAAAGAAGTACTACTCTCCATAGGCGCCTTCCCAAGGAGCGCACCTATGAAGAGTCTCGCATTATCAGTGCCTGAATGCCCTCTGGCCGGTATAGACCATTGTCACCTGCGGATTTGCCTCGTTGCATGCCTCGATGGACTCGAAGTCACGTTCCGAACCGCCCGGCTGCACGATAGCCCGTATACTCTCTTTGAGGCCGACATCCACGCCATCTCGGAAAGGGAAAAAGGCGTCTGAAACCATCGTTGCGCCGATAAGACCGCCCTTATTACGTTTCGTCGCTTCGTCGATCTCCCTCAAGGCAGTAGAGTCCCTCTTTCTCTGGGCTGCTTCCAGTTCGAATGTCTTGTAAGGTATACCAAACTTTTTAAAGCAGAGGGCGTCTGCATATTTCGTGTAGGCTTTAAAGACGGCAATCTCCGCTACGCCAACGCGGTCCTGTTCGCCCGTACCTATGCCGACGGTTACTCCATCTTTAACATAGATCACTGAGTTTGAAGTGATGCCCTGTTCCACATTCCAGCCGAAGAGCATGTCGTCGAACTCTGCTTCGGTGGGTTGACGCGAGATTGCGTATTCCATCCCTTTGTAAACTGTCTTGGCGGGCAGGAAATCGTCCTTTGTCCTGATGCGGTTCACCGGAGATTGTTGTACGATGATGCCGCCGTCAATCAGCGACTTAAAATCTACGAATCTAGTGGACCGGTATTTCTCAAGGTTGCTGATCGCATCGATGCGAACGATGCGGAGGTTTTTTCTTTTGGAGAGGATCTCGAAGACGCCTGCCTCGTAATCCGGTGCCCCTACGACTTCAAGATAATTCGCATTCACCATCTCTGCAGTAGCCTTATCCATGGGCCGGTTCACGACAAGGCAACCTCCAAATGCTGCTATGCGGTCCGCCATGTTTGCCTTGTCATAAGCTTCAGCCACGTTCTTCCCATGAGCTACGCCGCTCGGGTTGTTATGTTTCATGATGGCAGCTGCCGGACTGTCGCCTAGAAATTTTAGAATGTTCAAGGCATTGTCGAGGTCAGTAAGATTGGTCTTGCCGGGATGCTTGCCTGCCTGGAGCATGTCCTCTTCGTCAATGCGGCTAACGAGGCCATTACCGGGTTCGATATATTTGCAGGCGCCAAGTGAAAGATTCCCGGTGATAAGTTCGTAGAGGGCAGCCTGCTGGTCAGGGTTCTCTCCGTAACGCAGGCCTTTCTCGATTAGTTCGCCCGTTTTTTCATCGGCAATCTTCCAGGTTCGCTTACGGTACACTAGGGTCATATCGCCGAAGCCGACGGATATCTGTTCAGGAAAGTCATCGTCCATAATGGTTTTATACATCTTTTTCAAATCGGCCATGGTTCCTCCGTAACGTATCGTTTGCTATAATAATAGTATAGATTAGCACAGTCAAGCATCCCACTGACCGCTACAATCCTTTAAGCTGTACTGGATTCCATGCGAAGTAAGGGTCTTATCAGGTCACGAAGGATATTCCAATGGGACATTAGTCCCATAGCCAGCGCTTCTGAGACTCCAGATTACTATTGTTCTCCGAAAATAACCGTTCCAGGGGGCAAGAGAGACGTAAGCGCTTGACCCTTTCTTCCACTGCACAATAAAATAAAAGATGTGCGAATTCTGTACCAAGCACGGAGACGGTAAGGTCTGGTACAAAAATGCCGCCAATTACGCCAACGATCTCCTCTCAGATATAAAGCGTCGGAAGTTCATTGAAGATTTCCACCTTACGACTATGGGGGAAGGTTTCAGGACCCTCGGGCGTCTGGAAACTCTTTTCATGAAGAAGGGGCGCCTGCCAGCCGGCGTAATTCGCGCATTGGAGGAAAAGGCCAAGGCTGAGCATTTCGGACAGGTGCTTCCCATTGAAGAGATAAGGGAAATTGTACTAAAAGCGGAGAGTGTTGTCAGAATGCCGTGCGCCTGCCGTTGGACAATGACGAAAAAGGAAGAGAGATGCTGTTATGCAATGAGCTACAGTCCCGACCCATGGTATAAAGGGTTTGACATGAGCTATTTCGGAAAATCGTACGGCGAAGGACTCGAAGCAGTCCGGAGCGAAGAAGCAATAGAGCAAATGGCAGTTCTGGAAGAACATGGAGCTATCCATTCAATATGGACGATGATGACGCCGTTTATCGGGGCGATCTGCAATTGCACTGCTAAAGACTGCATCGCTATGAGAACAAGTTCTAGCATTGGCGCGCACACTATTGCAAGGGCTGAGTACGTTGCCACGGTCGATCGAGAGCTTTGTATAGGATGCGGACTCTGCGCCGAGCACTGTCAGTTTGATGCTATTGAAGGTGACATGCAAGAGGGCGTGAGGATAGCTGTCATCGATCCGGAGAGATGTTACGGATGCGGTTTGTGCCGCAAAACATGTGCTTCGGAGGCAATTTCTCTGGCACGTAGGCAATCCGGTCATGTTCACCCTTAACGAGAGATTAAAGGCCGACACTATTGAAGTGGGCTGCCTGGAATTGTCGCTGCTCCTGCTGATGAACGACCGTTCACTGCCGTGGCTTATCCTCGTGCCTGAACGGGAAGGAATAAACGAGATCGATGAATTGTCGACGGCTGAGCGTTCTGTGCTCATCGAAGAGATATCATGCGTATCCGGTGTGATTCGCGAGCTCTATCATCCCGTAAAGATCAATGTCGGGGCACTCGGAAACCTTGTTTCGCAACTGCATGTCCATGTAATCGGAAGATTCCCGAAAGACCGTGCCTGGCCTGGTCCGATATGGGGTACAGGCCCTATAGTTGCCTATGGCACTGACGAACTGAATGAAGTTTCCGCAAAGATCCGAGCATCTCTTAAAGGGTGGTTGAAATGAAATTTTCACGGAATGTTTCAAATACATTCTTTCTCTGCATGATGATCGTTCTGACTGCTTCATTTGTCCATGCCCAGTCCGAATGCTCTAGACGAAAGAATCGCGGTAATCGAAAAAAAGATAGAGGGCGGTGCGGTCCGGGGAGACCTTTCCAAGAGAGAATATTCGAGGCTGAGACCCCAGCTGGCTGTTGTGAAATATAAAAGTGCAAAGATGGAGAAAGATGGCGTTACGGAACAGGCTTACATGGACCTGGAGCATTATCTCCGGGGACTCTAAAAAGATATCGACAGGCGGCTCAACAGCTTTCACCGAAGGTGAATCCACGGATATCCCCAATAGATGATACAGATCGGCAATTTAACCAAGGCTTACGGCAGGCAGGTCATATTCGACGAGGTCAGTTTTACTGTCAATCCGAGAGAACGCATCGGGCTCGTAGGAAGGAACGGACATGGCAAGACGACGCTGTTCAGGATGATCACAGGACAGGAGCATCCCGACTCCGGCACTATCACCATTCCGAACAATTATATCGTGGGATACCTTTCGCAGCATTTGTCGTTTTCATCTGACACAGTCCTCAAAGAAGGCAGCCTGAGCCTTAAGAATGACGAGGATGGCAAGGATGAGTCATATAGGGTAAAGGCTGTTCTTCAGGGCCTCGGCTTTACAGAAGAAGATTTTGACCGCCATCCCACGGATCTTTCGGGCGGATTCCAGGTGAGGCTGACTCTGGCAAAGGTGCTGCTGGGCGAACCGGACCTTCTTCTGCTCGATGAACCCACCAACTATCTCGATATTCTTTCCATCCGCTGGCTGCGCGAGTTCCTCCGAAACTGGAAACACGAGCTGATCATGATCACCCATGACCGTGACTTTATGGACAGCGTGACTACCCATACTCTGGGCATACACCGCTGCAAGGTCAGGAAGATACCGGGATCGACAGAAAAATTGTACAGCCAG
>Ga0182010_10001059_pt1 | contig 14907 bp, 11 predicted proteins | sample 611E1MmetaG_FD_120488 | JGI IMG/M metagenome (GOLD analysis project Ga0182010, IMG submission 120488) | Permafrost microbial communities from Stordalen Mire, Sweden - 611E1M metaG | ecosystem: Environmental > Terrestrial > Soil > Wetlands > Permafrost | place: Sweden: Stordalen | collected...
CCGAGATTTACGCCGGGGTCATATGCATTATACGCTCGGCCGATGATGACAATCAGAGGTTGTTTTGGAACAGATCTTTTCTCTTCATTCAAGTAATCGGCAACGATGGTTTTCCCCATCCCTTTTATCTCTCGTCGGAATTCGGCCTGTGCAATCTTTGCCGCGGCAAAAGCTCGGTTCATGTCGGTTGAGCTGATGTTATATTCAGCCAGGGAACGTCTGACTTCCTTTTTTATATAACTTTCGCCGCGTTCGAAATCGATTATGGGGGTCAGCATTTTGAGTCCGCCGATTGCCGCCCTGGTGATGTAGGGTATTGTCTGGGTATGAGGGCACGAAAGACCTCTGGTGTATTCGTTCGACTCGTTATTTATGTTGATGAAGCTTGGGACGAAGAGGGCATCTACGCCTAGGTCTTTTAGATATTTCACATGGCCGTGGGATACCTTCACGGGGAAGCATGCCTCGGAAAGGACGTTTTCGACGCCCAGGTTGATAATCTGCTTATTTGTCTTGGGCGACACGATTACCTCGAACCCCAGTTCCCATAGCAGGGTCGACCAGAAAGGAAGCAGGTCCTGGAAAAAGAAGATGTAGGGCAATCCGATTTTCGTTTTCCTTCCGACTTTCCGCTCTTCCGTTCTTCTGTTGTGCTCCTTCCAAAGTATTTCTTCCCGGAAGGAGAAGGGATCGGAAACGGAGGGATTCTTTTTAAGCCGTATGTCGTATTTTTCGCATCGGCCACCATAGAAGAGGTGTTCCTTATCTCCCTGGACCTTCACCCTGTTGATCTCGCAAACGTTCGGACAGCCCTTGCATTCGAATGAATCTATCTCATAGGGGCGCTGAGATAATTCCAGCCCCTTAAATGCCGTCTGTGAGGTGTGTGCGGGTAGGGACGTATCATGATGCGCCCCTGCAATATTTTTCATGTATTTCATAGCGAGCAGGGCCATTCCTATGGCTCCTGTGACATCATGATTTGCCGGAACTGTAACCTTAGCACCAACATACTTTTCAAAGGCAGCGACGACGGCCTTGTTGAAGGCTACGCCGCCCTGGAAAAAGATGTTCTTGCCGACAGGCTTGCCCGCAACGACGCGGTTAATATAGTTTTGGACGATGGAATAGGAAAGGCCGGCAAGAAGATCGTCCTTCTCATGGCCTCTCTGGAGGTTTGCCATTAGAGAGTTTTCCATGAATACAGTGCAGCGCTCTCCCAGCCTACAGGGGTTGTCGGATCTGAACGCGGCTTCTGCAAATTCGCCCTTCACCGAGATATCAAGCTTGTCAGCCTGTTCCTCCAGGAAAGAGCCAGTGCCTGCCGCGCAAGCTTTATTCATCTCGAAATCAACTATGATGCCGTCCCTGATCGATATGTATTTAGAATCCTGTCCGCCTATTTCGAATATGGTATCGACAGAGGGATCTATGTAAATAGCAGCAGTGGCCTGGGCGGTTATTTCGTTCTTGACGATATCTGCACCCACGTAATCAGCGATCATGTATCGACCGGAACCAGTAGTGCCGACACCTTTTACTTCAATCAGATGGCCTACTTCTTCGTAAATCTCCCTGAGTCCCTGTCTGACCGCCTCGATCGGCCTGCCTGCGGTCATGAGATACCGCTTGGCCAGCAATTTACCGGTTTCGTCGATTATGGCCAGATTTGTACTAATAGAGCCGATGTCGATGCCGAGGTAGGCGGTGATTTTATCGCTGTTTTGTTTTCCGGCGCAGGACTGGCGAGGTATAGCCGCGCTCATACCATTTTTTGAATGCCTGACAAAGAAATCGTCATCCTTGCCTATAAGAGGGGCGTACCCCTGGTCGGAATTCTGGGAATCGGCCAGGAAGGCTTCGAGCTTGCTGAGGTCAAAGGCGTTGAGATTTCCTTCATCAATGTCCTTCATCGCTGCGCCGATTGCCCCCATCAATGCAAAGTCAGGCGGAACAAACAGATCATCCAACTCAAAAACTTCCTTGAAAGCCCGCACCATGCCTTTATTGGCGGCAACGCCTCCCTGGAATGAGACAGGGGCCTTAATATCTACGCCCTGTGCGATGCTGCCCTTAAAATTGCGGGCAACCGCAAAACATAGACCGGCGACGATATCTTCCACTGGGGTTGCAATCTGTTGTAGGTGGATCATGTCCGATTTTGCAAATACGCTGCATCTGCCAGCGATCTTTGAAGGTCGCAGAGACTGTGCAGCTGTTTCGCTGAATTCTTCTATAGAAAAACGCAGCCGCTCTGCTTGCTGTTCGAGAAACGAACCAGTCCCGGCGGCGCAAACAGAGTTCATAGAAAAGCCCTTTATGCGCCCGTTTTCAAGAAGGATAAGCTTCGAATCCTCCCCGCCGAGTTCGATAATTGTACTGATTTCAGGGTATAGTTTTTTTATAGAATAGGACTGCGAGACGATCTCGTTGATGGGCTTAATATTCAGGATCGAAGCGATGATCTTTCCAGCCGCCCCAGTGACGGAGAGAGAACTTATCGGATACCGGCTGTCGAGATCACGCAGAAGAGTCAGCGCAGCCCGCAAAGGATGCCCGGAATGTCTTACATAATGTCCTTCAAGCTGCTTGCCACGTCCATCAAGTACGACTGCCTTAACTGTAACCGACCCGGCATCAAAACCAACAAAATGCATTCACTGCCTCCACTTATAAAATGTAACGTCCAACAACGAATTAATCAACCATTAACAACTGAAACTTCTAAAAGGTGGGAAGCTTTATTTTAGGATATTATACCAGATACAGAAGGACAAGGAAGTATGCAGACGGTGCTATACCAATAATAACGACAATCTTAAAGATGTCTTGAATAATTACTGAGTGGTTCGAATGACATATTGTCCGCCGAGAGGTAAGTAAGTTAGAAATCGCTCTAACGGACGTAAAAGTCTGAGAAATGATGGGAAAAACAAGATAAAGCCTTTTTCTATTGTGCTAAAGCCCGCGCCTCTCAGTAGAGAAGCCAACTGTTTTGGCGTCAGAAGTTCGGCATCAGCATCAAACGGGCAGCTATTGACGAGATGTCGGGTGATAGGATTGTAGGGATTGTGCTCGAAGACATAAAGTTCCCCATTTGTTGTCATTAACTGTTTCAATAATTTAGTCGTATTGATGCGTTTTTCGGGTATGATGTGATGAAACACGTTTGCCACAAAAATAAGATCAAATTTCTCGCTATCAGGAAAGACTTCTTTCGATATCATGAAAAAGTTTGCACCAGGATTGTTGCGAGCAGCAACGGTGAGACAATTCTCGGAAAGATCGCATCCAACAACAGAAGCAAATGGGAATGTCTGTAAAAGGTGTTTTATATTCCCGCCGATACCGCAGCCGAATTCGAGAATGCGTTTGGGCTCATGCTGCAACAGTCGCTTGACAGTAGAGACTTTATATCTAGCGAAATAGTCCGACCCAATTTCGAAAAAGCGAATTTGCTTCTCTAGTATTTCTTTGTAATCGTCAGCAAAATCATCGAAATCAACTTTCCCCATGTCAAAATAATTCTTGCTCAATGATGTAACGTGGTCGAGCTTTCACTTCTTTGAATATCTTGCCGAGGTATTCGCCGATTAACCCAATTGAAAGGAGTTGAATGCCCCCTATGACATAAATTGGGAGAACTGTTGACGCCCATCCTGGAACAGTTCTCCCGAGAAGGTAGGAAACAAAAACCCAGACACCTAAACTCAACGAAAGGCAAGAAAAAAAAAGTCCGAGCACAGAGATTATACGCAAGGGCACTACGCTGAATGAGGTAATGCCGTCGAAAGCAAGGGATAACATTTTCCTCAGATTATACTTTGATACGCCCGCTGATCGTTCAAGGCGATTATAATAAATTTGCGCTGTGCGGAAACCGAGAAGAGGTATAATTCCTCGCAGGAAAAGATTTACTTCCCTGAATTCAGATAGTGTTTCGAGGGCGCGACGCGATATCAGACGAAAATCTGCATGATTATATACAATATCTATTCCCATCAACTTCATCAACCGATAGAAAGCCAAAGCGGAGGTTTTTTTTAATAAAGTGTCATGCTCGCGTTCCTTGCGTATACCATAGACAATATCACAGCCTTTGCAATATTCGTCGATCATGCCTTCGATAGCCGAAATGTCATCCTGAAGATCGGCATCAGCACTGATTGTGCAATCTATCTTGCCTCTAAGGGAAAGCATGCCTGCAAGCAACGCGTGCTGATGTCCGGCATTGTGGGCCAGCTTTAGTCCTTTAACTGCCGGATTGGAGTCATGCAATTCTTCAATTATTTTCCAGGTGGCGTCACCACTACCATCGTCAATGAAATAAATAAAGCTTTCGGGTGATATCTTAGTTTTCATCTTAAGGTCTTCTAGAACCGCAAGAAGTAGTTGTGCAGTAGTCGGAAGGACCTGCTCTTCGTTGAAGCATGGAACGACGATGGACAGCAGAGGCTGGATGGGTGTCATTTGACTCATGTTTTATTATGTCCCAGGTTGGCATCCATAAATCTGAGGTCGCCGGGTCTGTAGAGATAACCGGACTTGACATTTCTATAATACAGGTTTCGGATTACTCGCGCATTCTTATAGTCCTTCACTGACAAATATAAGCTGAATAATTGCATGAAATATCGGGGTGATTCGATATTTCCAAAACGAGCAGCATCGAAATTCGGACTAAGAGAGCTTTTAGAAGATGATGCTCGTACGAATATCGCAGCTATTTGGTCAAAATAAACCAGCTTCCACGAATTCATTTGATTAAGCAGAGTGATTGGTCTCATAAAGCGCATATGCAGAAAAATTGTCTGCGTTTCAGGATATTTTGCGAGGATTGAGTTCAATTCAGTCGCAGAGTCCACCCCTTCGAGCGCAAAGAAATCGTCGAGTATTTCCTTGCGGTAAGGCCACAGTCGAGGATCCAGAAATACCTTGTAGTCAGGATAAAGTGCCCAGAGCAGGTATCCACCAGTGCTATAATCATTGAGTAACTGTCTGGGGAGTGAATGGTCTTTCAAAAAAATCGTTGCGGTGATTGGGTAGAAGCCTTCAATATCATGTTTAAATGGGTGTATTTTTAGGCAGGGCGTATAATACATGTTCAACTGATTAACAACAAAGTAGCTCATAATCGCAAATGAAACTATTGTCATTTTCTTAGAGGAAATAGTTAACTGTTTCTTAGTAACCAGACACGTAATAGAGAAAAGCCAAACCAGGCAATAGAAAGCAAAAAGACGATAATACAGCATGCCCATCACAAAAAAAGCAAGCTGTAAAATAACGCTGACAATATCCGGTGGTATCCCCTTTTTCTTGTTTAATAACGTTAACAAAGTATACGCAGCAAGCATAAATATACAGGCCCAGCTTATGCCGATGGCCCCTGTCTCTTGCATGGCATAAAGCTTACTCCAAAGATTTGCATATTCTGAGATATGTCCGGAAGGATCAAGCGAATCGACATGCATTATATCTCTTGCGATACCTATAAAATAGCCGAATCCATGCGGGTTGATCCCGACAACAAGGAAAGACAGAAGTAATGCCAACCCCAAGTCTTGCAAATAGGCTTTCCTGGCCTGCAAGGTTTTATTTAGCGCGGCAATAATTATCTCTGTTGCAAGGATAATGCATATGGCAAACAGGCCGAATATGAATGCACCATGCGTATTAACCCAAACCAAAAAGACGAACGGATATACCCAATAGGCACGACTATGATTGCGGCGTGAAGAATAATAAACAGCAAGACATGCGGCAAACAGCAGAGATGAAAATATGGCAGGCTTGACCACAGGCATATAGAAAAAAACCGCGGCAGTGAAAAATAATGCCAGCGTCATAAAATTGTATGTTGAGCTGATGGATCTCAAAAAAAGAACATACAATATCAGAATCAAGACGAGATTTACAATAGGCAGGACCATGACTGCATTGAGAGATAGATATTTGTAAATTATATATATCGCTCCGCTTCCGATCCATGTTACATAAGTCCAGGGCCTGGTTGCCGGAGTCCACGAATATGCGGAATGGTCGATAGACCAGGTATGATTTTGCACAAAATGTTGACCGTACTTAAGGTGGACCCAAATGTCGTAGTCGTAGACTCTCCAACTCTCAAGGCACACTAGTAACAATACTGAAATTATGATCAGGAGTATAATGCGCAGAGTTAGTATGTATTTTTTATTTGTAGATGCACTATTCATTTGCCTTTAAGTCCGGTAGTGTCAACTATTTTGTGTAAATTTGGTAAAGGGGCAAATGGGGATGCACCTTTCCAACCTTCATTATTCGCCAGCCAAGTTCCATCTCTTTGAATACCTTCTCTAATCCAGACAGACCGTCCATGATCCCAAGCTTCACTAGTGACCCATCAAGCCCTCTGCTCTTTAGATCCCTAAAGAACTCTCTCCAGGTAGTCGCAGATTCCTTATCCCCGCTCTGCAGCCCCACAACCAACTTCGTCCCGTCATCTGTTGCTCCTCCAATCGCGGCTAGCACAGGCACAGCCTCGACGTTCTTGCCTGTCCGCATGGTGAAGTTGACCCCGTCGACGTAAAGATACTTTATCTGTTCTTTCGACAGGTCTCGGTTTCTCCATCTCTCCACTGATTCCTTCAATTCACGGCTCGCTTTGCTTACCTCTTCGTGGGATATGCTCCGACCAATCAGTCTCTTGCTTAAAAGAGAAAGAGTCCTCGTGCTTATCCCGGTCAAGTACATTACGGACACATCTTCGGCGATCCGCTCTTCGTATTGCTTGCTCTTGGGCAATACCTGTGTCTGAAAGGCTCCGCTGCGATCCCTCGGCACTTTCACTCCAACTTCCCCGATTCCCTTTATGCAAAATATCCGCTGATAGCCGCCATTGTGGTGATTACGCCTTCCGGCCAATCGCTCATATTTCTGACGCCCTGAATGGTGCGTCAATTCGGCATCCATGAGGCCGCTAAGATACTGTCCGACTTCTTTCTGTACATTCATGCTCACCATCTCGTATATCCGTGCGGGCTTCTTCTGAATCTCCTTGATCAAATTCACCAGCTCTGGTACGCTAATCTTTAGTTCCACGGTGCGCCTCCTTTAATGTTTGTTAGCGGTAACTACATTTTATAGGAGGTGCGCCTTTTTTTTGCCCTATTTTGAATTCACACAATAAAGATTACACTATCTTAAGTCCTATTCTTCAACTAGTCAATCAGCGCAACAAAAAAGGAGGACTAAGCCTCCTTTCTTGTTGCGCTGATTGTCCTACTTGGTGCTACTGACACTGAAAGACATTGTTTGTATACGTGCAAGCTGCGCTTCCGCCACCCGTAGGAGTAACAGGGGTAGTCATACCGCTAATTAGTCCAGTAAGAGGATCCATCGTGAGGGTTTGAGTGGTAAGTCCGTCGCAAACCCTAGTCACGGTAGCTGGATTATTTGCAAATAGCGCTGAAAGCTCGGTTGCGCAAGTAGTAAGTTGAGATACCACGTTTGCGGCCACGGCCTTCTGCCTGTACTGTGCATACTGCGGGATCGCAATAGCTGCCAGAATGGCGATAATGGCTATGACGATCAGCAGTTCGATCAGAGTGAAACCTTTCTGATCACTTTTCTTCATCATGTCGAGTGTCTTAAACATTGTTTTCTCCTTTGTTGCAGTATTCTTGCCGCCCATGGCGGCCGTATCTTTTAAGATTATATAGCAAGTACTGTGCCTGGGGATTGGCATGCTAGTAATAGCTACAAATGGTCCAGTAGCTGATCATATAAATACCTCTAAATATTCCTAAAAGCACAGTGAAACAGAGAGTTAATAACATACATTATTATCCCGAATGAAAGGGGACCGGAATAAATGATTGGCTTATTGTGACGATAATTGTCACTATAATTGACAAAATACGGCAATAAGTTATTTAATTTAATATGGTTGCATCTCCATTTAATAATTATTACAGGTTTGGCAGGTTTATTTTTGCCCTTGCATTGCTTGTTGCCTTTCAGATCACCGGGGTGCTGCACGCCGTGCCCGGACTCCTTTATATCATCGCCATATACGGCATTATCGCCCTTGTCAGATTGCTGATTACACAGGAAGTGTTGGGCTATTTTGATTTCGTACTGGATATTGTATTCATTTCGTCGTTAGTGCACGTAAGCTTTGGCATATATTCATATTTGTCCCTTTTCTACCTCTTCCCAATCTTTTTTTCCTCCATTGTGATCCGGGCCAAGAAAATTTTTCTCTATCCGGCGGTTGCGACCTTTTTTTATGGAGCGGTTTTTGTTCTTCATGGCGCTCTGTCATTCAAGGAAAATATATTGAATATTCTTTTACACACTTTTTCCTTTTTCCTTATAGCCTTTGCAGGCAATAGCATGAATGAACGGATCGATAGGCAGGAAAGGTATATAAGGAGTCTCGAAGAAGAGCACATAAAGATGCAGGGATATGAAAGGTTGTATAGAGTGAGCGCCGATCTTGCCCATGAATTAAGAAATCCACTCGCATCTATCTCGGCGGCTGTCCAGTTTCTGAGGGAGGGCAAAAACAGCATCGACTTTGTAGAAATGCTTGGAGTCGAAACCTCTAGGCTCACAAATCTTGTAAACGATTTCTTGATGTTTTCAAGGCCGTCAGATGCCCCGAAGGAGACTGTAGACCTGTCCGGTTTGATAAGAATTATTATTGAACGCCTTCAGACAGAAAAGAAAATAACTGCCGATATAGAGAATGATATTACCCTTTCTTTAAATCGGGTATATCTCGACGCGGCGCTGAACAATATCGTGATTAATGCCGTGGAATCTGCGCGGTCATTAGTTACTGTAACTCTCAAGCGTACAAAATACTATTCGGATCGAAACAAGGATGGAATCGTTCTGGAAGTCGAGGACGATGGCCCTGGAATCGATCCTAGTATTAGAGACAGGATTTTCGACCCTTTTTTTACGACCAAGCAGAATGGGACAGGACTAGGACTCGCAATTACGTTTAGAGTGATCACGAGCTGCGGCGGACTTATCGTTGTTGATAGCTCGCGGCTTGGCGGCGCAAAGATGACCGTCGCATTCCCCGATCCCAAGTAATATTCTAATAAATGAGAAACGGAGCCAGTAAATGAGAGCATTAATCGTCGATGACGAATTGAACATCCGCAAGGTTTTAAGGGTAATTCTCGAGGAGAATAATCTTGAGGTCAACGAGGCTGCAACTGTCGCCGAAAGTGTAGCAACGATAAAGGACAACTATTTCGACATGGCGGTAGTCGATCTCCGTTTGCCTGACGGATCGGGAATTAACGTTCTCAAGACGATAAAAGAGAATAGTCCTGACACCGTCGTCTTGGTTATCACGGCATTTGCGTCGACTGAAACGGCTGTGGAGACGATGAAAGCCGGCGCCTATGACTATGTGACAAAGCCGTTCAATGTCGACGAAATCCGGATTATCCTTAAGAATATCAGCGATAAGATATTGCTTGAAAACAGGGTAAAGGAACTTCAGCAATACGCTGACGAATATCAGAACATGATCGGAAAGTCCGAGTCAATGCAGCGGCTGTTTAAAGTGATTGACAAGGTTGCCCCTTTTGATTCGCATATATTGATTATCGGTGAGAGTGGTTCAGGAAAGGAACTCGTCGCAAAAGCCTTACACAACCGTAGCCGGAGGGCTAATAAGCGACTTGTTGCCATAAACTGCGCAAGTTTGCCCTCAGAACTTCTTGAGAGCGAGCTTTTTGGGTATTCAAAAGGGGCTTTCACTGGCGCGTATGCTTCCAAGAGGGGTTTGATAGAGGATGCTGACGGCGGGACTTTATTTTTGGATGAAATAGGCGAAATGCCGCTCCCTCTGCAGGCTAAGCTTCTAAGATTTCTCGAAGATAAAAAAATTAGACCACTTGGAAGCGGGAAAGAAACCGAGGTTGATGTGAGGGTTGTTGCAGCTACTAATAAGACATTCAAGGAAGTTATCGAAAAAGGCGAGTTCAGAGAAGACCTGTACTACAGGCTCTCGACATTTGAACTCAGGGTCCCTTCTCTAAGGGAAAGGCGTGAAGATATACCGATCCTTGTGGATCATTTTATAAAACTCTTTTCGAGAAAATTTGAAAAGAGTGTCGTTAAGGTGGACGCGGGGTTTATCGATTACGTTTTACAACATGAGTTGAGAGGTAATGTAAGGGAGTTAAAAAATATCATAGAGCGCGAGGTCATCCTTTCAGAGGACGGTTGCATCAAACATACCGGGGGGGATTCCATGATTCGAAGCAATAGCTTATCAATGGAAATCCCTGACGAAGGGATGAATCTTAGTGAGTATCTGGCGAGTATTGAGCATGATATTTTGCAAAAGGCTTTGAAAAAGACGAGCGGGATGAAAACCAAGGCGGCTGAGCTGCTGGGGTTAACTTTCCGCGAGTTTAGATACAAATTGTCTAAGCATAAAGATGCCGGAGACGAAATTTAATTTCATCTTCCGGTATCCGTTCTCGCTAATGTGTTCCAGAAACGACCGAACCAAGTTTGAATATCGGTAAATAAAGGGCAACGACAATAAAGCCTATTATGGTTCCGAGAAAGACCATAAGTATCGGCTCCAATAAGACAGTGAGATTTTGGACAGAGTTATCAACCTCGTCATCGTAAAAATCAGCCACTTTTGAGAGCATCTGGTCAAGAGATCCCGTTGATTCACCAACGCTGATCATCTGTACGACCATCGGAGGAAATACATCTGATTTGCCAAGCGGTTCCGAAACTGTCTTTCCTGAGGCAACATCTTTCTTGACTTCGAATACCACTTTTTCGACGACTTTATTCCCTGCCGATTTTGCGCATATTTCTAAGCCATCCAATATAGGCACACCGCTGGTGATCAGCGTTCCAAGAGTTCTTGCGAATCGCGCCACAGCTACTTTTCTGATGAGATTGCCGATAATTGGTATCTTGAGAAAGAGTCTATCCGTAACCATATGGCCGACAGAAGTTTTCCTGTATTGACGAAATGCGATGAAAGCCCCGACAATAATGAAGAAGAGAATAAGGCCGCCAATACCACTTAAGAAATTACTCAATCCAATAACTAATTGGGTCGGGAGGGGAAGGGCTACCCCCATGTCTCCGAAGACTTTAGCAAAGACTGGTATGACGAATATCATTATGATAGCAACAACAAGAACGGCTATGAACATAACAACGGACGGATATATCATTGCCCCTTTCACTTTTTTCTTGAGCTTCATGGCCTTCTCGATGTATATAGCAAGCCTCTGAAGCACTGAATCAAGGACACCGCCTGTTTCGCCCGCTGCTACAAGGTTGACATAAAGATCATCAAACGCCTTGGGATATTTTTTCATGGCGTCGGCCAATGTGATTCCTGACTCTACATCGCCCTTGACCTGTCCTACTATTAGACGTAATGCTTTATTTTCTGTCTGCTTCGACATGATATCTAGGCTCTGAACGATGGGGATACCAGCGTTATACATGCTGGCGAACTGACGGGTAAAGACGATGATGTCCCTGTCTTTTATTTTTGGGCTTCTGCTGAACCCTCCAAATTTGATTGCACTGGCTTTTTTCTCAGCAACGATTGTCGGAATTATTCCCTGTTTGCGCAGCGCAGAAATCACATCTTCCCTTGAGTCTGCAGCTAACTCTCCCGTTTGAACCGTTCCTTTAGGAGTCTTTCCTGTCCACTTAAAGGTAGTCGGCATCATTGTCTCCTTCAATAAATTCTGCTTTAACCATGATAGAAACGGCTTTGTTATCCTGATGTATCTACTGTATGGAAATGTACCATACTTACGGAATGCAATACAACTGTTTTGCAACGATTATTTTAAGTATACCGCCTGGATGGATATTATCTTGGTGATATACGTCACAAATTACCCGATGTCTAAGTACAAAAAAAAGCAGGGATAATAATCCCTGCTATGCCCCCCTTATCTTAACTGAGGGATTGTTACCCCTCTCGCCGTGAGAGGGGTAAGGGGGAGTTATGCAACCGTATTTTCTATGAAATCCCAGCCGCTAATTTTGCGGATTTCACCGTATTCTTCATGAGCATGGTAATGGTCATAGGTCCTACGCCGCCTGGCACAGGGGTGATGGCGCCAGCGATTTCCTTGGCTTTGTCGAAGTCTACGTCGCCTCTCAGTATGGGAATCATCTTTCCAGTCTTTTCACTCTTCTTTTCACCGACGCGATTTACGCCGACATCTATTACGCAGGAACCGGGCTTGATCCATTCAGGCTTTACAAGACCGGCCACGCCCGCGGCGACGATCAGGATGTCCGCCCGTTTGCAGTGGTCTGCGAGGTTTTTGGTGCGGGTATGAACTATCGTGACGGTTGAGTTCGCTCCCTGGGCCTTTTGGACCATAATCATCGCTATAGGTTTGCCGACAATGTTAGAGCGGCCTACGACTACGACCTCGGCGCCGGATGTCTCGAACCCCGAGCGTACGATCAACTCCTGTATTCCAGCCGGGGTGCAGGGCAGAAACTTCGCCTCTTTGCCTCCGATCATCAGGCGTCCGACATTGACCGGGTGGAAGCCATCAACATCTTTATCCGGATCAATGGCGTTGAGGATCTTCTTTTCATCGATATGCTTCGGCACCGGCAGTTGGACAAGTATGCCGTGAATCTTCGGGTCTTTATTGTACTTATCGACAAGCTTGAGAAGATCGGCCTCGGATATTTCAGCAGGTTGGCTGTCCTGGATCGAGTAAAAACCGATTTCATGTGCTGCTTTCTGCTTGGCTGTGACATAACTGACAGACGCCGGGTTCTCGCCTACGAGGATTGTAACCAGCCCGGGAATAACCCCGTGCTTCTCCTTCATCGCGGCTACTTCAATTTTGAGTTCTTCCCTGATCTGTGCTGCGACTTCTGTTCCACTGATGATTTTGGCTGCCATTAACGACCTCCGTTTATGATTTAGTGGTGTGGCTTTAAAAGTTCGAGCATTTCCTCTCTTGTGCTTTGCTTGCTTCTGAATATTCCCCTTACTGCCGATGTAACCGTCTTTGCTCCAGGCTTCTTTATCCCTCTCATGCTTAGGCAGAGGTGTTCCGCATCGATTACGACCATGCAGCCCTTCGGCTTGAGCCTTTTCATGATTATGTCGGCAAGCTGGGTTGTCAGTCTCTCCTGTACTTGCGGTCTGCTCGCCAGGTGTTCCAGTGCTTTTGCTAGTTCACTTAATCCGGTTATTTTCCCGTCGGGAATGTAGCCTATACTTGCCTTTCCGATGAATGGTAAAAGGTGGTGTTCGCAGATCGAATAGAATGGGATCTCTTTCAGCAAGACCATCTCGTCGTGGCTTTCGCCCTCTATGGGTTTGAGCAAATCTTCCACCGGTTCTTTGAGACCCGCAAACAGTTGCGAGTACATCGTGGCTACGCGCGATGGGGTATCTTTCAGTCCCGGTCTGTCCGCGTTTTCTCCGATGCCTTCCAGGATAAGCCTTACGCCTTGTTCAATCTTGTTTTGATCCATGGCAATAAATATTCCTTTTATCGGTAATAACGAAATCCATTTGCATATCGTGCGGAGAACAGGGAATGGATGGAACTATCTGTTCTTCATAAGCGAGACCGACAACGAGAGGGCGAAGCGGCGCGCCGGCAACAGATTCCCTTTTACTCAGCAGTTTATCATAATATCCTTTTCCGTACCCAAGCCTGTTGCAGTCCTCGTCGAAGGCGACGCCTGGAGCTATCACTATATCGACGGATCTTATATCTATGGCCCTATCGATCGCTTCGAGAGGCTCGAGTATTCCCCAGCAACCGGGCACCAGGTCGGACCATTCCCTGATTGAGAAGAGTTTCAGCGTTTCGTCGCTCTGGTCACAGCGGGGCAGGACAACGATGCGATTATCTGCAAGGGCCTGTCGAATGAGGTTTTCTGTGTCCACTTCGCTCCGGAATGAGGCATAGAGAAGTATCGTTCCAGCCTTCCTGTATTCGTTCAGGGACGTCAATCTTGCATAGGCTGCCTGGTCTTTAATCTTTCGGATATCCGGGGAAAGCGAGTCGCGGCGCAGGGTTATTTCTTTTCTCAGTGATTTCTTGTCGACTGCTTGTTTGAGGGGATAATCGGGGCAATTGTCGGAGGCAGCTTTTTGATCAAAAGCTCCTGCCATCGATCTCATTTATCCGAGAGGGCATCGAGCTGCAATTTAATTTCTTTTACCTGTGCGACTGCCTCGGGCGCACCGTGGTAGGGCGCGATCCCCCTGATGTCGCAATCCATCAGAGCCTGGCTGAACTTTATGGCTCCGAGAAACTGAACATCTTTAATGTGCTTCTTTAGAAATTCTATATCTTCATCGGTCCTGATCTTATTTGCAACGAAAAAGACCTTTTTGACACCGAGACCACGCGCCAGTTCCTTTACGGTGTTGGCGGTCTGGATGCTTCTCTGTCCAGGCTCTACTACTACTATAAAGGCGTCAACAGACTCGGATGTTCCCCGCGTCATATGCTCAATGCCGGCCTCCATGTCGACAATTACGATTTCATCTCTGGCGACTATGAGGTGTTTCAAGAGTTGGCGAAGCAGCACATTCTCAGGACAATAGCAGCCCGATGAAGCGGTTTTTGCCTTGCCCATCATAAGCAGGGTAATGCCGTCGAACTTGTGCCCTATCGCTTCGGGTATGTCGTCGACACGGGGATTCAGTTTGAACTGGCCACCTATGGTTCCCGGCTTTGCACCTGTCCGCTCTTCGATGAGGTCGGCCATATCGGCTATGGGCCGGATCTTTTCTATGTCAGCGGGAGAAACTCCAAGGGCTTGCGCGAAGTTGGCGTCAGGATCCGCGTCTACTGCGATTACCTTTTTGCCCTCTGCCGCATAGAGGTGGGTCAGTATAGATGAGAG
>Ga0182010_10001062_pt1 | contig 14893 bp, 14 predicted proteins | sample 611E1MmetaG_FD_120488 | JGI IMG/M metagenome (GOLD analysis project Ga0182010, IMG submission 120488) | Permafrost microbial communities from Stordalen Mire, Sweden - 611E1M metaG | ecosystem: Environmental > Terrestrial > Soil > Wetlands > Permafrost | place: Sweden: Stordalen | collected...
TACACCTTATCTAAGGGTCTGGCTTGTGTTGTAGCAATAAAGCGCTGAAAACGTGGTACATATTTCTTAAGCTTATCTATATTTTTCCCGTGGGCATGAATCAGGACTATGGAGGCCTTTTCACATGCAAGGATTTCTTTTTCAATATCAACTTCGGAATTACCATCAAGGTCGGTACAGATAATTTCAGGCACACGGTCAATATCCATTAAAATGGCAGCAGCTCCATCAGCTGCGATTATCACAAAAGTAGAAAGATCGATTTCTGAAAGTTCATTACTTAGTTTTTTGGCGTTCCCGCATACCAGGATGGATTTTCCGGAAATTGCAGCTTCAAGTTCAGAAAGGTTGACGGTGTTATTTTTAATCAACATGCTGAAAAGGAATCGTGCAGCTTCTTCATCGTCTACGCGGTCAAACCCGAAATCTTCAAGAATTTTTTCATAAATAGGCTCCCAGGCTACAAAGTCCACATGAATCACTTTTTGTCCTACTATTCCAATTTTTTGAATTAGATTTAGACTAAAAATCCTTCCAACATGCAGGTATTTTCATCCATTTGTGCCTGTTATTCTAAGGATTTTATGTCCTTTTTCGTTGAGTTCCAACATTTTGGAGTTATTTCTTTGCAATTCCCATCTTCATTGCAATGCCTTCAACATCCCAGTTCTTTAAAAGGGCTCCTGAGACATCAATGTCGCTGCCAAGATCAAGGACCTCGACTCTTACTTCTTCTGCAATAAGGCTTTTCATGGTTTCAATTAGATTTAAAACCCGTTTATCTTCGATCCTGACAGATGCGCAAATGCTTTCGGCTATGACAAGATCGAGTTCTTTTCGCATTTCTTGGAGCCTGCGTATGACTTCCCTTGCATATCCTTCAGCTTCTAATTTTTGAGTGAGGTTTGCGTCCACATAGACAAAGCCGGCATTTGACTCGGCACTGGCTATGCCTATTGGAAGAATTTCCTTGAAGTTTGCCATTCCAGAAGTAACTATAGCAGTTGACCCATCTTCAAGGGTTAGTTCGAACTCACCGGTCTTGGAAAAGGCCTTCTTTAGGGCAAAGCCATCGATTTTTTGAAGAGCAAAGATAACTTTCCCTGAATCCTTTTTGAAAGCAGGACCTATTTTTCCAGGGTCTGGGATCACTTCAAGCCCGAGTTCATCCCACCACTCACCCACACTCATCAGAACAATTGCCTTGGAATTAGTCTGATCCATGAGGACTGAGGACAAGCTCTTGACAGCCTTTGCTGAATCCTCACTACAAGGAGACACTATTATTCTTGATATAGGCCATCTGAGTTTCCGTCCTTTCTTCTGGCGAGCATTTGATGCCGCTTCCACTATGGAGCGAGCAGTATCCATATCAGCTTCAAGACCACTGTCAAGGTAAGCTTCATTGACTTTAGGCCAATTGCACATATGAACCGATTCAAGAGCATTTGGATTTACATTAAAGATGAGGTTCTGGTACATCTCTTCAGCCAAATAAGGCATAAAGGGAGATATCAGTTTTGTAAGAGTTATGTAAACTTCGTAAAGCACACAGTAAGCTGCAAGTTTATCTGGATCATTAGCTTCGATCCAGGTTCTTGGTCGGATAAGCTGGATATACCAGCGAGAGAGATCTTCAATAGTAAATTCCAGGATTTCACGAACTGCTTTATGCAACAAATAACCTTTCATGGCTTCATCTACTGCTTTGATAACAGATTGAACTCTTGAAAGAATCCATCTATCTTCCTCACGGAGAGCATGTTTTATGGAATCAATGCTGACCTGCAGAGGATCAAAGTTATCAAGTGCCATATATGGCAGTGGGAATCTAAAAACATTCCATAAAATATTTATTGAGCGGTGGATGGTTTCTATCTCTTCGAGGTTAAACTTCAGGTCTTCCCATGGAGCGCTTGAGGAAAGTACATAGGTACGAAGGGTATCTGCCCCGAACCTGTCGATAATATCCAGGGGCGAGATCACATTTCCATAGCTTTTTGACATCTTCTTTCCACCTGCGTCCAGGGTAAATCCATGCATAAGTACACTTTTGTAAGGAGCTTTTTCAAAGCCTATTATGCTTGCTCCAAGCTGGGAATAGAACCAACCGCGAGTTTGGTCGTGCCCCTCAGTTATGAAATCAGCAGGCCACCATTCATCAAACTTCTCCCGAGTCTGAGGAAACTGGAGGGTTGCCCAGGAGGCAACAGCCGAGTCAAACCAGACGTCAAATACATCTTCAATGCGCATTTTCTCTCCGCCGCACCCACAGGGAATGATGACTCTATCCACGTAAGGACGGTGAAGTTCTATATCTTCGCCTACATTTGCCTTTTCCAACAATTCAGCTTTGGTCCCTATTATCTCAAGCTTTCCGCATTTCTTGCACTTCCATATCGGGATCGGGATTCCCCAGTATCGCTGCCTGGAAATGCACCAGTCCCTAGCGCCTTCTACCCAAGTTCTGAAACGTGCTGAGCCTGCCCAGTCAGGATACCAATCTACTGCATCGATTTCCTCGAGCATTTTTTCCTTTATCTCGGTAATTTTGAGAAACCATTGTTCTGTAGCGAGATAGATGATGGGGGTCTTGCAACGCCAACAGTGCCCGTACCTATGCGTGACTGTTCCTTCTGCAAAGAGCCTGTTGCGTTCCTTTAAGTCTTTAATTACAATTGTATTTGCTTCTCTGACGTTTTTGCCCTCGTATTCCCCGGCTTCGCTTGTATAAGTACCATTTGATCCTACGGGGCAGAAAATCGGAAGGCTATATTTCACACCAAGGTTAAAGTCTTCTATACCATGTCCTGGTGCAAGATGCACGCAGCCTGTATTTTCGATGGTTACGAAATCCGCAAGATAAATCCCATGCTTAATCTTATTCTGGATAGGTACCAAATCCCCAACAGGGCTTTCATATTCCAGTTTTGTTAGATCCTCTCCGTCCATTGTCTCAAGTACTTCATAGTCAATATACCTGCCCTGCTTGAGGACATTTTTAATCATGTCTGTAGCTGTAATGAGTATCTCTTTCGAACCATTTTGCTTGATTGCCCTGAATTTTGAGTATTTCACATATGGGTTCACAGCTACAGCTACGTTTGCCGGAATTGTCCAGGGAGTTGTTGTCCATATAACTATGAAGGTGTCTTCACAATTTTTGATCTTGAATTTTACATAAATCGAAGGGTCTGTCTGCTCGGAATATTCAACCTCTGAATCTGCAATTGCAGTCTCACAGCGGGGGCACCAGTTGACAGTACGCTTTCCCACATCCAGTAAGTCTTTTTCGTAGGCTTTTTTGAGTGTCCACCAGGCAGCTTCGATGTAATCGTCTTTTAAGGTCATGTAAGGATCTGTCCATTGCATCCAGACACCAAGCCTTTGGAACTGTTCAGTCATTGCCTGCTTCTGGGTAATAGCAAATTCCTTGCATTTCGCAATAAAATTTTCTACCCCAAAGCTCTCTATATCCTTCTTGGATTTGAAGCCGAGAATTCCTTCGACCTTAACCTCGATTGGCAGGCCGTGCATATCCCAGCCAGGACGCTCAAGGATGTAGCGGTTGTTCATGGAATAATAGCGAAGAATAGAATCTTTGATGATCTTGTTCCAAGCAGTTCCAAGATGTATATGCCCAGTAGTATATGGGGGACCGTCAACAAAAAAAAACTTTCTGCCAATCTTGCGGAGCTCCCTGGTTTTTAGGTACGCATCACTGTCTTCCCAGAACTGCATTACTTTTTTTTCTATCCTACCTGCATCGTACTTGGAAATGATTTCTTTTATCATATGAGAATCTCCCGGATTGAAAATTAGATAAAGTGGAAATTCGATAAATTTAGGCTAGATCTTGCAATTGTTCTATAGCTACTGGTAATTAACTAATAAAGGTGGATTACTGAATAAATCTGCTATCTACTGCATATATTCTAAATCTCAAACAAATATCTGAATCGAAAAATATCCGTATCCAATATAAAACAAACTTTGTCCTATAGGTGATATAAACAGATCTTCCGCATAGCAATCAATTTATCCAGTAATTACTGTACATAATTTAAGCTTTGTTATAACGTGAACAGAAAAATAATTTTTTTGTTTTCTTTTCACGTCCACAATTATTGATCAATTCTCAAGACACATGGTAACATTTTTAGCATATGTAAAAGTATATAAAAGGCTTTATTTATGAGGAAGTGACAAAATATTGAATTACTGAACATAGTTAATGCGAATTTTTTTCAGGCTAAAACAAGTTGTAGAATTCTGAAATAACGATGAATTTTTTGATTCCATCAGATATTAAAAAATCTCAGTCTTTTTATTCCATAGCCAACTTGCATAAAGTTCTCATTTATTTTATACGCAGTTTTGAAGGTGGTTCTAGCTCCCAACTTTTCTGAGCTGAATAATTGGAAGAATAAAGTTTTGGATCCCAGTAGTACAATCTGAATGACAACTACCTGCTACTGAAGTAACAGGGCTGGATATCTCTCTGATCAATCAAACATATTATCCGTGCGGTGGTTGACAGACACCCATGAGACTCTAAGATATATCTTATAGTCTCGTGTTCTATGTTCGATGTTTCTAGCGTCATTCAAATCGGCATTAAGTTCAAAACCACAAGCTTTACACAGGAATTTCAATCCATTTATACTATTTTTAGAGATATGATGACATCTACAACAAGTTTTAAAAGTATACATCGAATTCACATATTCTGTTATTAATCCAGAACTCTTTGCCTTTTATACTCAATGAATTGTTGTAATTGGTAAAAAGCCCAGCTATTATGGAAATATTTTTGTTTTTTCCTTAGATTGTTGTTAGTTCTATCCCTTATTCCTGTTAAGTCTTCTAAACCTATTCCAGAAACACCGTTTTCAACTGCAAATTTTACGATTGCTTTGGAGATACAATGATTAACATCTGTCATTAGACGTTTCTCTTTTCCAGCTAAATGTTTTATCGTCCTCTTAGCTGACAAAATTCCCTTAGATTGTAATCTGGTTCTCATATTTTTATATGCGTTTCTTTTGTTTTTAATTTCTCCACCGGCAAAAAACTTGTATTTCTTGTCAGTAGTGGGAGCTACAGCTAAGAAATTTATACCTCATCTATACCCGTGAAAGTCCAAGCTTCTTCTATTTTCTTTGTCTGGAAGTTCTTGTGATACAGTAGGATGGAAATAATAATCACCATCTTTATGCTTCACTACTTTAGAAGCTTCAAATTTCCAAGGAGACCAAAAGAATTGCTTTGCATAAGGATAGTTACAGATTTTATAGGTTTTCTTACCATGACTAAATGTAGTTATACTCACTGAGTCTTCGGTTATAGTATAATCTCTCTTATAAGATAATGTCATAGAAGTCAGAAAGTAAGTTACTTTTGCCATTGACTCATTCCTGTTTTTTCAAGTTCTACTATTGTTTTATAGGTCCCAGCCACTTGTCTTGGAATGTTACAACTCAATTGAGACTTCAAACAGATGTTTCCTCGGAGATGAGCATAAACCATAGGTTATAATTTTCTAGCTGGAATGTTTCTTCCATTATCAAAAACTACACTAGAAACGTAGTTCATTCCATATGCATATTTTTTCAGAGTATCTACTAAATCAAACTCAGTATCCATTATTTTCAATGGTATTGTTTTAGTAGATTCCATGACAAGCATATTCATACAAAAAAATTTATAACTTTCGTGTGAATATTATACTAAAACAGAAGTTAATAAAATTACGCATTCCTCTCACATCTAAAGAAGTTGGAATCCTGTTTAGATTCTTGAATTTTTTATTTTATATCTCAAATGCAGGATTATTACCCCTTTTTTAGAATTGTTTAATAACTCATGAACGAGGTTCAAGTTCGTAAATCCACCAAGTACATAGATCACTTCTTTCTCTTATTTTTTGACCAAAGCGAAAAGTTTTAATCTTATTGACTAGTCATTCATAAATATCTCATATGGAATCTAGCAATTTTATATGGGTTGAGTGTAATAATAGGAAGAGAATCCTAGAGGTATTATTTATGAAAAAAATGATAAAGATCATAGGAATGCTTATTGTTATAGCTGTTGTTGTCTTTTCAGCCGGCTGTGCCAGCAAGAAGACGACAGAGCCTATAACTACAACAAACAATACAAGCACTGTAACGAATGTATCAACTGAAAGTGGACATAACACCCCAGTCACAACTGAAGTTCCAACTGAAAACGTAGCTAATGAAAGCAAGGTCACTACTAACGCAACTACTACTAAATAATGATTACTCAAACCGCAATTGATTCAGCAGTTGGTTATAACTTAACTGCTGACAAAACATCTGAAGATGTAAGCGTAACTCAATAACTGAAAACTTTGCATCTGAAGATGAAGAAACCGAAGCTCCAATAAGTAATCGAATAAAGGAACCATCTCAGTAGCGTGTATATTTTTTTATGAAATTTGTTCTATAGACCTTAATCCGACATTCTGCAGATGTATACAAATGTATAATTTTTTAACTATTTGCCTACTATCATGCATTGAAAGTTAGATTAATTTTCAAGCTACTGGCATACTAAAAAAGTAAATGGCATTCTTGTGTACATCCATAGAATGTTGGATGATATTTTTTGCACAATAAATAGTTCAAGTGTCAAAGGCGATGAATAATTCTTCATTTTCGGTGCATTAAAATTTAGGTTGTATCCTTTCGTCATGATCAAATGTGGCTGCTCCCCTCACTAAAGTGAGGGGCTCTATCGGTTTTATGAATAGAGATTGTAATCTCAATCTGAGAATGTTAATAGCGACATTATGATCTCTATCCAGAACAAGATCACCGAAAGAATAACGATGTGTTCTTTCAGATAATTCTTTTTTAACAATTTGACCGCAACCTGAGCATATTTGAGATGTATTTCTTGGATTCACTAGTTCTACACGTTTAACAGCTCATTTTGCCTTGTAAGTTGTGATGGTTATTAACTTGCTCCATGATGCATCAGCTATATTCTTCGCAAGACAATGATTTTTGATAATTCCTTTAACATTAAGATCTTCAAAGGTAATCAAATCATAAGTTCTCACTAAATTAAAACTTGCTTTTTAAACAAAATATTCACACTTGTTAGATATTCTTTCGTGGACGTATTCGACTATTTTTAGTACCTTTGCTCTTATTATAGCTCTTTTTGGAGCCTTTGCCAACTTCATTTGAGCTTTTGAAAGCACCTTTTCATCGATAACAAAAAATCTAGGATTCGGTATTTTTTGATCATCTGAAAGAGTCAAGAAACTTTTGATACCAACATCTACACAAACTGGTGATCCTATCTTTGGTATGTCATATGTTAATTCCAATTTAACTAGAAAAAAGTGAATCATTTATCGGTTGGTTTTTTTTCCTGATGTTAATTCTCTGTATTTCTCCCTCAATATCTCGATGTAGTTTAATCTCAATTTCACCGAGTTTCGATAGCCAGAGCTTATTCTCTTTTAGTTCAAAACCAGATTGAGTAGTATATGATACTGTTATATTTTTCATATCCTTTAAATCTAGGATAACCAGTTTCTTCACCTGCTTTTATTTTTCTGAAGAAAGCTTGAAACTCAAAGTCTACTCGTCTTACTACTTCTTGGGAAAAATTGTGAGTGAACGTTTTTTAGCTCTGGTTTATCATGTTTCCATATAGTAATCATTTTCTTAGAATCATAACAGTTAACCCTCTTCTGTTCTGATTCCCAAGCATTCTTTCTTAACACGAGTATTCCGTTATATATCCATCTAAAAAGCTCTAATGAGTTATTCAATATTGTTTTTGAGCTTTTATTGGGTAGAGCCTATAGCGATACACTTTCATCATAATATTTTCCTTAATGCAGTACAAATTTATGCAATTTTACATACTACAATACTTCAATATTGATATAGTTTGTAATATTTATACTATGAGCTCAGATTGTTATCATTTGCTAAATGTAAATATATGGAAAGAGATCGCGGATCGAAAAATACAACCAAACGGGTATGTATGTGCTGAAAGAACACTAGTTGATAAATGCGAAGTTAAACTATTATATTAAGAAAATAGAATGGGGTATAAGTTGACGGCTGTATCCTGCCATTGAAATGACGGTAATTGGCTTTCTACACCCCTAAATAAAGAGTATAAAGGTCATTTTTGATAAGTTGGTACAGTCTTATGTCGACGATTTTTACCAACTGATGGACAAAGTAGTCTTTTTTAATAGTTATTCATTATATTTTAATTTAGTTTATATCAAATATTATTCATATTTATAGAATGCTTTCTATAGTAATGATACTGTGATAAAATAGTAATGAAGAGTTTACGTTGAGAAAATACATATGTTTTATAGCAAAACATATGCATAATACTGGGGTTAACATTCAAACATTGATCTCGGAGAACAGAAGGTTAAATATTAAGCTGCTTCCTGAAAATCCAGAAATAAAAAAGCTCTAATGGAAGTTCAGGTAATTAATATTCAATTCTTCCATATTTTTCATACGCCTTTTCAGCAGTAAGAATATCTAAAATGTACCCTCTCTTCTCTTTTTCATCAATTTGTTTGAAAACCCGATAATCTCCAACCCTAAGACGGTATGTAACTATTCGAGTTCCTTTGGGTTCTTTTTTGTCTCGTTACTATCATGGAAGCGGATTTGTAAGCTCTTTAATTGCGGATTTTATATTTTCTTTCGTTCTGTATGACCCTTAACAAAGAGAGGCGGATGCACAAAAACTTTAAAGGCCATCGATACTCACAAACTAGTCTTTATGTTCTCTTATAAATTTCTCTCCAGGTCCATTGAATTTATTTCGATTGTGTTAGACTATCAGATTATTAATAATCTTGTTATAATCGTCTCTCATCGTACCAATTTTCCGTAACTATCTGTGAGTTTGCTTTGTTATCTGGATAGTTGTTGTTTCAAACATAATACGTATTATAACGGGTATATTATAGCCACTTCATTAAAAGAAGCTCTACTGGAAGTTATGGTGACAAACTAACACACATTTGGTATGACTAAATAATTTTTTGGAATAGCTTTTAGACTTTATGTTCATTATCAAATAAACATTAGGCACGTTGCAGCTGAAATCGAAAAAATGTATCCATTTTCCTACAAAAAATTATGCGTCTGTGAAAATAACAGAAGCTTTGTCATTAAAACTGTTGACTCTGCATCCTTTTTGATGTAGTGAATGAAAATAATACAGAATCAATCAAATTTTACAGAACTTTCAGTAACTATCATAAAAAATAAATGAAAATTAAGTAACTATTTAACCTATAAATATAATTTATTCAATCTATATAGATAAAGTTCCTTTATTGTACCAAGCTTCTTAGCTACAGATTAATTTCAGCTGCCTTGTCATATGCTTTTATTGCTTCATCGAACTTGCCGAATTTAGCTAGAGTTATTTCTTTATTGTACCAAGCTTCTGAGTTGCGGGTTAATTTCAATTGTTTTGTCATATTCTTTTATTGTATCTTCATGCTTGTTTAAATTATATAGAGCAAGTCCTTTATTGTACCAAGCATCTAAGTTCTGGGTTAATTTCAACTGCTTTGCCAAATGATTTTTGATGAAAAAATTAGGTTTTATACCAAATGGAAATTTAACTATCAAACTAAAGTATTAAATGCCTTCATAAAAATTTGAAAATTCAGGAGACGTATCAGATTCTCCTCCCTGTAAAACATCTCAGGAAATCAATTAAAAAGATATTCTGAGCACAGACATGGAAACCTTCTCAAAAATTGCTTCGATATCACACTCTAACTTTCTTGCCATAAAAAGTGCAACGATCCGGATATCCACAAGGTAAGAAAGTCTCTCTTGCATGGAGTTGATTTCAGATACAAGTTTTTGTCGATTTACCCCTGTATTTTCAGCAATGAACTCTAAGACTTGCTCAAAGGAGATATCTTCCTTGAGAGAGAGTTTCCCGCCAAAGTTTTCCTGGCTTTCAAGAAAATTTTCCGACGGCTTAAAGGTATTAGGGAGCCTAATATCTTCAACATCAAAGGCAGGTGTAAGAACACCTTTATTATGGGAGAGCAGGCCTACTTCAAGAGCAAGGCATTTTATTTTTGAAGCAATTTTTGGAGAAAACCATTTCAGGTCAAAAGCCAGTGTAAACTCGAAATCCTTTTCTGAAAGAAAAATTGCATTGTTTTTTTTAAAAGGAATTGAAACTACAAGTCTAAGTTCTTCCATTCGTTGCACCATTAAATAAACTGATACTTTGAAGTAGATCAAAGTATAACAAAACTTCGGTATAATAGATTCATGATACAATGTATCCCAGTAGATATAATCAATTATACAGTGGATTTCGATATAACAGGTTTCTTGGGTGCAATTCAGGGAAATGTTAAAATTTCAGATACAAAATTCTCATTTTGAGCTTATGCCGAAGCAAGATATATCTCAAAATTTATTTAGCTACAGTCGATTAAAATGTCATTTTGCAAAAATTTTAAATTATTTTAGATGTTAATTTCTGTGATTACAATTTTAGAGGCCTGCTTTTCTTGTCAAGGAAAAGTTCAAAGTGTTACAAGTTTAGCATTGAGTATTCCCGGAATGCTCCGTACTTCTTCAAGGATCGGTGCAGAGACTTCAGAGTCTACATTAAGTACCATCATGGTAACGCCTCCGATTTCAGATCTACCAACCTGCATACCTGATATATTAATCTCTTTTTTACCTAGAACCATGCAGCATGGTCCGATTACGTTCGGCTTATTGATGTGCTTGGCAAAAATCATACGTCCTGCAGGGAAGATATCCATCTTGTCATCGTCAACTGAAATGATCTTTGACTCATCTCCAACAACAGTTCCAGCAACTAGTTTTGTCAGCCCACTGCTAATAAGCCTGATACTAATGGTTGAAGAGTACTCCTCAGAAGACTCGGATTTACTTTCCACGACCGCAACCTTTCTGGACTTTGCAAGGGTAGGAGCATTGACATAATTAACTCCGGAACCAAGAGCCATTTCAAGCAACCCTTTGAGAGCAGAAACAGTAAGTGGTCTGGTATCTCTTCCGGAAATTTCTCCATTGTATGCGATTTCCACCTTTTCATAATTACCATCTGCAAGCTGCCCTGCAATTTTGCCCATGATCTCCGAGAGCCTGATGTAAGGGGCAAGGATTGCCATAGCTTCTGGCTTTATTGATGGAATATTGATCGCATTCTTTGCAAGCCCGCCTGTAAGGACAGATACAATTTCCTTGGCAATATCTATTGCCACGTTGACCTGAGCTTCCTGTGTGGAGGCTCCAAGATGAGGGGTTACTATGACGTTGTCAAACTGCAGGAGAGGACTGTTAAAAGGAGGTTCCTCAACGAATACATCTAAAGCTGCACCTCCGATTTTCCCGTCTTCAAGAGCCTTTGATAGTGCCTCTTCGTTGATAATGCCACCTCGAGCGCAGTTTATAATCTTTACACTGGGTTTCATCAGGGCAAACTGTTCTTCATCGATAATGTTTTTGGTTTCTTTAATTAAAGGAGTATGCACCGTAATATAATCAGCTACTTTTGCGATTTCATTTACTGTAGCAAGTTTTACACCCAGTTCGGCAGCTCTTTTTTCTGAGATAAAAGGATCGTACCCAATGAGGTTCATTTCAAGTCCCAAAGACCTTTTTGCAACTTCGGAACCAATTCTTCCAAGACCTATGATTCCCAGGGTCTTACTCTTGACCTCAATACCCGTAAATTTATTACGCTTCCATTCTCTTGCTTTCAGGGAGGCATTTGCCTGAGGGATGTTTCTGGACATTGCCATCATCATAGCAATAGTGTGCTCAGCGGCCGAAATCATATTGCCCTCTGGAGCGTTAGTCACAATGATGCCTTTTTTGGTAGCTGCATCCACATCAACATTGTCAACTCCGACTCCAGCCCTCCCGATTACTTTTAGGTTGTCAGCAGCTTCGATAATTTTCTGAGTGACTTGAGTTCCACTTCGTATTACAAGGGCATCATATGGTTTGATTTTATCCACAAGCTCCTCCTCTGAAAGCCCTGGAGACACTTCAACCGTAAAATGTTCTTTTAAAATATCCAATCCTTCGTTGGAAAGTGAGTCGCTGACCAATATTCTCATGTAAATTTCTCCAATAAATAAGATAAACTTGATCCATTAAATTTTAACAAAGAAATAAATCAACTTAATCACACTTAAGTATTATCACCTATATTTAAAGCAAACGCTAATCATCTTGATATTTATCAAAGTTATTCTACACTACACAATCAACTGATGAGTCTGATTATTCCTATTTTCGGTTCGTAACACTGGCCACCTACAAGGAGAGAACGAATAACTTCATCTACAAATTGATAAGTAATCCCATTGGAAATTGCTGTACCTACAAAAGCTGCGTAGTCAACTCCATTGTGTCCTCCCATTTCTCTGAGTAGCTCAAGCACAAACTCTTTCTGATCAGCCTTTTGGATCCTGCATAACCCTCTGTATCCAAATACAAGGATCTGAGACCTTCTCTGATTGAAACACGAAACAATTTCACAAATTCTTGGGAAGAGCTTTCCTGTTCAAGGGCAATAGAAATACCTTCTGCAAGATCTGAAGAAATTCCTCTTTCGAGCAAGTACTCCCTTATTTTTTCCCCACGATATCCGCTAGCCAGAGCCTCAGAGAAAGCTTCTAGTCTCTCAACTGTCTGCTCTGCAGTATCAAATACAACTTACTTAATTCGGATCTTTTCGTCAACTACATTTACTTCTTCAGTTCGGACAGATACATAAAAAGATCCAGGTTCTGGTTTGTAAATTCGAGCTTTGCCTGTGAGGGCGATGAAAGCTGGAATTTGGACCGCCGAAAAGAAAATAGATGCTTCAGGCTGATATTGTCCGGCATATACCGTAAAAGCTTATGTGGAATCGACTATCCTTGCTTTCCACGTCTCATTTCGTGTGCCTACAATGTCAAGTTCCGTGATTACTCCAACAATGAATATACGATTGAGAATAAGGCCGAGAGGGCTAATAAGCAGATTCGGGGTTTTCGAATCAGCTGCTTCAGAATCAGATATTACTGATTTTTCAAGCTCCCTAAAAGCTTCAAATTCTCTTGCAAAAACTCTTTTTGCAACCTCTAGTTTAAGCAAAGCCTACTTTTCCACTGGAAACCTGTGAATTCCTGTCATGCCCATCTCCTTCTTCCGGCCCTAGCCTGTGAAGTAATTCAACTACCCTTACTAAAAGATCATGTTCAGGTACTCAGGCTTTTTCAGCTACGAAGGAAATTCCATATTCGTCTTTTGAGGAATTCCCACGAACTGCAATGTAGCGGCTTGTAAGGGAATATCTGAGATCTTCATTAACCGCATCTTTAGAGACATTCGAAAACATTAGCTTTTCGGTTTCTTCAAGGTTTTTTCCATAGATACTTTCCGAAAGTTCTCTAATGCAGATTTGATTCAAGGTGCCATTGTAGTTGAAGGTTAGCTTAAAATGTGTTACATACAAGAAGTTAAGGAACTTATTTGATTCTGTTTATATTTTAGTATTGATTAATCATACATTATCAATTAGCTGTAACGATCTTTAAAATTAAAGATTAATGAACGAGGAGAGAGTAAATTTTGGACAAGATTCCAGCGGGAAAAAAATCCGAGGTAACTCAAAATCCTCTGTGAAATATCTCTGTAAAAGATCTCATTTATGATCTAATGTTATTTATGTAATTAATAAATTTGCAACGTGTAATTCGGCATTTTTATTGAGATGGAGCTGAAGCTAGGGCTGAAGTTGGAGCAGTCGTGTATAAGCTACGTAAGGTATTAAAAGTATTATAGGGTATTAGGGTAGTTAGGGTAATTCGGGTAGCTAGGATAGCTAGAGTAATTCTGGTAGCTAGGATAGCTAGGGTAGGTAGGATAGCTAGGGTAATTAGGGTAGGTAGAATAGCTAGGGTAATTAGGGTAGCTAGGATAGCTAGGGTAATTAGGGTAGTACGAGTATCCATAAGGATAACCATAATTCCAACCCCATCCATATTCTCCTAAGCCACCACGTGAACTAGCTACAACTGCTGTCAAAGATACTACAAAAAGGACTGCCAGCAAAATAGCTAACACCTTTTCCATTCTACTAGATAGTTGTTTCAACATTTATTTCACTCCATTTTTATTAGGGATTTACACAATTTTTAAGATTAATTGTATAAACATTAGGTTATAATTAAACAAATATATAGTTTACTAATATATATCCTAATTAATGTTATGATTAAGATATAAAACATTTACATAATCTTCTATACATTGAATGTTTCAGAGTTTAAATTCGTTAACAACAATTTTTACTTATGAAAACTCTTACTGATTTTGCTCTTTAATAGGTATCTACATTTTTTAAGTCAGTTAGATACAAAGTTGTTGAAATTGATTCTTTAATTGAGTGGAACTCAAGTAAATTACCGAACATTAGAACACTGGATTGACAAGTACACTAACATAATGAAAGCTTATGTAGGTAACCTGAAGTCACATGTCAGTCAAAAGTAAGGAGCTAACGAAGTTTATGTAAAGATCAAAGGTGACATGAAATACTTTTAGTTTTATGGATGATGAAACTTGATACTGGATTGCTCAGAAAGTTGTAGACAGTAAGCAAAAACAAGATGCAAGAAAAATATTCCAGAAAGGCGGCGAGATTACAGGACAGGCACCAGAGACTCTAATCACTGATAGCCAGCCAACTTATCAGGATGCATAAAGAGTTTTACACCAATACGAAGCCCCAGTCTCAATACATCAACTCTATGAATTTAATAGGGCATGAAAATATTGCAAACAATAATAAAATGTAA
>Ga0182010_10001068_pt1 | contig 14858 bp, 13 predicted proteins | sample 611E1MmetaG_FD_120488 | JGI IMG/M metagenome (GOLD analysis project Ga0182010, IMG submission 120488) | Permafrost microbial communities from Stordalen Mire, Sweden - 611E1M metaG | ecosystem: Environmental > Terrestrial > Soil > Wetlands > Permafrost | place: Sweden: Stordalen | collected...
AGATCGGAGATAAACGGGACTGTGAGATTGATCTGCGTGATCGCGTGCTGAGTCGAAACGGGCCGATCGTCGAACTCGATATGTCCATCGACTATCTGGATATTGTTTACCAGAAAATAAAAAGGGTTTGAAGATTTTTTCTTCGGGCCGGCCGCAGATGCCGCCTTGATTCTCTCGATGATATCCGAAAAGTTGTAGGTGTTGGCACCGGTTCGTACCAGGTGAAGGTAAGGCTTTTCCAGCCTTATCTCCTTTAATACAGGCGTGACTTTGAAGATTGATTTCAGCTGCACGTTAGCGTAAAGGGCGCTGAAAGTCACAAAAGGCGTATGACCGTCCGCCTCCTTTATTTCGAGCCCACTTATAATAGCTTCCAGCGTATAAGGATTAAGGCTGACGGCTTCTATGCTGACCTGGCGGCCAAGCTGTTCGCTAAGTTTTGCGACTGCCGTCTTCTTGATATAAGGAGGCAGAACGAAAAAGCCGATTACAGTGAAAAAAATTAAGAAGAGGAGCGTGGAAATCGCAATGGTACGCACTTTCCGCGATTTGCCTAATTTATTGAATCTATCCAGTCGCTTCGGGAATGAGGATGGTGTATCATCCATATAAATAAATGTACTGAATAAAGGAGTGCGAGTCAAACCAGTTCGGGAGCAGCTGTCAAGGCGCCGGATTAGGCTGTTTTGAACAGTTCCAGTCTTTTCCCCCAGAAATCTTCGAGGTTTCTTCTAAGTTTTGGATGTGTTGAAAGGGACGGATCTTTTTCAATGAGGCTAAAGGCCTGCTTTCTTGCGATCTCAAGAAGTTTGTAGTCACGCAGCAAATTTGCAGCTTTAAGGTCCGGCAGTCCCGACTGTCTCGTTCCGAAGAATTCCCCCGGTCCGCGAATCTCCAGATCTTTTTCCGCAATTTTGAAACCGTCGTTGGACCGCGCCATTATGTCGAGCCGCTTCATCGCGTCGACAGAGCCGCCGTAATTCAGCAGTAAACAGTGGGATTTCGCTGCACCTCTCCCCACTCTTCCTCTTAGCTGATGCAGTTGTGAAAGCCCGAAGCGTTCCGCGTGAATGATCACCATCAGCGTCGCGTTGGGGACGTCTACTCCGACCTCGATGACTGTTGTGGATACGAGCATCTGAATTAAGCCTTTTTTGAAATCCCTCATTATATCTTCCCTTTCGGAAGTAGGCAGCTTCCCGTGAATGAGACCGACTTTGAGGTCAGGGAATTTTTTCTGAAGGGCCTCCATGCCTGTAATAGCAGCCTTCAGATTGCTTTTTTCGGACTCCTCGATCAGGGGATACACTACATACACCTGTCTGCCCGCTTTTGTCTCGCGGTCCATCAGATCGTAGACGATATTTTTCTGAAGCTCGCGAATCACCTTTGTGAGGACCGGGGTCCTGTTCGGCGGCAGTTCATCGATGAGGGAGTAGTCGAGGTCCCCGTAAAGTGTGATGGCGAGTGTCCTCGGGATCGGTGTCGCCGTCATTATAAGCGTATCCGGATTGGTCCCCTTTTTCCGCAGCTGGGCCCGCTGCATAACTCCGAAGCGGTGTTGTTCGTCGATCACAATCAATCCGAGATTCTTAAAGGAGACGGCTTCCTGTATCAGGGCATGGGTACCGATGACAATCTGCGCCTTCCCCGATGCGATCATGTCATAATTCTTGTCTTTCTTGCTCCCAGTCAGTAAATGGATTTTCAATCCGAGAGATTCTGCAAGACTGTGGATATTGAGATAGTGCTGTTCAGCGAGGATTTCGGTAGGGGCCATAAGTGCTGTTTGATAGCCGCTTTCGACTGCACCGAGCATCGCGATGAAGGCCACGATCGTCTTGCCTGATCCGACATCTCCCTGGATTAGCCGGTTCATGGGAAATGGCGATTTCATATCTTTTGCGATATCGTCAATGACTCTCTTTTGTGCACCAGTGAGTTTAAAGGGTAATTTTTCGAGGAGTTCGCCGGTAAGTTTCCCGGTTGGTTCAAAGGAAATGCCCTTTTCAGAGATTTCATTATTCTTTATCGCCGCGAGGCCGAGTTGCAGAGTGAAAAGTTCATCAAAGGCGAGACGCTGGTGATAAGGACTGGTTCCTCCGTTTAAATCGCTCAGCGATGTGCCGGGCGGCGGAAAATGGACGGCTTCGATACTTTGTCTGAGGCCCGGGAGATGAAGATCTGTGATGATATCTTCCGGCATCACGTCAGTCACTGTGGCGAGTGCACTGGTCAAAGTTAAGTGGACAATGCTGCGTAACTGCCTCTGGCTGAGACCTTCTGTTAGACCATATACAGGGACGACCCTCCCGGTATTGATGTGATCGGCATCTTCTTCGTCATCATCGATGATCTCGTATTCGGGGTTGACCATCTCGAAGCCGCTGCCCCAGTAGTTGGATTTGACCAGGCCGTAAAAGACGACCTTATGAGCGGGCTTGAAAATCTTGCCGAGATAGGTTTGGTTGAACCATTTTGCTGTCAGGGCGCCGTTCCCATCGGTTATGACGACAGAAAAAATTTTGAGACGGGGTCTTCGCGGGCTTGCAGGCATTACTTCCGCTTTGATTACCTTTCCGGTGACGGTCTGAATCTCTCCTGAGATGAGTTGTGTGATTTTCTTTATTGAACTGCGGTCTTCGTAACGAGTAGGGAGGTAGAAGAGGATATCTTTGACGATCTCTATCCCAAGCTTTGCTAGCAGTGCAGCCCGCCGCGGACCGATGCCTTTTATGTACTGGATTGGCGAGAGGATATCCATTTCAGAACAGGGCAGGGGCAATGTGTCGATTGCCCCTGCAAAAATTACGATTCGTTTTCGGCCTTCTCTAGAGAATCTTTTTTCAGCGACTCATCGAGTGCCTTGTCCGCCTCTTCAAGCTTGAGTTTGGAATATTCCGATTCGCTCAGGATGTCAATCTCCCAGCCGGTCAGCTTGGATGCGAGTTTTATGTTTACACCGCGTTTGCCGATGGCGAGGGAAAGCTGCTGATCGTCCGCAATGACCATAGCGCTTTTATCGACGCCGGCCTCGTTGATACCGACCCTATCTACGCTCGCCGGTGTCAGCGCCCTTGCGATAAAGATGCGTGGATCTTCGCTCCAGGGAATAATATCGATGCGCTCGCCCTTAACCTCCCTGACTATCGACTGGACGCGAGTGCCTTTCATGCCTACACAGGCCCCCACCGGGTCGACTGACGTATCTCTCGATGCGACAGCAATCTTCGTGCGTTCTCCTGGTTCTCTGGCGATACCTTTGATCGATACTATGCCGTCATGTATCTCCGGAACTTCCATCTTGAAAAGCCCGGCGATAAAGTTAGGATCGTTCCTAGAAAGCACAATTGCCGGACCCTTTGCTGTCTGCTTCACATCTGCCAGGTACGCTTTTACAATATCGCCGCGTTTAAGTGTTTCGCTGGGCAGGGTTTCGCGCTGGGGCAGTACCGCTTCGGCTTTGCCCAGGGCTACGAAGTAGAAGCCCTTTTCTTTTCTTATGACCGTGCCACTGATGATTTGCCCGATTTTGTCTTTGTATTCCTCGAAGATGACGTCCCGCTCCGCTTCTCTCACCTTCTGGAAAAGTACCTGTTTGGCCGTCTGTGCCGCTATCCTCCCGAAGTCCTTAAGAAGCACTGGCAGTTCCATTGTATCGCCGATAGCTTTGCCGGGATCAACCGCATGGGCATCGTTGATGGATATCTCTTCATCCGGGGTTGTAACCGTATCGACCACGGTCTTCACCTCGAAGACGGTAATGTTGCAGGTCTTGGGGTCTATCCGAAGATCAACATTGGGTTTGTGCACAAATCGCTTTTTTGCTGCCGACAGCAGGGCGGCTTCAAGGAGCTTGATAAGGGCGTCGCGCGAGAGGCCCTTATCCCTTCCAATCTGGTCTATCACAAAGCAGAGTTCTTTTGACATATCGATACCCCTTTTAATACTCTATTTCAAGGCTGAATTTCGAGATTCGCCTTCGAAATCTTTTCAAACGGGATGAATGCATCCCGCGGTTCTTCAGCCACTTTTTTCTTCGCATGACCCTTCGCTGGTTTCTCTTCGAGCCGCAGTCTTATCCAATGGTCGCCGGTGTCGATGATCCTTCCGATGAAGAAAGTCTCATTGCCGATCTTTTCAGAGGTGATGACCCTCGCCAGTTTGCCCCTGTTCCTCTCGAAGTCCTTCATTTTTACCAGGGGCCGGTCCAAACCTGGTGAAGATACTTCGAGCGTGTAGGCGGCCTTGACAATATCCTCCACATCTAGGAGTGCCTCTATCCCCCTGCTCATGCGCTCGCAGTCGCCGACGGTTACGCCGCTCTCCTTGTCAATAATTACCCGAAGCAGCATCTTGCGCCCGGTGCCGAGGATAATGATATCAACAAGTTCCAGCCCCTCGTCCTCAGCCACCTGCTCGGCAAGTTCATGGATCTTCCCTTTTATATCATCAGCGCGGTTCATTGAAATACCCCATAAAACAAAAGAGTGGGAATGCCCACTCTTAAGCGTTTTCGTCACAGGAAATGATGTTCAATAATAGCAATATTTTCCTAAAAAAAGCAACACCATGAGAGACATCGCTGTCCCTCATGGTGTTCTGTGCGTATAAAGGCGGTGCTACTTCTTTTCAGGAGCCGGAGTCGTTGTCGTCGTTGTTGACGTTGCCTTCTCAGTAGTCCCGGGAGCCGGAGTCGTTGTCGTTGACGTTGACGTTGACTTCTCAGTGGACGGAGCTGCAACGGGAGCAGGAGCAGGAGCAGGAGCCTCAGGAGCCTTCTTGCAACCAAGTGCGAATACTGCGAGCAGCATGAGTGAAAGAACGATTGCCAATACCTTCTTCATTCGTGAATCACCTCCTTCCAATTTAATATGGAGCCAAAAATAGGGATCTCTCCAAAACACTAGTATCAATTATTAACACAGAGGCCACCTGTTGTCAAGAATAAATTTGATGCCATCCCACTCCGACGTAACGGCAGGTATAACAACGGCGACGGCTGTTCAGCGATACCATTCAGACCTGTCGGCCGGTACATGCCAATGAATGAAGTCATGCCAGATCCCGATCGGCGCTTTTTCTACGCCCTTGAACCTTTTGTGGAGGACCGGCAGGGCATCTGGGACGTAAAGAAATATGGTCGGCTGCTCATCGGCCAGGATTTGGTGAATGCGGTGATAAATCTTCGCCCTCTTCCCGACACCGAAGGTCTGCCGCCCTTCGATAAGCAGCCTGTCGACCTCGTCGTTTTTGTACGAGATGAAGTTGAATTCGCCTTCCTTCGTTTTGGACGAATGCCAGATGTCATATAGATCAGGGTCTCGCGAAAGAGCCCATCCCATGATGACTGCCTCGAACCTCTTCTTGTCGATGAATTCATGCAGCATCGCCTGCCATTCCAGCACCTTAATATTCATGTCGATGCCAACACGCTTAAGTTGCTCCCTGATTATCTGAGCCGCCTTCATGCGTGAGTCGTTACCTTGGTTGGTGATGATCGTAAAGGAAAATGTTTTACCCTCTTTTTCGAGCAGGCCATCCCGGTTTCTTTTCCATCCGAGGTCATCCAATATTTTCATAGCAGCGTCGGGATTGTATTCAATGTCCCTGACATCACGGTTGTAAGCCCACGATTCAGGAGGGAAGGGGCCGGTGCATGGTATGCCGTAGCCCATGACTACTCCCGCAATCAGCTCTTTTTTATTTATGGCGTGGGCTATCGCCTGCCGCACGTTTTTATCTGAAAACAAAGGATTGAGGAGATTGAATCCGAGATAGGTATATCCGAAGGATGGATACCTGAATTTCTGAAAATATCGGTTGAAGAAATCGGTATTTGCCTGGAGTTTATATTGAGGAGGTGTGAGCCCCATGTAATCTATGCCGCCGAACTTCAGTTCGAGAAACATTGTAGATGGATCAGTGATGACCCTTATGATGATCCTGTCGATGTTCGGCCTGCCTTCGAAGTAGGAATCAAAGGCGTCCAGAACTATTTTCTGCCCTGTTAACCACTCTTTGAGACGGTAAGGCCCCGTGCCGACCGGATTCTGATATACTTCGGGCGAAGTCATGTCTTTTCCCTCCAGGACATGCTTCGGTATTATTCCCATCCCCCATGATTCGAGGGCAGGAGCGTAAGGTTCATTGTAATGCACTTTCACCGTATACCGGTCAGTCGCCTCTACTGACTTGACCGGCCCATAGTTGCTGCTGTATGGAGTCGGAATCTTAGGGTTGATTACGGCATTATATGTAAATATAACGTCGTCAGATGTGAATTCGACGCTGTCGTGCCACATGACTCTTTTTCTCAAATGAAAGGTGATAGTGAGGCCGTCGGCGCTTACATCCCAAGATTCAGCAAGGTCGCCGGTGATCTTCAGGTCCTTGTCATACTTGGTTAGGCCATTGAAAATATAGCCGGCTACCTGACTGGAAGCGCTGTCCGATGCCAGGAAAGGCAAGAGTCGTTTCGCGTCGGCGCCGGAGCCCAAGGTGATCGCATTTGGATACTTGATTCCGGGTTCATGAGTGCAGCCCGCAGCCGAGAAGAAAACCAAAGATAAGATGAAACAAATTAAGAAGTTTAGGAGTTTAGGAGTTAAGGACTGGATTGAGAAAGAAGATGAGCGTATGGATGTCATTCCTGAAGACCCCGTACGCTCATCTTCCCATATTCAAATCTTTTATTTATTTGGCCGCAGGAGGAGCCGGTTGCTGCTGTGATGCTGGCTGCTGAATCGGCTGCGGCAGCTGCTGAGGGAGTGCCTTGCCCTGTTCGGCCGGGACGTTCTGTATTACGGATGAGCCCTTCGTCGTTGCCATGGTCAGCAAGAGCGAGGTCAACATAAAGAGTACAGCCGCTACGGTAGTGAGTTTATTAAGGAACGTAGCGGCTCCCCTGCTGCCGAAGAGTGTCTGGCTCGATCCGCCGAAGGCGGCGCCCATCTCTGCTCCCTTTCCGCTCTGAAGCAAAACGATACAGATAAGAAAGATACATACAAGTACATGCAATATCAATAAAAAGGTTGTCACACTAGCCTCCTGCGACCCCAAACGGGGTGTTCGTTATTATTGTTTGTTGTATTTGACTATCCCGGCGAAACTGTCTGCTTTGAGGCTGGCGCCGCCAACGAGGGCGCCGTCCACATCAGGGCAGGCCATAAGGACATCCGCGTTCTCAGGAGTGACGCTGCCGCCGTAAAGTATCCGCACGCCTTTGGCAGGCTCGCCGTAGAGGTGCGAAAGAGTTTTGCGGATTGACTCATGGGCTTCCTGCGCCTGGTCGGGAGTGGCCGTCTTTCCTGTGCCGATGGCCCATACCGGCTCATAGGCTATGATAAGCCCATCAGAAGATATATCCCTGATCCCCTCAGAGATCTGTCTTTTCAGGACATCAAAAGTCATCCCGGCTTCACGCTCGGATAATGATTCTCCAATGCAGAAAATAACCTCAAGGCCATGTCTCCGAGCAGCCCTGAACTTCTTGTTAACTATCTCGTCAGTTTCACCGAAATAGATACGCCGCTCCGAATGGCCGATGATTACATAAGAACAGCCGATATCAGTAAGCATGACCGGCGAGATCTCCCCGGTATATGCTCCTTTATCTTCATAAAAAAGATCCTGGGCCGCCAATCCGATATTGGTTATCCTTAGGAGGTTGGCCATAGTATAAAGTGCCGTGAACGGAGGGGCGATAACGATGTCGACCTCCCTCTCGTTCCAGACGAGCGGGATGAACTCGTCGAGGAAGGCCTGCGCCTCCTCTATCTTCTTGTTCATCTTCCAGTTTGCAGCAATGACAGGTCTGCGCATAGATATATAAGATATTTCATGCAACGGCCATTAGTCAAGCCGCTGTTGACTAATAGCTGGGAAGGCCAGTATAATTCCTTTTCATGGAAGAGATAAACGACCTTATAGAACAGCGAATAAAGAAACTGAATGATCTTAGGGAACTGCAGATCGATCCGTACGGCGGCAAATTCGAACCCGAAGCATCCGCACTCTATCTGAAAACCACTTATGCATCAGCATCTAAAGAAGCACTCGAAGCGGATCCGGTCTTTACCTCCGCAGCCGGAAGGATCATCTCTATGCGGGATTTCGGTAAGGGATGTTTCGCCACGATACAGGACGCGACCGAGAGAATACAGCTGTTCTTCAGCAAGGGGGTCCTGAACGAGAAGTATGCTATTCTCAAGAAGCTGGATATAGGAGACATTATTGGCTCCTCCGGCAAACTGTTCAGGACCAGGACCGATGAACTCACCATCGAGGTCAGGGATTTCGAGTTGTTGAGCAAGTCCCTGAGGCCGCTACCCGAGAAGTGGCACGGTCTGAAGGATGTCGAACTGAGATACCGCCAAAGGTACGTCGACCTAATCGTAAATCCCCAAGTGAAAGATATCTTCGCAAAGAGAAGCGCCATCATAAAGGCATTGAGGGATTATCTCGAAGCTAATGGATTTATTGAAGTCGAAACTCCGATGATGCATCAGATACCCGGAGGCGCTACAGCCAAGCCCTTCAGTACCCATCACAACGCCCTGGACATCGATCTGTACCTGCGCGTCGCCCCTGAACTGTATCTCAAACGTCTCCTCGTTGGCGGATACGAACGGGTATTCGAGCTGAACAAGAATTTCAGGAACGAAGGGATTTCGACGAAGCACAACCCCGAATTCACCATGATCGAGTTTTATATGGCATATAAGGATTACAATTTCTTGATGGACTTTACAGAGAAGATATTCTCATTTATCGCGGAAAAGGCATTGGGTACTCTGAAGGTGCCATACGGAGACGACATAATAGATCTCACCCCACCGTGGCCGAGGATCCCTCTGCTCGAAGCTTTAAAGCAAAAGGGCGTCCCCGACGAAGCCATTACCGACCGCGATAAAGCATTCGCGTGGGCCAGAGAAAAGAAGCTCGATGTCAAGGCTGGCGATTCCCTTGCCAAAATACTCGACGAGATATTTAAGGAGTTCATAGAGCCTGAACTGGTGCAACCTACCTTCATCATCGACTATCCTGTGGAGCTTTCGCCCCTTGCCAAGAGGAAGAAGGACAACCAGGAACTCGTGGAGAGGTTCGAGCTGTTCATCACGTCCCGCGAGATCGCGAACGCCTTTTCGGAGCTCAACGACCCTGCCGATCAGAAGCAAAGATTCCTTAAGCAGGTCGAGGCAAAGAAACAGGGAGACGAAGAGGCCCACTGGATGGATGAAGATTATGTGCGGGCGCTCGAATACGGCATGCCCCCGGCAGCCGGGGAAGGCATCGGCATCGACAGACTTGTTATGCTGCTGACCAATTCGTCTTCTATCAGAGATGTAATCCTTTTCCCGCAGCTTAAGCCGGAACAATAGATGAGCAACACGTAATCAGGAATGTGTAATCTGGAATCTTCAATCTACGATTGATATGAACCTCTCCTATCAATTATTCGTCGCTGTCCGGTACCTACGGTCCAAGAAAAAACATAAAGGCATATCCTTTAATACGGCCATATCTATCGGTGGAGTTGCTGTCGGTGTCATGGCGTTGCTCGTTGTACTGTCGGTTATGAGCGGGTTCAGGGAAGACCTCCAGAAAAAGATACTCGGCGCGAATTCACACGCCATTGTGCTCAGCTATACCGGCAGCATCAGGGATTACCGCCCCCTGTTGGATAAGGTGAAGGAAGAGCCGGCTGTTGTGAATGTTTCCCCTTTTGTACTCGGACAGGTGCTTATATCTGCCGGGAAGAATGCGCACGGTGTTTTCATGAAAGGGGTCGACCTTTCCACGGAAGCGAAAACAACGGAGATCCTGGGCCATATCAAATTTGGCAGATTGCCGGCTGATGCAGATAGCGGAACCGGGCAGAGTGCGGACCAGGGAGCGCGCCCCTGGATCCTTATCGGTACCGAACTTTCCAGCATGCTCGGTGTCATTGTCGGCGACACGATCAATGTCATCTCCCCTATGGGTGAAATCGGACCGCTTGGAATGCTTCCCAAGATAAAACAGTTCCGTGTGGCCGCAATATTTGACATGGGGATGTTTGAGTATGACGCAAACCTTGCCCTGACTGACCTGAAATCGTCGCAGGAATTCTTTGGGTTGGGCAGCGCCGTATCGGGTATCGAACTCAAACTTAATGACATTGACGCCGCTCCCGAGGTCCGCAAGACGCTTAACAAGAGGCTGGGGCCTCCATTTTTTGTAAAAGACTGGATGCAGATGAACAAAAACCTTTTTTCGGCGTTGAAACTCGAAAAGTTCGCCATGTTTGTTATATTGATACTGATCGTGCTGGTTGCATCATTTAATATCGTTAGCACCCTGATGATGAACGTAGTGGAGAAGCAGAAGGAGATCGCCATACTGAAATCCATGGGAGCTAAGAACCAAGGCATAATGCTCATATTTATGCTCCAGGGTCTTGTAATCGGCATTGTCGGGACAGCAATCGGAGTGGTTGGGGGGTATATGCTATGCATCGTCCTTAATAACTATATAGAACTCCCTCCCGACGTCTATTATCTTAGCAAGCTCCCCGTGAAAATGCAGTTCATCGATTTTGCGATCGTCTCGTGTTCGGCGATAGCCATCAGCTTCCTCTCGACCATCTATCCTTCGTATTATGCCGCCAGGCTTGAACCCGTAGAATCCTTGAGATACGAATGAAATCTCTAAAGATCTTAAAGTGGGTGTCTATCGCTATTATCATGCCGTGGCTTATCTTCATGATTCTCGCTATTTTCAAAGGAGGGGAGATATTTGCGAGGATGGGGGAATCGATCGTATCAGATGTCCAGGACATGACACTCGGGTTGAGCAAGAAAGCGGACACGATCAAAACGCAAGCTGATGAGTGGAAAGAAAAATTGACCGGAAGCAAAAGCGAGAAAAAAACCGTGGAAGACGCTAAATCGCAAGACGACAAGGCGCCAGCCAAGAAGACAAAGAGGACGACTTGGCATTCCTCCGTCCTCCCTTCCCCAAAGTCTGGTGATGCGCAATGAATACTCTGATTACCGTTGAGAATCTGCATAAATCTTTTCTCACTCCGGCGGGTGAGCTGCAAGTACTTAGAGGTATCGACCTGACATTCGGTGAAGGAGAGATTGTCGGCATTGTAGGGGCTTCCGGCGCAGGCAAAAGTACCTTCCTTCATATACTCGGCACCTTGGATAAGCCTACGAGCGGTCGGATCACTTACGAGGCGAACGGTAGTGTAGATCCTTTTTCGTTGGGCAACGGTCCTATTGCAGCATTCAGAAACCGTATGATAGGATTTGTCTTTCAGTTCCATTATCTGTTGCCCGAGTTCAGCGCGCTCGAAAATGTCACGATGCCCGGCCTTATCCATCGCAGTTTTTCCGAAGCTGATACATTGAAGTTCGGGGGAGGTAAGCCGCTAAGCGTGAAGGACCTTACGGACAGGGCAAACCACCTGCTCGAAATCCTGGGCGTATACGAGAGACGTGATCACAAGCCCGGCGAATTGTCGGGCGGTGAACAGCAGCGTGTCGCTGTTGCGCGGGCATTGCTCCTTGAGCCCCGTGTCGTCTTTGCCGACGAGCCTACGGGCAACCTCGATACGGCCACCGGCGAGGCACTCTTCAGGCAGCTTATGGATATCAATGATAAGCAGGGCGTGACCTTCATCATCGTGACTCACAATGAATCGCTTTCGAAGAGGTGCCATCGCGTCATCGAAATGGTCGATGGGAGATTATTGAATCGTTAGCTGCTTATGGGCTATGATATACTTTACCTTTTTTCTCTAAGGAGGCAGTGCCATAAAACTGTTATGTAGTGACGGGTCCGCAAAAGAGATAGATGCCGCGAACCTGAAGAAAGAGTTGGATGCAGTCAACGCAGTCGCTGCAAAGGTGAATGGCGAACCGAGGGATATCTATTCGACGATCACCGGGCAGCTGGATGCTTCAGCCGTCATCGAACCCGTTACCCTTGATTCGGCGGAAGGAAAAGAAATATATCGTCACAGCGCCTCTCATATAATGGCTCACGCAGTCAAAGACCTGTTCCCGGAGGTCAAGCTCGCTATCGGCCCGGCTATTGAAGACGGCTTCTACTATGATTTCGACCGCGAAACACCATTCAGCGCAGAAGACCTCGAAAAAATCGAGAAGCGCATGCAGGAGATTATCAAAAAGAGCAGTCCCTTCATCCGGAAGGCAATGTCGAAGGCAGATGCCGCGATGTTCTTCAAAGAGAAAGGTGAGGACTATAAAACCGAACTCATTAATGACATCGCTGATGAAGAGGTCACCCTTTACGATGAGGACGGATTTGTCGATCTTTGCCGAGGTCCTCACCTGGCGAGAACCGGCAAGGTGAAGGCCTTCAAGCTGCTGAGCGTTGCAGGAGCATACTGGCGTGGCGACGAGAAGAACAAGATGCTGCAGCGTATATACGGCACTGCGTGTGCGACTAAGGACGAATTGAAGGCCTACCTCGAATTCCTCGAAGAGATCAAAAAGAGAGATCACCGAAAGCTCGGCCGGGAGCTCGATCTCTTCAGTATGAACGACGAAATCGGTTCGGGACTTATATTGTGGCATCCCAACGGAGCTCTCATCAGGAAGACCATCGAGGACTTTTGGCGAAACGAGCACCTGAAGGCCGACTATAAGCTGCTCTTCACGCCGCATATCGCGAAGCTCAACCTCTGGAAAACCAGCGGGCATCTTGATTATTACAGCGAAAACATGTACTCACCCATGGATATCGAAGGCGTGGCATACGAACTTAAGCCTATGAACTGCCCCTTCCATATCAGCATCTTCAAAAGCGACCTGAGGAGCTACCGTGATCTGCCGATCAGGTATGCCGAGTTGGGCACCGTCTACCGTTATGAAAGGTCGGGTGTTCTCCACGGGCTGCTGAGGGTCAGGGGATTTACTCAGGACGACGCGCATATATTCTGCAGGAAAGACCAGCTCGAAGAGGAGATGCATAATATACTCGACTTTACTATCTTTGTGCTAAAAACCTTCGGGTTCGATGCGTATGATATATACTTGTCGACGAGACCCGAAAAATATGTCGGCACACTAGAGAGCTGGGAAAGGGCGACCGAGGCGTTGAGGCTTGCACTTGAGAAGAAAGGGCTGACATACAAAACCGATCCCGGCGGCGGCGCTTTCTACGGGCCGAAGATCGACATAAAAATAAAGGACGCACTCAACCGGTATTGGCAGTGCAGTACCATCCAGGTGGATTTCAACAATCCCGAGCGGTTCGATATAAGCTATCGCGGAAGTGACGGCAAGGAGCACCGTCCGATCATGATACACCGGGCACTTATGGGCTCCCTGGAGCGCTTTTTCGGCATACTTATAGAAAATTACGGCGGCGACTTTCCGCTCTGGCTCGCGCCGGTGCAGACAAAGGTGCTTACGATAGCCGAGCGCCACGACGATTATGCAAAAGAAATCTGCCGTCAGTTCAAGGCTGCAGAAATAAGGGCCGAGACCGATGTGAGGAATGAGAAGATCGGATACAAAATCCGCGAGGCAAGCTTAAGAAAAATTCCGTATTTAGTTATAATAGGGGATAAAGAGGTCGCCGAGCAGCAGATTACGGTGCGAAAGAGAAACGGAGAAAACGTCGGTCCTTTTAGTATCGTCGAGTTCATAGAGATCATGCAGCAGGCAATACGTACTAAACAGTGAATGATCTTCACTTAAAAATGGAGGTGGTAGCATAAGCAAGGATATCAGGGTAAACGAAGGCATACGGGCAAGAGAGATAAGGGTCATCGACGAAGACGGCGCCCAGCTCGGAATTTTGACTCCTCAGGAGGCACTCCGTATGGCCCGCGAGAAGGGTTTCGACCTTGTCGAAGTGTCGCCGACATCTGTTCCCCCTGTCTGCAGGGTGATGGATTTCGGAAAATACAAGTATCAGATGAGTAAGAAGCATTCGGCAAAGAAGACCGTCGATGTCAAGGAAGTCAAGGTACGCCCACAGATCTCCGAGCATGACCTTGAACTGAAGATACGGAATCTGCGGCGCTTTCTTGATGAAGGAGACAAGGCCAAGGTAATCATGTTCTTCAGGGGACGCGAGATTGTCAGGCCGGAATTGGGCATGAAGGTCTTCGACCGCATCATGGGTACGCTTCCCGGAAAATTCACCGTGGAACAGCAACCCAGGCAAGAGGGCAAATCTATTACGATGGTGATAGCGCCGAGCAGTAAATAAATCGAGAGTTCAAGGGTTAAGGTGTTGAGGAGTTAAGGGGGTTGACGATATCTTTTTTATTTTTAACTCCTTCACTCCTAAACTCTTGAGCTTAATAACTTAATATAGAGAGGAGGTTCAGATGCCGAAACTTAAGACACATAGGGGCGCTGCTAAGAGGTTCAAGATAACGGGCAGCGGTAAAATAATGCGGTATAAGGCATACAAAGGACATCTTTTGACTGGTAAACCTGCCAGCAAGATGAGGAAGTTCAGAAAAAGTGCTCTTGTTCCTGATGTGCTGCTCCCCAATATCAGAAAGATGCTCCCTTACGGGCTCTAAGAGCAGTAAAAAAGAGGGCATTTCGTTCATATCGGCATGCCCTCTTTTTTGCGGTGTGCGGTATTGCTGGGGCGGTCTATATAGCCGCCCGCTGTAATTAAGAGCAACCACATAGGGATGCCCCTACTTGACTCAACATTGAATAATTTAGTAAAATTCAATTCCGAAAAAATCTGCGTATAATTTCAGATTATAGACTATAGATGTAGTCAGCATAAGGAGGAAACATGCCAAGGGCTAAAGGTGGATTCAAAACAAGTAGATACCATAAAAAGGTTCTCGACAAGGCGAAGGGATATTC
>Ga0182010_10001074_pt1 | contig 14826 bp, 5 predicted proteins | sample 611E1MmetaG_FD_120488 | JGI IMG/M metagenome (GOLD analysis project Ga0182010, IMG submission 120488) | Permafrost microbial communities from Stordalen Mire, Sweden - 611E1M metaG | ecosystem: Environmental > Terrestrial > Soil > Wetlands > Permafrost | place: Sweden: Stordalen | collected...
GTGCAGCCGACGTGATAGATGCCTTTGTAGCGTGGCAGAAGACGGTCCGTTTCGGCGGGTCGACCCTTCACCGGGACAGCAACGAAGCGGCTCCTTCGGGAGCCGCTTCGAATTTCCAGGCCTGATTCGAGGGCCCGCGGAACCGTCCAGCCCGCCCGTTCGACGGGTCCGGCCGCCGCCCGGGCCGCTTCCGGCACGGCGCCTTTCGGCGTCGCAGCCGCGCTGCTATCCTTGCCTCCCGCGCAGCCGGTCCTCGATGACCGCCGCTGCGGAGTCGCGCGCCTGTAGCTCAGCGGATAGAGCGTCGGCCTCCGGAGCCGAAGGTCGCAGGTTCGAATCCTGTCGGGCGCGCCAATGCCATACCGACCTGCTCCGGAAGTGCGAGGGCCATCCCGCAGGCGTAGGCATCCGGCGTGAGCGTGACGTACGCAAACTCCTCCCCCTCCACGACGACCTCGTCGTAGACCGCCTGGAGCATTGCCGCACGCGCTGGCTCCGGAGCGGTATCCCATGTCTGCTTGAAGCCACGGATTTTGGCGAGGGCCGCCCCAGGGTCATAGACGCCGACTGGGCGCCTGACGGTCGCCAGATGTTCCTCCTCCCGCAGACGCTCCATCGCGCCGAGGAAATCCCGCTCGTTGAGCCGGTTCGCGGCGACGTCGTTCGCGAGCTGACGCCTGGCTCGCTCGAACCGTCCGACGTCGATCGATACCGGCTGGTCCCTAGGGCTCGATAGCGCTGCCAGAACTTCAGCCGCAAGGGCGTCGTCCACGCGGATGCCCGCGATCTGGGCGTAAAGCCAGGGCAGCCACGTATTGGTCTCCCACATTCGCTTCTTAACCCCCGACGAGCATTCGGGCGCAACGTGAAGCCGGCGGTGCTTGCTCCTGACCAGCCCGTGTGCTCGGTAGGGAGAACCGCATGTGCATTGAATAAGTCCCCGGAGGGGATCGATGCGGGCTTCAAGCCGAGGGCCCCCTCCATGCGACCGTCGGGCCATGATCGACTGCACCTGGTTCCAAAGGTGGTCGCTGACGGGCGGATCCAAGCGCCACGGCGCGGCGACGCGCTCGCCTTTGCGAAGCACCCACCCGTTGTAGATCGGGTTCTTGAGGATGTCGTCAACGCTTCTGTCCACCATGGTGAACTCACGCGCTAGCTGATCGATGGATACGGCGCCCGAGGCATACCGCTCGAACAGCGCGAGTGCCGTGACAATCGTGCGGTCATCGACCTCGAGCGTGCGCGGTCGCTCGACCGTGCGCCGAAAGCCAAGCGGCGCCTGGCCGCCGGGGTCGCGGAACCGCCGGAACTTCGCGGCGTAACCCTCGCTAATCCGCTTCGCCAGGCGACGGCTATACGCCTCAGCTTCGACCGATTCTCTTGCCCACTCCTCCCACTCATCCTCGTCCGAGGACAACACTCGCTCGTCGCAGAAGAGGATCGCCGCTCCCGCCAGGTGCAGCTCGTAACGCGCATTGACCGCAGTTCGGAGATCGCGGGCGAAACGGGAGACGTAGCCGACAAGAAGGATGTCGTAGTCGATTCCAGCACGTCCGACCATCTCGCGGAATTGCCGGGTGGAACCGATCGTTCGGCCCGAATGGGCGACCTGCCATTCGATACCAGTATCGACGAGTTGCCAGCGTTCGACAGCGCGGTCCTGCTGCTCGCGCTGCGCCTCCGGACCATACGTGTCGTACTGACCGCGCGTCGACTCCCGGATCCATCGCGCGGCGCGCAATCCGCGGAGGTCCTCGAGCCGCGCCGGGAGCATTCTTGGCCGCGTCGCTCGCATGGGAGGCGAATTCTACGCCAGCTTGTCCGAGTCACTCTCGCGGTCTGCGTCGAGCGCCTCGCGGACGATACGGGCCATGGCGTGGACGACGGAGTTGTAGGGGCCGCGATCTGACGAAGGAGCGGGCGGTTGGCTCGCTATCGGGATGAATCGCGAACGTCTGGACCGCGCGACGCTGGCGCGTGCGTGCCCCCAATCCTGACGCGGCTCAGCCACCTGAGTCGCCTCCTCTGCCCGAAATCACAGAGCTCATGATTTCTGTGATTTCCAATCGACGTCATTGCTGACAGCCGGCTCAACCGAGTCAGCTGTCGGTCGCTCGAGACCGTGCCAGAGCCCGCTGATGTCCTCGCGTCCGCCGTTGGCGAGGAGCCTGATCCAGGCGGCCGAGCCAACCTCGTAGCCGCTCCGCCGGGCCTTCGGATCCGTCGCGATTGCCCGGAGCGGACGAGGCTCGAGGCCGGCACCGATGGACAGGACCTCGGCATCAGCGCCCCGATCGGACACGTCATCGATCGCCACGCCCCAGCAGCGGCCCGAGAGCATCGCGTCCTTCGTCGGTCCCGCGATCTGACGGAGGCGGGCCAGGCGTTCGCGGCTATTGGCGACCCAGAGCAGGTGCCAGCCGACACGATGGTTCTCGAAGAGCTTGGCGTAGGCGCGAAGACGATCACGGATGACCGGTGGCCGTTCGGTCGACTCATCGACTTCCACGAGGATGAACGCCGAGGCGTCGCCGGTATCGATGACGACGAGGTGGTCAGGGTTGACGCCCCAGTCGTAGCCGGGGATCAGCCATTCGGGCCACCAGAGCTGGACGAGCATCGGATCGTGACGCACGAGGGAGGCGACGAACTCGACGCCGTCGAGCGAGTGGCGGGTCGTGATGAGTCCGGGAGATCGATAGGCGTTGAGGTGGATGCGGCGTCGTCCGGATGAACTGAGTCGATAGGCGAGGGGGATTCCGCCTCGATCAGGAGGAAGGGATTCTCTGGTGACGAGATTGGCGAGTGCGAGCTTGCGTGTTCGTCGGAGTGCGGTGCGGAGGGATGGGTAGATCAGATCGGTTAGCTGGCTGGCGGTGCAGACGCGGGCGTATTCGAGAAGGCGAAGGCAAGCACGGTCGGAGACCGAGAGCAGGCTGACGTCTACTCGCGTACGGACATGAGCGGGAGAAGAAGGACGGTAGCTCATGTAAGTTGCATCCAATCGGCCGACCGATTGAGCGTGAAATCGCGACATTGGGCTGTCGCGGGTCGACACCGTCCAGCGTCAGTCCGATGCACGGTCCGGCGCCAGATTCCTGCGCCGGCGGCGACCGCCCGGCGGCAGGCATGCCGAAGTCCGCTCGGCCGTATGGTCGCCAAGCGGTGAGTGGTGGCTCTGCCGGATGAGGTGGGACGCATCCTCGGGGAAATGGGCGACCGGTCAGCCGAGTCGTGGACGGGCTGATCGAGCCGCTCGTGCCCGAGCGCTCAGATAAGCGAGGCGAGCGAAGTGGGCGGCTCGGGCGTGCGGCACACGCCGAGCGCGCTCTTCGGATTCGAGGAGACCGTCGGGATCGACCTCTCGCTCGAACAACGACCAGAAGGCGAGCCTTCCCGCCTTGGTCGTCTCGCGAGGGTCGTGGGTCGCGTGGAGTCGGTGTGCACCGATCCTTCCGCGAAGGGCCCGACTGGCCCGCTCTACCTCGTCCATCTGTAGATGCTTCCTTGTCCTTACCGGTGGTTTCGATGCCCGACAGCTCGACGAGTCGCTCCTGCCCTGCTGGGTCAGCGAGCCTTCCTCCGGAGCGACGGGCCTGTCTTGTCTTGTCTAGCGTCGCCGTCCTGCTCGAACCGCGCCTGGGGCCGGGTCAGAAGGCGTCACGAGAACGATCTGACTCTATGCCTTCAACAACCGGCATGCAAGCATATTGCGTACGATATAGTGTACATGTCGCACCTTGTGGGACGTTGTACGCTCATTCGTACACATCCGGTGCAGCGAGTCCCAGGAGTCGGAGCCGGGGAGAACGTCATGACCGTTAGCGGTGTACTGCAGGCCATGGGGATGCGCGACCTACGCACCAACCTTCGCGCCGTGGTCGAGCGGGTGGAAGCAGGTACGCCGGTCGCCTGTCTGAAGGATGGCCAGCCGGTCGCCGTCTTGCTCGCTCACGAGGAGGCGGAGCGCTGGCGCAAGATCGAGGACTCGCTCGCGACGCTCCACGCGATGAACATCTATCCGGAAGCCCTCAACGATCCCTCGGAGCTCGCGGATCTCGCCTCCCTTATCTCTCCCGACCTCGCCACGATCCGAAGGCTCACTTCCGAGCCGCGTGCGATCCTCTCGCCCCTCCGGACGATCGGCGTATCCGATGCACGCGCCGCCTTCGCCGCGCTGGTCGGGGAGGTGGCGCAAGGTCGGGTTCGAACGATCGTCGCGAGAGGCCATCTGGCGGTCGCGGTGATCCCGGCGCCGGAGTACGACCGCCTTCGCGTTCTCGCCCGGATCGTGGCTTGGTTCCGCGGCGCCGGGTTGGACCTGGCCACCGCTACGGAGCAACAGGTCATCGACTTCGTCCGCGCCCGCCGCGGGCAGACTGGCGGTGCGCACCAGCACGCGGCGGGTTAGCTCGGCGTTTGGGACGGGCCCCTGGCGGTCCGGCGGCTCCTTACGTGTTGCCGCCTTCCACCGCCACGAGAATTGTCCAGCCGGTCCGGCTGAGAGTCCGGTTTCCGCGGGCTGCCGGCGCAGCAGAATGGCTGCGCCTCGATGTTGGTGACCGCTATTGACTCGTCGATGTAATCGCATCCAGCCGTGCGACCAAGCCTCCCTGCTTGGCGTGGTGCAGTTGACGTCGGCGGCGATGCACCCATCCGAGCAGCGAACATCCGGCGCGGCCACACCGTGGCGATTCGACGGAATAGTCATCCCGTACTCTCCGTATAATCCGGCTTGCCTGCTGGGGCGGTTCGGTCCGGGGCGACCTGGATCTGCGCCGGTCGGGAGGTCGGCCTGACCGGGAGGTGGCCGCGGAGGAGGCGATGCGCGGCAATGCGCCGCGCCCAGAAGGGGCCCGGGGGGCCGGGGGAAGCCGTGAGCCGTGCAACGCGTCTGCGCGCCGTCCGTGCGCGTGTCAGTCGTCGCTTCCTTGCGTTCGTCGCGACGCTCATTCTCGTCGCGACCTCGGTCGGCCAGTCTTCAATCCCCTTCGTGCCTCAGTCTGCCCAGAGCGGGAAAACCAGCGCTCCGTCCGGCCCGACGAACACGAGCAATCCTGTCGCTGCCGTCCCGGGCGTGGACATCATTCAGCCCGGCACCGTTGGCGGTGGAGGCAGCACCGGTAGTGGCACAGGCAGTGGCACTGGCGGCGGGAGCGTTACGCTCTCTACGAGCGGCGGTGCTCTCGGCGGGCTCGCGACCGGCAACGCCACTCTGCGAGTCGAGCCGGCTACGGCCACCTTCCCCTCGACCCCAACCGAGGTCGTTGCGCTTCGTGACGCGCATCGTCGCGTCATCGCCAATTCCAACGGCACCCTGACGGCGACCACCTCCTCCGGTCGCCTCAACTACAAGGATTCCTCGGGCACGTGGCAACCGATCGACACGAGCCTGTCGGCGGCCGGCGCGACCACCGGATTCAACCTGGCTGAGCGCGCCAACAACGGCGGTATCGTCTTCAACACAACCGCGCCATCAGAGCCAGTCGCCGCCCTGGTCGGCTCCGGCTTCTCGCTCTCGGTGCGTGTCCCCGGGCTCACAGCGGCGGGCAAGCAGACCGGCACCACCGGCCTCGTCTACGGCGCGGCGGGAGGCGACTCGTCAGTCGTCTTCAACTCCACTTCTGACGGCTTCGAGTTCGGCGCGGTCCTGGCACGTTCGAGCGCTCCGGACACCTACTCCTTCGCCGTCGGCACTCACGGATTGACCCTCGCCGTGGCCGCCGACGGCGAGACCGTCGAGGTCCTGAGCGGCGGGGGACAGAGCCAGACCGTTCTGGGCATGATCGGCGCGCCGAGCCTGCTCGACGCCCGCGGCGTCGTCGCGCCCTCGGCCGCCATCAAGGTCACGCTCGATGCCAAAGCCTCCGGGCTTCGAGACGGCGAGACCCTCCTGACCTACACCCTCGATCGAGCCTGGCTCGCGGGCTCCGGCCGCGCGTACCCGGTGACTCTCGATCCGACCGCGTGCATCCGGTGGGATCAGACCAGCAACTGCGCGATCAATCTCTCCGGCCAGGCCACCGGCTACGTCGACACGTTCATCAGCTCCGGTTCGCCCAACCTCGTCGGTACCGGTACGGTAGATCGCATCGGGGTCGATCCGACGCTCGGAGCGACTCGCTCGCTGTACTTCTTCCCGCACGCGAACCTGCCCGACGGCGCGCAGATTGTGAACGCAACGTTCGGCGTCTACCTCGCTGGTGGATCGGCGTCGGGCCAGGTCGTGCGCGCGTCCGGCATCGCCGCGTCGTGGAGTGGCTACAGCGCCACCTGGAACAACAAGCCGTCCACCGACACGTCCAGCTACGTCGACACCCCTATCGTCAGCAGCGGCTGGCTGAACATGGATGTCAGCGCGATCGTTCGAGCCCGTTACACGCGCAACGGCGCGGACTGGAAGCCGGACTTCGGCTTCGAGCTACGGACAGTCGACGAAACCACGCCTTGTGCCGGCGGCGCCTGCGGGGCCCTGACGTTCAACGCCAGCGGCATGCTCGCCAACGAGCCTCAGCTCACCCTCACGTACGTAGTGCCGCACGTCAAGATCGGTTTCGACCCGGCGCTGGGCCCCGACTTCGTCCCCTCGAAAACGCTTGCCGGCAGTACGACCAATCTCGCGGTCCAGATCGACAACAACGGTTCAGGCTTCACATACAACCGCTGCGGCGGCAGCACGGCCGACTGCTACAAGATCGGCTATCGCTGGTACGACTCAAGGGGCCAGAACGTCAACATCTCGGGGTTCGCCCCATCGGGGGCCGTCGATCTGCCTGACGACCTGTCGAATGGGTCCTGGAGCTCCGTCTTCAATCTGCCGATAGCCGCGCCGCCAGCGGGTGGCCAGTACGGGCTCCGACTGGACCTGGTCCACGTGGTCAAGGGCACGAACGTGTATGCCTCGGACTGGGCCTACCCATCTCTATATCTCGCGAAAGCGAAGGACAACCTCAACTCCACCAACGTCCGATGGACGGGTCAATCGGTCATTGCCCGCAACGACTTCGCGGTGGCGCTGTCCACCGGTGCCGGTGCAACCGGCTATCCGAAATCGGTGCCGCTGCCTGACGGCAGCACCGTGGGCATCGATCTCTCGACGGGGAACCTCACGGTATCGGCGTCCGGCGGCTTGGGCTTCTCCGACCTTGGCGGTCCCATCAACCTCAACTACTACTACGACAGCGCCCAGGCGTCCGCCTGCGATCTCATCCTCGGCGCTTGCGGGTGGGGCACCAACTTCGACGAGCGCATCGAGACCGGCACCGGAACCGCGAACTACCTGTATCGAGACCCGGCGGGCAACCGCTACTTCGTCGGCACCAACGCCAACGGCCAGCTTGTCAGCGACGCCCCAGTCCGGATTGACCGACCGCGGATCACTCTCCTCGATGAGAACGTGGTTCCTGGCTGGACCCCCATGAGCTCAGGTCTTCCCGCCGTCACGACTGCGACTGCCTACAACGGCGGCGCCCGCAGCTATGCCTTCGACTCGGCTAACACGGCAGGCGCGACGACTTCGGGCGCGACAACGAATCCGATCAACGTGGACATCAACCAGTACCCGATGCTCGGTTTCGCCGTGAAGTCGGCTTCCGGCGGAATGGGTGTCGGATTTCAGATCCAGGACAACAACACAAATGTGAAGACATGGCTGGTCTATACGTTCGGTGGCCTGACTCTGTCCGATCCCGCGAAGGTCACAGTCGCTCTGCCGGGCGATGCCAGCAACTGGCTTGCGGCCGTTGGATCCTCTTCGAGCCAGCTCAACGTTTGGTCGCAAGTCGTCAACGACCCGAACTCGCGCTTCGGTGGTCGCAACGATGACTACAGCGTGGTTGGTTTGGGCGTCTACGGCAGCGGCAACTCCGGGATCGACTACCTCGATGCGGTCCGCTTCGAGCCGGGCTCCACCACCGTCTTCGACGATCCCTCGGTGACGATGCCGGCCTGGACCGACGGCGCCTCGCTCGCAGTCTCCAGCACCACTGACAAGGCAATCGGGGCCAGTGCCCTGAAGGTGCTGCCGCCTACAACCGGCACTCCCGTGGGGCCCATTTGCAGTAATTGCATTAATGCCGGGCTCTCCTCGGTGCCATACGTCACCTGGTACTGGCGCAAGGTCGGCGGCACGAGCGTTGCGCAGACGTTCTACCTCCACGACGCGCGCGATTCCAGAACCGGCAGCGTCACCTATTACGCGGGACCTTCCGTTCCGGCCGGCGTCGACCCAACGACCGCCATCCAGGTCTCGCAGACTGCCCCAAATGCCTGGACTCGTGTCACCCGCGACCTCGAGGACGACGCCCGCCAGCTGCTCGGGTTCTACAACGAGAATGACACAAGCGGGACCTACCAGACTCCCGCAGGTGCGCCGACGCCTGACCCGGTCATCCTGGACGGCTACTCACTGCTCGCCATCGACGGCAGCTATGCCGGTTTCGATTGGGAGCAGCTACTCACCCAGCCGAGCCTGGACCCCGCCACCGCCGGCGCGGTCACGGGGGACGACTTCGTCGTGACTCTCCCGGGCGGCCCGACCCATCGCTTCAACGCCGACGGTCTGCTCACTTCGGTCCGGGATATCGACGGCAACCTGACCACCCTTCAGTGGAGCTACGACTTCGGCTCGCAGGGCGGCGCGACGGCCTACAAGCTGGTGGCCATCCGCGCTCCCTCGGATGGAATGGGCACGGGGTCTGACGGGTCCGGCCCTCCGGCCGTACGCCGGATCGACGTCACCTACGGCAGCGGCACCGTTAGCTTCACCGAAAGGCTCGGCACCGCCGCTTCCACGAGTGGTCGGACCGTCGAGTTCGATGTTGACGTTTCGCACAAGGATCTGGTCCGGGTCGTTCCGCCTCGCCACGTCGGCGCATGCGCATCCGCCGGTACGGCCTCCGGCTGCGTCGGCTATGGGTACGACGCAAGCCATTTCCTCACCCGTGTCTACGATCCGCGCTACGACGGCTCCAACACCGACTACACCGACATCGGGTACACGAACGGCCTGGCGACGACGATCACGCCCGCCACGACGGGCCAGCCGTTGCTGCGGGTCCTGAGCGGCAACGTCAACCCGACCGGCCTCTACGTGCGCCCCGAATGGCAGGACGCCAGCGCCGTCGCTTCCAACTACGCTTACTACGCGGACCTGTCGGCCAATGGCAGCGTCTACACCGAGTTCCGACCGATCCCATGCTCGGCCGCGAATTGCGCCGGCGGGACGACCACCCCGGCGGTTCCCGTCGACATGCTCGTTGCCTACCGCACCGACGGGCTCGATAACCCGACCCAGGAGACTCGATACCGGCTGCCCGGCAACGCGGCGCCTGTGATCACCCGGCGCGGCACCCTGGCTGTCGCGAAGATCGACAACTACCCTGATCCGCTCGCGGCCACGCACCTGACCTGGACGCAGTCTGCGGACCAGTACGTCGCATCGGTCGGCCTCGGCAACGGCGACCTGTACAAGACGACCGTCACCTACAACGACCTCGGTCTTCAGGGCTCTACTACCGCACCGGTCTCCAATCCAGCATTCGGCCCTTCGGCGCCATGGAGCAAGCAGTCGGTCAACCAGACCGTCGAGCAGCTCTACGATCTCAAGGGCCACCTGATCCAGACCGACGACAATACCTTCCTGGCCAATACGGGCTTCGAGAACGCGCTGACCGGGTGGACCACCTCAGGCGCTCCGACCATCGATACGTCCGCTGCCCATTCCGGCGTCGCCTCGCTATCACTCTCCGGGTCCGCGGCGGTGAAGCAGCGGGCTCAGCTGTTGCCCGGCCAGACGTTCCGGCTACAGGCATGGCTCAAGAGCGACGGTGGCACGCCAGTCGTGAGCTTGAGCTACGAACTGACTAACACGACTTGGCTATCGCTGCCGCTCCAGGTTCCAACCGTCGGCAGCGGCTGGACGCTGCTCAGCAACGACGTGACGATCCCGCTCGGTGGCACCGGTCAGGTGGAGCTGAGCTTCTCGGTCGCCAACGGCTCGGGCGGCCTCCACGTCGATGACGTCGCCCTGTTGACGCGCTTCAACGCTAGCGCTTACAACGCGCGTGGCCAGGTCGTGGCCTTGACCGACATTAGCGGACGCGTCACTCAGTTTGGCTACGCCCCCGACACCTCGGCGTTGCCCGTCGGGATGCCTGCTCCAGGCCCGACTCCTGCGATCTTCCCGACCACGAGCACCGCAGACTACGTCGATGGTGTGTTCGATGCCGCGCACCCGGACCAGGATGTGACCGCTCACCTTACCTACGACGTCTGGGGCCACACGGTTCGGAAGACCGACCCGGACGGAGTTGTCAACTGGACCCGATATGCGCCCAACGAGACTGACGTCGCCTCCAGCACCGACGCTCTAGGCGACACCACGAGCTTCACCTACGACGAGGTCGGCAACAAACTGACCGTCACGCCGCCCAATGGCGCGTCAGAGACCTCAGTGGTGGCCTACAACTTCATGAACAAGCCGATCGACACGGTCGCCCCAGACGGGGTGCGTACCCATTTCGCATATGACGGCGACTATCGACTGCTGACCAAGTACGACAACTACGCCACGGGCCACCCAACCCCCGGGACGCTCACCGACGTAGCCACGGCATACGCCTACGACGAGTACGGCCACGTGACACAGACCGTCGAGGACCAGGGCCAAGGCTTGGCCAACGTTTCGACTGAGGCGACATACGACCTGTTCGGAAACGTCGTGACCTCCACCTCTCACGCAGTTGCCGGCGATGCCGGACGCACGACCACCAACCTCTTCGATGTGGCAGGCCGCGCCGCTGGCGTCCAGAACGCCATCTCCCCGACGGCGGCCCCTGCTCCGTCCTGCCCGGCCACATGGATGGACGTGTGGGAGCAGATGCCCGTCTTCGGTACGCCGGTTTCCCTCAACGTCACGATCCCAGGTCAGAAAGGCTCGGTCACGTTCTACGGCACGCAAGCGCAGCGCATCAGCATCTCGGTCCTGGGCGCCACCAGCACCGACAGACTGGTCACCGTGAAGAACCCAGACGGGACAGTGCTGGTCCCCACAAACCAGAGCGCCTGGGAGTACTTCAGCGACGTCCTGACACTGCCTCAGACTGGCACGTACACCATTCGGGTCGATCCAACGAACTCCATAACCGCGGACTATCAAGTGACCGTCTGGAACGTGCCGGCGGATCCAGTGGTCGCGTACGGTTCGTGGGGTTCGCAGAGCAGCCTCAACATCACGACCCCAGGCCAGAACGGCTCGGTAACGTTCGGCGGCACCACCGGGCAGCGCATCAGCATCTCTGTCCTGGGCGCCACCAGCACCGACAGACTGGTCACCGTGAAGAACCCAGACGGGACGGTGCTGATCCCCACAAACCAGAGCGCCTGGGAGTACTTCAGCGACGTCCTGACACTGCCTCAGACCGGCACGTACACCATTCTGGTCGATCCAATCGGGACCAGAATCGCGGACTATCAAGTGACCGTCTGGAACGTGCCGGCGGATCCAGTGGTCGCGTACGGTTCGTGGGGTTCGCAGAGCAGCCTCAACATCACGACCCCTGGCCAGAACGGCTCGGTAACGTTCGGCGGCACCACCGGGCAGCGCATCAGCATCTCGGTCTGGGGCGCCGTCAACACCGACCGACTGGTCACCGTGAAGAACCCAGACGGGACGGTGCTGGTCCCCACAAATCAGAGCGCTAATGAGTACTTCAGCGACGTCCTGACACTGCCTCAGACCGGCACGTACACCATTCTGGTCGATCCAATCGGGACCAGGACCACGGACTACCAAGTTACCGTGAACAACCTTGGCATGGCGCTGGCCGCGCCTGTAGCTCCTTCCGACGACGCCTTGGCCGTCTCCTCCCAGAGTTCGGAGACGGCGACCGAGTCGAACGTGTCCCCAATATCGCCAGCCCGGAGCGCGGGCAGGCCGGGCGTCTCGACGGCCGGATCGAAGACAGTTCCACTGGCGGACGTGCTGCCGCCGGCCGCGACGGCCGCTTCGACACTCGCAAACCCGCTGCCGCCGATCAGAACCGCCGAACCGGCACTCGCGGACACCACGACCTGCCACTGCAACTCCCTCGCAACTTTCGACCTCAGCGGTCGCGCCGTCTCCGGAACAGATGCCCGCGGCATCACAACCGTGACCTGGCATGACTTCGCCGGCCACAGCGTGCGGACGATCGCCAACTACGTGGCTGGCCAGGGATCCGGTCCCGACCAGAACGTCAGCTCCACCGTCCAATACGACAGCCTGGGACGCGCCGTGGCAACGACCGATCCGGACCTGCGTGTCACTACCGCCGTCTACGATGGGCTCGACCGTGCGATCAAGGCCACGCGGCCCGACAGCTCCTGGGTCAGGACCGACTACACGCCGGCCGGCCGCACCCTCCAGACGTCGGCTCCGGGCGCCTCGGGTCAGGGCGACGGAGACGTGGCCTGGACGCGCGATGTCTATGACGCCGCCGGGCGCCAGGTCCAGACGCTGCGCAACTACGATCGCAGCGGGGCCACGCAGTACCAATACGAGGGCTTCGAAACCAACTCCACGATCTGCTCCGGAGCGGCCGACGGTGGCTTCGTGCTCAGCGCCGCCACGATCGACACGACAGCAGATTCGGTTATCGCGGCTTCCGGGCTCACCAGGCTGCGCGTCACCGCCGGCGGGGGCGCGAGTTCAGGTGTTGGCTGCGCCCTGACCGGCTCGTTCCTGCCCGGGCAGACGTACCACGTCCGGCTCCACGTCCTGGGTCCGAGCGGAACCGCGCTGAGCGTGATCCTCGGCCAGGACGTCCCGTCGTCAAACAACAAGGCCTCCGCCCCGGTCACCGCAACAGGCGACTGGCAGTGGGTCGATCTGGATTGGACGCCGAGCTCCACCGGGGGGACCGGTGCTTCGGTGGCGGTCGCCACCTCGGCTCCCGCAGGAACGAAGTTCTACCTGGATGACGTGAGCGTCTGGAATGCCGCCACGCCGGCGACCAACATTCCGACCACTTCCGTCTACAACGCCGACGGCAAGATCGTGCGTTCCCTGCTGCCGCCCGGTCATGCGGGCGAGCCACAGCCGCTGACCACGAGCAGCTACGACGTCGTGGGCAGGATGCTGTCGGTCACGACCGCTCGTGCAGCGGCGAGGCCGGCAGATGCCAGCGATGCAAACCTGACCACGACGTATGCGTACAACGCCCTTGGCGGCCGGACCGACAGCACCGATCCCAAGGGGATAGACACCCACGTCGACTACGACCGACGCTCCAACGTCGTGATGTCCACGGCCAACTACGTCGCCGCCGGCTCGTCCGACAGCACCCAGAACGTCCGCTCGACCTTTGCCTACGACTCACTTAGCGAACTGATCGGGACCTGCTCGCCTGCCGCGGTGGCCGCTGCCTGCAACCCGGCCAGCCCCACTGATACCGCTGCCTGGCACTACGTCTACGACGCCATGGGTCACGTCACCAACCAGACCCCGCCGAGCGCTCAGCCGGGAGACAGCGGCCTCTCGGCCGTGGCTTCGACAGGTTTCGTCTTCGACGTCTCGGGCCTCCTGCTCAGCACCTGCTCCTATCTGACCGGCGGCTGCGCCAATGCGCTCCGCCATACCGACGCCTCGTACGACAACCTCGGCCGGAGGACCGTCACGCGCCTGTATGCCGGTCCCGACACGAGCTCGCTCAAGATGACCTGGACCTCGGGCTACGACGCGGCCGGTCAGCAACTCTCCACCGCCTTCGACGGCTCGGGCGCGGGCGAGGGCAGCGGCACCATCAACTACGCATACGACCCGCTCGGAAACAGGACCGACGTGTCGGGCGCCACCGCCCGGACCACGGCGACCTACAACCCGGACGGCACCGTCAGCACTCGCACCGATGCCAGCGGCGCGAGCGTCTTCGGCTACAACAAGCTCGGCCAGCTCCTGACCGGCACAAGCGCCGTGTACAGCGGCACGCTGACATACGGCTGGCGGCTCGACGGCCTGATGGACACGCGCGGCTGGCCCAGCGGGCTCACCGCTGCGTTCAGCTATGACGGCGCCAACCGCCCGATAGGCGAGACCGTCGGGTCCATGGCGGCCTTCACCCGCGCCTACGACCGCGACGGCAACGTCACATCGGAGAGCCAGAACCTGACCGGCGTCTCCGGCCAGGCCGGTGCCGGGACGCAGAGCTACACCTATGACGCCCTGCGTCGCGTCCTCACCGACACGATGACGGGGGCGGGCCAGCAGCAGCTGTGGCAGAAATCGTACGTCTACGACGCCGACTCGAACCGCACGGGCGTTACCGACTCCGGTGTCGCTACGGCCTACGAGTTCAACGGTTTCGATCAGATTGTCTCTTCCAGCGCGGCCGGCGTGCGCAGCACCTTCGGTTACGACGCCTTCGGGAACATGACGGCCACCTTCGTGAACCCGGGCGGCAACCCCGGTCCGATTGGGGCGCCGACCAACCTGGCGGCCACCGCGGTCTCCTACAGCCAGGTGAACCTGACGTGGACCGCTCCTGTGAACAGCACGAACCTCGTGCGCTACGCGATCAGCCGCGACGGGGTTCCACTGACGACTGTCGCGGCCGGAACGACGGCAATGACCGACTGGACGGCCAGGTCCGGAACGACCTACCAGTACACGATCACCAGCATCGACTCCTCCGGAAACGTCAGTCCGACGGCCGGTCCAGCTTCGGTCACCACGCCGGCATATGCCCCGCCGCCGGACACGACCGTGCCATTGACACCTGCCGGTCTTACCGCCACGGTCAAGAACGCGAGCGAGATCGACCTCGCCTGGACCGCCTCGACCGACGA